>Ga0070748_1000940_pt1 | contig 13778 bp, 6 predicted proteins | sample VirMetDEL_Nov_12_FD_77015 | JGI IMG/M metagenome (GOLD analysis project Ga0070748, IMG submission 77015) | Aqueous microbial communities from the Delaware River and Bay under freshwater to marine salinity gradient to study organic matter... | ecosystem: Environmental > Aquatic > Marine > Coastal ...
CACTCAAGTAAATAAATTGATCAGGTTTTGAGTTCGCACGAACGAGTGTTTCGGCATTCAGTAATTCTTCTTGGGTAGGTAAGCTAGGGCTGTAGCGGCTGCGCGATAGCAGGTAGTAGGCCATGGCGCCACCGCATATCAAACTGACCAGAAGGCTTGAGCGCAAAAAGCGCGAGACATTCGCGTCACGCGTGAACTGCCACCAGAGTTCGTGGCTGTAATCTATCTCTGCATAAGTGATAAAACCAATATAGATACTCATGGCCGCAATTGAAATAATGAGTATGATCCAATCGCGGCTGAGGAATTTCTCTTCAAAATTAGATTTACGGTAAAAATAACGACGGCAGGGAATGAAAATAAATAAGAGACAGCTTAAAAACCCTGCTTCTTCGTAATCTAGGCCTTTAGCGAGCGAAAAAATGATACCACTTACGAGCAGTATCAGCGTCAGTGGATAAGCTACTTTTATGCGAAGGCTAACGGCGCGCGCTAAAATTAGTAGAAATATGCCTACTATGCTACCGAGCAAGTGAGACATCTCTACCAGCGGCAACCCAATAAGTTGTGTGAGGGAATGTAAGCGCGCAGGAATCGCGGGTGTACTGCCCGAAAGCAGCAGTACAATGCCAGCAATAACTAAAAGGCTGGCAAGTATTCGAATCAAAGTTTGCTGGGAAAGATGTGCGAGCCGAGTTAATATTTTCCCGCTGTAATGTGCGCCTTTGCGACTGAGTGAAACGAGTCGCTCTTGGTGCTTCTGCCGTAATAATAGCCAAGGTAGTGCTATAGCAAGCGGTATAAAGAAGTAAATGATGCGGTAGGTAAGTAACGCCATTATGAGCAATTGATGGTCATACTGCGAGCCGGCTAAATATAAAAAGGTACCTTCAAATACACCTATGCCGCCGGGTACTTGGCTGAACAAACCAATAAGTTGCGCCATTATGTAGATGGTAAAAAACCATACAAAAGGCATATCGGTAGCAGGGTAGAGTAAACAGTAAAGCACCAAGCTGGCGAGAATTAAATCGGCAGAACCCAATAGGCTTTGTATTAGCGTCATGATGGGGGATGGCAGGTGAAAATCAATTTTCCGCCAGCGAATTCGAGGGTGGAAGATAACAACCCCCCAATAGCCAATTAAAATAATAAAAGTGCCCGCCATTAACCAATACAAGTGTCCACCCAGTAGTGCGGGGTCTTGCAGTTGTGCAGGTGTTAACAAAAATGCAGAAAAGCAAAAAAGTGTGAGCGCACCTAAAAAATAGGTCATGCTGCCAAATAAAATGACTTGGCCTATGGCGGTGGCATTAAGCCCCCAAGCAGAATAGAAACTGAAACGAATCGAGCCGCCAGAGAGGTAAGCATGACCAGCATTATTGCTTACGGCAAAACTGAGGAAGCCAACTTTAAGCGCGCCTTGCCAGCCTATGGGATGCTTAAATTGACGCATGGCGAGGTAATCATAGAGTGCCAGTAATATATAACCGAGAATGGTTAACAGTAGCGCGGCTCCGAGGCTGGACCACGAAAAATCAAGCAGAATCACGCTAGCGCTATTTACGTTGAGATCATAGGTGGTGATTTCACTGTGAACCATATAGAGCGCAAGTAAGCCTGCGACAATGGGTAAAGTATTTATTAAGCTGCGCAATCCAATCAAGTTGGTACCTATAAACAGAGTGAAATATCGATGAGTGGTTACTTTACTGTAGTGCGAAGAGCAAGGGGGAACATCATCAGATTAAAAGCATGTTAGCGTCAAAATTGTTGCCGCAGTCATTTTTGATAGGAGGCTGAGTTTGGGTGTTTAAGTGGGCAGTAGAGTTGTCGCCATAATGACAGCTACTAATGGGTTTGATTCTATAGTTTTAATGATTTTTCACTTTTTTTACGCGGCTAGGTCGCTTATCAGGCAAACAAAATAATTTATGACGAAAACACTCATGATTCAGGGCACCACCTCCGATGCTGGGAAAACTACCTTGGTCGCCGCGCTCTGTCGTATGTTAAAAAACCGCGGCTTGTCCGTTGTACCCTTTAAGCCGCAAAACATGGCATTAAATTCGGCAGTCACTGTTGATGGTGGTGAGATCGGGCGCGCTCAGGCACTGCAGGCTCAGGCTGCGGGTTTGGCCCCACACACGGATATGAATCCCATTTTAATCAAGCCCACCAGCGATACCCGCGCGCAAATTATTGTGCAGGGGCGTGCTATTACCGATATGGATGCAGCGGTTTATCACGATTATAAAAATCAGGCGATGGAGTTTGTGTTGGATTCCTATAGCCGTTTGCAAGCGCAATATGATTTTATTGTGGTGGAGGGTGCAGGCAGCCCCGCAGAGATAAATCTGCGCGACCGTGACATCGCCAATATGGGTTTTGCGGAAGCAGTAGATTGCCCTGTGATTATCATTGCTGACATCGATCGCGGTGGTGTTTTTGCTCACTTAGTGGGTACCTTGGCGTTGTTGAGTGAGTCCGAGCAACAGCGCGTAATAGGCTTTGTAATCAATCGCTTTCGCGGCGATATGGGTTTATTGCAGTCAGGTTTAGATTGGCTTGAGCAAAGAACAGGAAAGCCTGTGCTGGGTGTGATTCCCTATATCAATGGGCTCTATCTAGATGCTGAAGATGCACTCACAACTTCAGTACCAAAGCTCGCAGCCAAGTTGCGGGTAGTCGCATTAGCATTACCGCGCATTTCTAATCACACCGATATGGATGTGCTGCGCTTGCACCCTCAGGTCGACTTTTTATGGCTTGGTCCAGGACAAGCGATTCCGCCCTGTGACCTCATTATTATTCCCGGCAGTAAGCATGTGCGTGCAGACTTAGACTTTTTGCGTGCGCAAGGTTGGGAGATCGGGCTGCAAAAACATCTGCGCTACGGCGGGAAAATATTGGGGATTTGCGGTGGCTTTCAAATGCTCGGCGAGCAGATTCATGACCCGCTTGGCGTAGAGTCTGCTGCAGGCAGCACTCAAGCTCTAGGTTATCTCGCCATGGAGACAACCTTTGCGCCAGATAAAATATTGCGTCAGCAGCAGGGCTTTTTATGGGATCGAAAAACCCCCATAAGTGGTTATGAGATTCACTGTGGTATTTCCGAAGGGCCGGCGCTCGCACAGCCTTTTTGTTATTTGGCGCGCACTGAAGGATTGGCGCCCGATGGGGCTATAAGTACAGATCAGCAAGTGGCTGGCACCTACCTTCACGGTATTTTTGATCAACCAGAGGCCCTCGCGCAATTGCTTTTGTGGTTGGGAGTCACTACAGAGGAAACAATTGATTTAGCGCAACTGCGTGAACAACAGTTAGAGCGTTTAGCGCAGGAGACAGAGGCCGCGCTAGATCAAGGGTGGCTAACGAGTTGGTTGCATGAAGGGTTCTAACGACCTGAGTGGCCTAAGCGGTTGCTTAAATTACCTATAATTTGTTCAGTAATGCCGCGATTTTTGAAGGTGTATTAAAGTTTTGTTATAAAAAATGCAATTTCCATATTTTTTTCTATACTTAAACCTATTTAAGGTGACACTTTATAGCTGTAAATAATTTAGAAAGGTGAGGATCATTAGTGTGCTGAGAAAATATTGGCTGACTGTCTACACACTCTATAGTCTTTTTAGCGCTGCGCTTGTTGTTGCAGAAAGCGCGGAGATGCGAGTTAAGCACAGTTCTGCGGCAACTGTGGTATTGGCTACCAATATAGCCTCAGCGTTTACCTCTGACAATCCTAGAGGTGATTACACACAAGACCTATCGCCTCATCTGAGTTGTATATTTAAAGATCTTCGGCGCGATTACAGTGTGCAAATAATGCCCTGGCGGCGAGCTTATCAAGATGTAAAAAATAATCGTATTGATGGTTTTTTTACTGCTATACCCATGCGGCAAGTTGATCCCTATGCGGTACTTTCAGCACCTTTGGTGCTGGAAAATTGGTATTGGTTTTGGCGCAGTAAAACGACGGCACCTGAAACATGGCGCGAAGGTTATAAGCTTGGCTCGATTCTGGGGAGTCAGCAAGAAACTTGGTTAAGTGAGGCTGGCTATAATATTGAAATGAGTGCAAATAATTTGCCGCAACTCATTAAGTTATTAAAGTCTAAACGCATCGATGTGATCCTTGCTGACCGCGAGCACTTTTATCAAGCATTACAAGAGGTGCAGTTTCCCCCTGAGGCATTCCAATCGCGTTTCTTTCGTTATGTTCCCTTAGGTGTGTACTTTAACGAGGCCTTTTTAAACAAAAATCCTGGCTTTTTGTCGCGTTTTAATAAAAAAATTGAACAGTGTACTAGCCAGCCTTTTAGTCTGTCTGCTTATGAGCAGCAAGTGCTAGAAGAGTTATTGATTCGTAAAATAGAACGCTGGAAACATCTGCCGGGATTAGAAGAAGCCTTGAAAAAACACAATCTTAAAGCGCGTCTATGGACTCAGCAGGAAATCGCCATAATGGATAAGAAGTGGATTAAAGCCTTTAAGGCGGATGACTTTTCTTATTCTTTGAAAATGGTAGATCAAGAGCTATCTGCGCAACTGCGTGAAATAAAAAAGGAAGGGCAGGGGCAAATCACCGAGATTATTGTCGCTGATGCGCGTGGTCTCAATGTCGCCATTAGCGATATCACTTCAGATTTTTGGCAGGGAGATGAAGCTAAGTTTACACGGGCCTTTGGTCAGCCTAGCAATCGGTTATTTTTCAGTGATATTCGCTACGATGAATCAACCAAGCATTTTCAGGTGGATATAAGTGTGCCTCTTGTGAACGAGGAACAACAGGCGCCTATAGGTGTACTGATTTTTGGTGTGGATATTGAAAAAGTATTGTCGCAAATTCAATGACAATCTAGTAACGATAGGCAGTAAAACGCGCAACATTTTAGCGTAAATGGTGCGCGTTTTTTCTTTTAAGTATTACTGCATTTGTTTACTAAGCAACCCAACCCAAACCAGCAAAGTACTGTTTGAACGTACTTGCTTTCATGGCAAATACGCCATTAGTGTTTAGCGGCATCTGTGCGGTGTAGGCATTGCTGGTTGTCCATGTTCCGGGAAGAACATCAAGTGTTGCTTCATGTGTGCCCCAAGGATTGCGCAGTACGACATAGTAGTTGTTGTCGCGCCATACACAACCCAGTAAAGAATAAGCATGATTACCAACGACGCGAGCGGTGCTGTAGTTTAGACCAGTAGGTGCTGTGCCATAAGTCCATGCCACCATCGGATTAAATGTGCGTCCACCTAATGAATTGGCGCGTATCGCCTGAATTAACGCATCAGCAGTAGTGTTTTTATTGTCGCGATAGTTTTGGCTGCCGCGAACTAACTGCGCACAAGCTAATACCGCATTACCATAAGCGAGTGGATTGTAATCCGGAAAGTCAGTGGTGTTTCCGGTCTTCCATTTTGCGAAGGCCTTTTCTAAAACAGCGGGCCAAATTTCGCCAGCATCTAGTGAGCGGGCATAGAGCCATGCATTAGAGCCTTGGGCCACGGGCACGCGCTCACTGACTTCTATGTGCTCACCATTACCAGTGCCATCTTTATAGAAGGTTACCCGATGAATCGGGCCTTCATCGTCACCCCACGCAGAGGGCCGCACGACATTTGCAATGGCATAGGGGCGCGACCAAGCCACAGAACTCATTGCTGCAATAAAGTAGCAATTTGCAAGGCCACCTTGGATGGGGTCATTTATTTCACCTAAATCTTCAAAAAAATCACCCTTATCAACCCATACGGTATTAGCTGGGTTCCAAGGCTGATTGGTTGAGCCTAGTTGTGACTGAATTAAAAACTCACTGACTATTTTTGTGCGAGCGCTTATCGGTAAACTTATATTTTCTCGTCTAATACTTGAAATATTTATGTTGATGGGCGCAGTCGGCGCAGAGGGTGTTGCAATAGTATTCGCTTTCAAATAATTCTCTAGGCGAAGATTCGCTTCAGCAGGAGAAAGTAACTTGATTTTTCCTGCTGCATCTTCTATTAGACCCGGCCTTAGTAGCGGGCTGTCTTTAGCAAAAATTTTTTCCTCGGGAATTTGTAAAATTGCCGATAGCTCTGCGACGGGATTTGTTAGGCTGTTCCAGCGAATGGATCGGCCTGCTACCTGCTCTGCGATTGCATAGGGGTTTGTTACACCAATGTTAAGTTCCATGTCTTGCTCCTTAAGGGGAAATAATTGACAACGATTTAGCGTCCTAACCTTTGCTGAAGCGAGTTATTTTAAGGTGAATATTGGGTAAATGTCTTCCGTGTAGCTGTTGTACCCAATAGTCAAAAAAATAGATCGCTTTGAGAAAATGAAGCCAATAAAAGGCACTGCTTTCTCCATTGCGCTTGTTCGCGACGCTAGTGTTAAAGCCTAATCAGTAACGTCTTTTGAACATCTAGACGTTAATCTTTTTAGGTTTACACGCTTAGATTACACGCAGTATTAACGGTAAGAGTGGCCAAATTCCGCAGTTAATGTGTGACTTTTTCACGGCGAGATTAATCTGTTAAGAAGCTTAGTCTTGGTCGTTTTTTTAGAAGCTGCCAGCTATATTAACTTTCTTTATATGAGTTGATAGGAAAGCATTATATATGGCTAAGTAATTCCTTCTCCCACGTATTGTGTGTGTTTTAGTCTTCGACGGAGGAGAGATTCGATGAATAGAAAATACGTTCTATGGTTCCTTATGGGTAAGGCGTTGTTATGACGTTAGACCAAAAGCTTGTTGATACTGCACTTCAGGGTCACTAGCGCCTTTTTTGTACGGGTTACTTTTTTTATTATGGGTCGACTGGCGTCTTTACTGCTTTTTAGATACCCGATCTTAAGTTGGCCTTAAGATCGGGTAATAAAGCTACGGCTTTTGTTTAGTGCGGGGAGCGTAAAACAGCAGGTGAGGTGAATTGATTGACTAATACGTTGCCTATGGGTAGGGATTTAAGGCAGCTCATGTTCGCCGCTATGTCTATATCAACTGCGCGGCGAGCTAGGTCGTTAAAACTTCGCACAATGGCGGGGTTGCGAGGGTCGGGTAACGACACACCTGTTAAAAATCCGGATAGTAGTGCGGGCATTCCTGGTGTGGAGTTGTAGTGTAAGTGCGCAAAAGACGTAGATGTTTCCATCTGATGGCAACCACTACAGGTATTGAGCGCTAATTGAAATAGCGCGTCATCACGGATAGTTGCAGGCGGTGGTGTAACGGGCGCTGGCGTTGTAGGCACGGTTAAGAATGCGTTGGGTGCACTCCAAAGTACGGGGTCAGGTGCGCTGCCTGCAGCAAATGCACTGCCGTTAAACATTAAGGGGACTGTGTGCTGGGCTGCAGGCGGCCCTACCAATAGCGGCCAGTTGGCGTTGATATATTTTGCAAGTGTAATTGAGTTGTTTAGGCTGATATGTGGTTCCTGTTTAGTATCAGTTTGCATTAAAAAGCCGCCTGTTGCAGGTAGTACAAATTCACGCAGTTGCCATTGCGGCGAACCTGCTAAAAATTCATTAGTGCGCACTTGACTGATGGCGCTTTGATTGGGGCCTGAAGGATTGGCGCCAGCAGCCGTAAATACTTGCGTTAGGCTGGCAAGGTCATCGTTGTAGTTGCTAGAGCTGGCGAGATCTATCCATTTTTGTGCCCAGCTGCGAATGTTGGTGCAGCCGTTGATGGGCACTTTGTATTCAAGAATAATAGTTTTACTCAGGTTATTGCAGTGGCCATCGTGGAGGGTGAATACAAAACGCCCCTCACCTGCATCACCACCGGCATAGGGGCCTGTGCCGCCTCGTAAATCTAATCGCGGCACTATGCCGAGCAAACGGAAAGGGCTTTCTTCGGGTTTAAGGATGGCGCCTGGGCCACCGCTGCGCAGTTCCCATTCTTCAATTATTTTTTGGTACACGTTGGGGCGTGCGTTAACGATAAAGCTGTTAATGGTTTGATTTACTGTCCAGTGTTTAAAAAGCTTTTTAATGAAGTCAGAAGTGCTGGCAGTGCCGTTCGCCATATTTTCCATTTGTTGCCAGAACGTCCAGTCTCCAGTTGCATTGCCGCTCGGTGTGCTATTGGGGCCAGCGCAAGCCCAGGTTCTAGTCGGGTCACTTACTACGTTGGTGCTGGTGATCATGAGCGAGTGTGGAATACTGACAGCGGCAGGTGCTAGGTCTATGTCGAGGGGTAAAGCGAGCGGAAGGTTGATTAATGGTAAATTGATAGCTTGGTTTTGTTTGATTAGCTTCGCGTCTGTGGGCAATGAAAAACTAAATTTAGTTTTTCCACTCAAGCTTGTGATGCTTATACCATCGAGCGATCTCCTAAGAGACTGTGTGCCTAAAATTTGGCGATCCCCAGCGGCAAAAATAGGCATTTTTTCTAAATTTTTATTATTGGCTAATTGTGCATTTGCCTTCGCAAAAGATGAAAAGTCGAATGGGACCTTACTGCTAAAGATATTATCGCCCGCGCGTACATCGCCATTGCTTCCGTCATCAAATAGGCTTATTGCCTCTTTTCCAATTTGAATTCTTATTTCTTTTTGACGGGTTTCGCTAAAGGGAAAGTTGGCAGCGATTATAGCAGTTGCATCATCCGTTTTTGTTAGGGTGAGCGAACTGGGTTTAGGTGTATCAGTTTGCGCAAATGTTAGTGATGCGTAACCAGCTGTCGCTATAAGCGTTGTCAGCAAGGATGTATATAAGTATTTTCTAGCCTGCATGAGTAACCTCACATGGTTATAAAATCCCTCGTAAGTTCATCACTGGACAATATGCCCAATTTCCATGTGTCGGTAAGGAATAAAGGATCGGTATCTTGAGGTCAACAGGCTAAATTTAATTGTTCGCGTCAATACACATAAAGCCTATCTAAGGCGACACTAAATTTAATTTCGTTACAGGTGTTACTAAACTTCCGGCTAGATTGGCGTCTATTCGTAACATGTTGGCGCGGTACGTAGATGTGGAATTGTTGGATGATGACGACGAGTAGAATCTAAATGGTATTTTCTTTATATCTTTTCAAATGATTTTTGTTTCGTTATAAACAATGCCAGCGGGTTTTGCTGACTGGCATTGTTTGTTAAGGTTTTTTGTTGAATTACATAAGGCCCGCATTCAGCCATAGATGGGTGTAAATGCTGCAAACATACCCTAGCGCTATTACCGGTGCCCATTTCAAGTGACCCATAAAGGTGTAGTAGCCGCGCGCTTGGCCCATAAGCGCAACACCTGCCGCGGAACCAATTGAGAGCATGCTGCCGCCCACGCCTGTTGTGAGGGTGATAAGTAGCCATTGCCCTTGGGAGAAATCGGGTGCCATGGTGAGTACTGCATACATGACAGGAATATTATCGATTACGGCAGAAATCATACCCAAACTTATGTTGGAAACTGTTTCGGTAAAGTTTCCGTACAGTGACTCAGAAAGCAAGGTGAGATAACCCATAAAACCTAAGCCACCTACACACATAATGACGCCGTAAAAAAACAATAGGGTATCCCACTCTAGGCGTGCGAGCGGCTGAAATACGTCGAAGGGTAGGGCTATATCGGCAATAGAACGGTCTTTGCGGTATTGAACAAAATCTGAAGCCGTTTGCATATTAATAATGCCGCGACGACGTAATACAAACCCGTAAATTTTCAGATAGGCTAAGCCGATCATCATGCCCATTACGGGTGGCATGTGCAGCACTATATGGCCGAGTACTGCACTGGCGACGGTAAGTAGAAACAAAAACAAAATAGGGAATGCGCCCTCTTTATGACCCATGCCTTCTGCTAGCGAATCTTCTGCATTTTTCTCTGGTAATTTATTTTTAATAAAAAAGCTCATGATAATGGCGGGGATTAAGAAGTTCACGAGTGACGGTAAAAATAGGTGAAAGAAGGTAAGAAAGTCTACCTTGCCTGCTTGCCATACCATAAGCGTGGTGATATCACCAAAGGGGCTGAAGGCACCGCCACTATTCGCCGCGACAACAATATTAACGCAACTGAGGTTAACGAAGGCGCGATCATTTTCTGCAATCTTTAATACGACAGCGCACATGAGTAATGCGGTAGTGAGATTGTCGGCAATCGGCGAGATAAAAAAGGCGAGTATGCCGGTAATCCAAAAAAGTTGGCGAAAGCTAAAGCCTTTACGAATCATCCAGGAGCGCAACGCGTTGAACAAGCCGCGCTCATCCATGGCGTTGATGTACGTCATGGCAACGAGCAGGAAGAGCATTAATTCTGCAAACTCTAACAGCGTGTGGCGAAAGGCTTGCTCTGCTAAGTGAGAGTTTTCTTGTTGAGTGTAAACCCAAGCGATGAGTACCCAAATGATACCTGCCGCCGCCAAAACGGGTTTAGATTTGCGTAGGTGTAGTTTTTCTTCCAACATGACGAAAGCGTAAGCAATAACGAACAGACCGACACAAACCCAGCCAATGGTAGTGCTGGTGAGGTTTAACGCTTCACCGCTGCTGGCCTGTGCAAAATTGCTGAGACCCAACAGCAGTAGCGGCAAGATGATGCGTAAACGTGAAAGTAGCATGGTGTTCCTTTAAGAGCAGTGGCAACAAAGAGTGAAGAGAGTAAGGTTGTGCGCAGGAGGTTATAGTGGCCAGCATAAAGCAGAAAAGGCAGCTCCAATAAGAGCTGCCTTTTCTATGCTTAAGCTTTGAGTGGCTTATATTTCATGCGCTTGGGTTGTGAGTCGTGACCTTTGCGTTTTACGAAGTCTTCATGGTAATCGGTGTAGTTACCTTCAAAGAAGACAATATCCGAATCGCCTTCATAGGCCAGTATGTGCGTGGCGATACGGTCGAGGAACCAACGATCATGCGAGATCACTAATACACAGCCAGGAAAGGCGAGAATTGCATCTTCCAGTGCGCGCAGTGTTTCAATATCCAAGTCGTTTGAGGGTTCATCGAGCAGCAGTACGTTAGCGCCTTGCTTTAGCGTATTGGCTAAATGTAAACGGCCGCGTTCACCGCCGGACAATTCGCCTACACGTTTTTGTTGATCGGAGCCTTTAAAGTTGAAGCGGCCAATGTAAGAGCGCGAGTTAACTTCGTAGTTGCCGATTTTCAAAATATCTTGCCCGTCGGATATTGCTTCCCATACGGATTTTTTATCGTCGAGATTTTCACGGCTCTGTTCTACATAGGCGACCTTGACGGTTTCGCCGATGGTGACAGTGCCGCTATCTGGCTGTTCGGCTCCGGCTATCATGCGGAATAAGGTGGATTTACCCGCGCCGTTACCGCCCACGATACCGACGACGGCACCCTTGGGAATACTCAGGGTGAGGTTATCGATTAAGAGGCGGTCGCCGTAGCCCTTGCTGACATTTTCTAATTCGATAACTTTATCGCCCAAGCGCTCACCGGGTGGAATATAGATCTCGTTGGTTTCGTTGCGCGCTTGGAATTCTTGCGATTGCAGTTCATCGAAGCGAGCTAAACGTGCCTTACTTTTCGCTTGACGACCCTTGGGGTTTTGGCGAACCCATTCCAATTCGGTTTTCAGGGCTTTTTGATGGGCGGCCTCTGAGCGTGATTCTTGCGCTAAGCGAGCTTCTTTCTGTTCCAGCCAGTTGGTGTAATTTCCTTCATAAGGAATGCCGTGGCCGCGGTCGAGTTCGAGAATCCAGCCGGCAGCATTGTCGAGAAAGTAGCGATCATGGGTAATGGCCACAACGGTGCCGGTGAAACCGAGTAAAAATTGTTCCAGCCAATAAACCGATTCCGCATCCAAGTGGTTGGTGGGTTCGTCGAGTAACAGCATGTCGGGGCGCGAAAGCAGCAGGCGGCAAAGAGCTACACGGCGACGTTCACCACCTGACAGTTTAGAAACGTCAGCATCCCACGGCGGCAAGCGCAATGAATCGGCTGCGACGTCTAGGGTATGTTGCAAGTTATGCGCATCCCATGCTTGGATGATATCTTCGCATTTGGCTTGTTTTTTAGCCAGATCATCGAAGTCGGCATCTGCTTCGGCGTAGGCGGCATATATTTGATCGAGTTCAGCCAGTGCATCTACCGCTTCGCGCACACCGTCCTGCACATTGCCGAGTACATCTTTGGTTGGGTCTAGTTGGGGTTCTTGAGGTAAGTAGCCCACTTTGATGCCGGGCATAGGCCGCGCTTCACCGTTAAAATCCTGATCCACGCCCGCCATAATGCGCAATAAGGTGGACTTGCCCGAGCCGTTTAGACCGAGCACGCCGATTTTGGCGCCAGGGAAGAAAGACAGCGAAATGTCTTTCAGGATTTCACGTTTGGGCGGTACAACTTTGCCCAGTCGATGCATGCTGTATACATATTGAGCCATGGAGCTAAAACCTCGGTCAGTAAAGAGGGTGCCTACTATAAAGAAAGCCGCGCTGGGGGGAAAGCGACATACACCATTGGATTTTATTTACGCGCGCGCGAGCCCTAAAGTTGCGCGTATTTGGTGCATGTTTGACGCTATCCTAAAACGTTCAAAAAAAGATTGAATTCGGCTTTAGGCGGCTAGTCTGTTAAACTGGCACCGCTGCGAAGTGCGTATGTAGGCTGAAAGTTTTGCATGCCGCGCAGTCTAGGGAGCCGATCTTTAGGCCCCATCCTGAATTTGGCAACGCCTAATTTACTGCAATTATTTTGTTCAAGAGAGCAGCCATTTAGAACAGGAATATCTAATTCTAAAGGGGTGTTAGTGAAACGGTGTTTTTCGCTGAATACCTTTTCATTCTGCATTGTTTTTGATTAATGGCGTACTGGTTTCTGTGAGTGTTACTTGCTATAAAAAATCATTCGTTACTTGCTGTATTTATTGCCCTGCAATCTACACTTAAAAATCAACTTTGCCTTTAATAGGGTGCGAATTGATCTCCTTGAAATGACTTGGTGAGGAAAATGATGTCTGCTAAAAACCCGAATACCTTAAAAGACCCCAATAACCATTTGATTGTGCGCAATGCGACCCTGCAAGATGTCCCTGCCATTGTGGCGCTCTCTGAGCGTGTTTATAAGCCGCTGAAAATGGAGGTGTATTCACCTGCTGCCGTTATTGGTCAAATCAATAATTTCGCACAAGGTCAGATAGTTGTAATCGTTGGCGATGCCTTAGTAGGTTATTGCGCCACTTTCCGCATTGCTGAAAAAATTGGTTTAAAGCCCCACACTTGGCATGAAATTACTGGCAACGGTTACGCTTCGCGTCACGATATTAACGGCGATTGGCTCTATGGCATGGAAGTCTGTATTGATGACAGTTGTCGCGGCTATCGTATTGGCCAGCGTCTTTATAATGAGCGTAAAAAATTATGCCAAAGCTTGGGCTTAAAGGGAGTTGTTTTCGCAGGGCGTATTCCTAATTTAGCTAAGCGGATTGGAAAATTAAAAACAGTTGAAAACTACATAGACCAAGTTGTTCACAAAAAAATTAAAGACCCTGTGTTGTCATTTCAATTGCGTAACGGTTTTGAAGTGATCGGCATAGTAGAAAATTATTTGCCAGATGATGATCAATCTATGGGTTATGCCGCGCACATGGTGTGGAAAAATCCTAAAGTGCAATCGAGCGAATCCAAGCAAGTAAAGCAGTTTGGGGTGCGTATGCCCGACGTGGTGCGCATTGCTACGGTTCAGTACCAGCTGCGGAAAGTGAGTTCTTTCAGCGAGTTCATTCAAAATATAGAATATTTTGTGAATGTGGTTGCGGATTATAAAAGTGACTTTGTGGTATTTCCGGAGTTATTCACCCTGCAATTACTCTCTATCGAAGATCAGGAATTGACGCC
>Ga0070748_1000941_pt1 | contig 13775 bp, 15 predicted proteins | sample VirMetDEL_Nov_12_FD_77015 | JGI IMG/M metagenome (GOLD analysis project Ga0070748, IMG submission 77015) | Aqueous microbial communities from the Delaware River and Bay under freshwater to marine salinity gradient to study organic matter... | ecosystem: Environmental > Aquatic > Marine > Coastal...
AAAAAGAAAATATAGAATTTTCAGTATTAAATGTTTTAGAAGATGTTCGTATTGAAAAATCTGTTCAAAAGAAATATCCCGGCTCTGTTCGTATTTTCAAAAAAGGTTATCAAGAACTGATTTCTATGAATTTCTTTGGAACTAAAGAACTTAATATTCCTGAACTTAATCTTATCGACAGAATCAATCTGCATTATAAACATCATTCAGATATTCCTTTTTCTGTTGATGAAAATGTTTGGGTACAAAAAGCAAACCAAACTGTAACTCCTGATGATGTTTTAAACCTTGCAAAAGAAATCATTGAGTTCGTTGGAAACAACCCAGAAAGTCAGTCTAAATCACCCTCTCAAGACGATACAGAGGGTGCTAAAGACATGGTAGAGGACGACACCAACTCACAAGATGATGAAAATCAAAGTGATGATTTTGATACATCAAACAGTCCTTCAGCAGAAAATGAAACAAAAACTCTTGATAACAATCAGAAAGATTCTAATTCTGATTCAACAAAATCAGATGATACTGATGGTGTTAAATCAGAGGAAAAACAAACAGTTGCTCAAAATCAAGCTAAAGGTAGTGACAATTCTGATACTAAAGAAATAATTTCTGTTACAGATATTGCGTCAAGAGGCTCAGTTAAAAACTTATTGTCTGATGCTACTAATGATATTTCTTATGCTTCTATTCCTAAGTTGATAATGAAAAATGTGATTGTTCCTAACAAAGAAATATTAGAAATTTTCAATGAACATTATACTTGTCAAATGGAAAAACGTGATACAAAGTATTATGATTCTACACGATGTGAACTTGAAAAACTTAAAAAGGAAAGTAAAAAAACTGTTGCATATATGGTCAAAGAATTTGAAATGAAAAAGTCAGCTGATCTTTATTCGCGTTCATCTACTTCAAAAACAGGTTCACTTGATATGGGTAAGTTACACACTTACAAATATAATGATGATCTGTTTGCAAAGATTACTACTTTGCCTGGCGAAACTAATCATGGTTTAGTTCTATTCCTAGATTGGTCTGGTTCAATGGCAAGTAATCTTATTGGTACTTTAAATCAGTTATTCAATATTATTTGGTTTTGCAATCGCACACAAATTCCTTTTGAAGTTTTTGCTTTCAGTAACAATTCATTACTTCAAAATGATGAACGCCCAAACCAAAAATTTAAATCTGAAGATTTATCTATATCAGAGTTAAAATTGCTTCAATTCTTTTCAAATAAAATGTCTTTATCTGAGCAGAATACTATGATGCACAATCTTTATATGATTGCTTTTCGTTGGAATTGGATGACAACTGAATATAGTCGTAGCATACCAAGATATGAGTGTCCAATGAAAATGGAATTAAACAGTACTCCATTAAATGATACAATAATTGCAGCAATGGATTTAGTTCCTGCATTTCAAAAAAAGTCTGGTGTTCAGAAAACTCATATTGTTTTTTTGACTGATGGTGCAAGTAATGAGATAAGGAGCAAATTTACTATCAAAACAGATACAACTGGCGAAGATTTTGAAACTGTAGATAGAAATTTTTGTCCGTACTATAGTAGCTACAGAAGTTCCGTCAATGCTAATCAAAATGTTTATTTTGACCCCATAACCAACACAAAAGTAAATTCTAAAGATGTCGAGGGCCGGAGCGTCCAAACTAAATGTCTTCTAAAACTTCTCAAAAAAAGATGTCCAGAAGCAAGTATTGTAAATTTCTTTGTTGCTGGAGAAGGACGCAATGGTTCAGTAAGAACAAAAATTTTCCAAGATATTATTGGATATGAATGGGAGCACGAAGATTTAATAAAAGAATATAGAAAATCTTTAAGAAAAGATAATTTTGCTATGATCGCCGGCGGTCAAGGGTTCGATACTATTTACATTTTGCCCGGCATGAATGACCTAGATATGGACTCAGAGCTTGAAGTTGAAGTAGGTGCTTCTAAATCAGAACTTAAAAAAGCATTTAAACAAATGTCCAATAAGAAAATGCTGAACCGACCATTGCTAAATAATTTCATAAAAATGGTTGCTTAGCCCTTGACTTTATGGTTTAGTTGTGTTATTATAGCTAGGTAAGATTGAGATTGAGATTTTAAATTAATGAGAGAGAATATATATTATGATTACATTTACTCCACAAAAACAAAAGTTTATTGATTCTGCAATAGAAATGTTTGGTTCGGGTTCTACTTTGACCAATCAACAAGTTGTTGATGCTTCTAAAACTGCTGGTGTTCCAAAAGCTGGTTGGTTTAAAAAGAAATATAAAGTTGGCTATAACCGATTTAAGTTACCATTAGAAGCTGCTCCTGCTCCTGCATCTGTTTCAGAAACTTCTAATGAGAATACTACTGTAAGTTTGATTGCAACTAATATGGAAAGACAAAATTTAATTCCTGTTCCCTTTGAAGGTTTTGTGCCTTGGGGTCATTTTAAAACATTAAAACAAATTACTAAATCTGGTTTATTTTATCCTGCCTTTGTTACAGGATTGTCTGGTAATGGTAAAACTTTAATGATCGAACAAATTCACTCTGATATGAATAAAGAACTTATTCGTGTCAATATTACAATCGAAACTGATGAAGATGATTTACTTGGTGGTTTTCGTTTAGTGAATGGTGAAACTAAGTTTGTGCCAGGCCCTGTAATTGAAGCAATGGAACGCGGTTGTACTTTACTTCTTGACGAGTGTGATCTTGGTTCTAACAAATTAATGTGTCTGCAACCTGTCCTTGAAGGTAAAGGCGTTTACTTGAAAAAAGTAAACAAGTGGGTCACTCCTAAAAATGGTTTTAATGTGATGGCAACTGCTAACACTAAAGGTAAAGGTTCTGAAGATGGACGCTTTATTGGAACTAACATTCTGAACGAAGCATTTCTTGAAAGATTTGCAATCACTATTGAACAACCATACGCTTCTGCTGCAACAGAAAAGAAAATCATTGTCGGTTCTATGAAAAAGTATGGTGCTGTTGATGAAGACTTTGCAGATAATCTAGTAACTTGGGCAGAAGTAATTCGCAAAACTTTCTATGATGGTGGTGTTGATGAACTTATCTCAACTCGCCGTTTAGATCACATTGTAAAGGCTTATGCAATCTTTAAAGACAAGGCTAAAGCAATCGAACTATGCGTTTCCAGATTTGATGAAGATACTAAAGATTCATTTTTAGACCTTTACTCTAAAATTGATGCTGGTATAAATCCTTTAGACGAGGAACAATCAGAAAAAAATAATGATGAATCAGTTAAATCAGAATATGATTTTTAAAATATTATAGACATAGTAGGAGATAATATGAAAAAACAAAATTTCTTTAAAAGAATGATAATGCTCTCCGTATCATTGTGGAGAGTTGTTATGAATGTAAAATATAACCCATTAAAATATGTTCCTTGTCCAAAATTACAAGCTTACTTTATGCTAGTTTTGTTTATGATTTGGAGTGTATTTTTTGGGTTTATTGCTTCAGTTTATTTAGGGTTAGTGAATTACAGCACTACAGCAAGTATAATTATTCATCTATCTGTGATTGTGCCTTTAGTTATAACAAATGCAGTATTCGTAGATGCAGAACGCGATGGCCACAAATGGTTAATTGAGTGGAAAAAAGAACAGTCAAGATATAAAATATTTGCGAATCGTTTAAAAACAAAAAATGCTGTTATATGGAAACCAGATATAGAAGCTTAAAATATTACTTTCGATCTTACAAAATAATTATGTAAAAGGTTGTAATCTATGGTTACAATCTTTATATATAATAGGTGATGCCGTAAAGGGTCACACACAATAATCTTGCTTAAATTTAAAAGGAGATAACTATTATGGTTACAAGCAAAAATATTAGTATGAGTTTCTTAGATCAAGTGGCTGCACTCAGTCCTTACACTGTAGGTTTTGAAAGGCAATTTAGTCGATTAAAAGACTTCGAGAGCTTACAAAAACAATCTACAGGATACCCACCTTATAACATTCGCAAAGTAGATGACTACATTCATGTAATTGAACTTGCCTTAGCAGGCTTCAGTAAAGATGATGTAGAAGTTGAAATTGCAGATGGCAAACTAACTATTCGTTCTGTAAAAGAAAGTGATGCTGAAGATGATGGAACAATTCATCGTGGCATTTCTTATAGAAAGTTTAATCGTCAGTTTACACTTGCTGATGATATTGTAGTGAATGGTGCGTCATTAGATAATGGTCTTTTGACTGTTACTTTGGAACAAATTGTTCCAGAGGAAAAGAAACCAAGACTCATTGAAGTAAAGTAAAAAAATCAGAAATGGGGTTGACAACAGCCCCATTTCTGTGTTACTATAGATGGAACAAATTGATAAAGGTTATTAAATATTATGGCAGAAATATATGACTTAAATTCTGGAGAATTAAAAGATGGTGCGGTGGCTGAAAAATCCAAAGACGGCCAATATATCATACCACCATGTACTCCAGAAGAATGGGAAACCATTGTACCTACCGAAAATGATTTCAAACATGTAAAACGTGCAAACAAAAAGACTCTAGCAGAAATGTCAGAAGAAGATATTCTGTTTGAAGCTAAAACAAAACGATATAGAAAAAACTTTGCACAGCGTCATAGAAATGTTTATGAAGAACACGAAACGAATGGCACATTAGATCAACTTCCAATAGACAATATGTTTCACCCACAAACTACAGGCTCACCTATACCAGCAAAACAAGGTACAAGTTTAGGAATTGTAATGCGACCACAACTTGCATTTAACATGATGAAAGTGGATATTCCAATTGCTGTAATTAATGATATCAATGAGCATATTGAACAAACACTTATTCCAGAAGATAAAGATTTTTCCAAAAATTTAGTTGGTCAAATTAATCGTGGCAAAAAATCAAAGCAATTAGAGTTTCCCCACGAAGATTCTGATGTTGGTGAACTGTTGGGTGGTTTAATTCAAACTCTTGGCAATACCTACATGAGTAATGTGCGAAAAGATGAATGTTATAAAACAGAAATGGATAGTATGTGGACAGTACATAGTTATGAAGGCGACTATAATCCTTTACACGATCATGGTACTAAAACATCTATTGGACTGTCGTGTATTCTATATCTGAAAGTACCAGACCAAATTGCAGCTCTTCCAAATCCTACTGAAGAATTTGGTGGACTAAATGGTTCAAGTGGTGCAATAGATGGATTTACATATTTTAATTGGGGTACTCATGGTATGCGTGATTTTAATATGTTAAGACCAGCAACTGAAGAATATGTAAAACCAGAAGTTGGAACTTTACTTATGTTTCCGTCATGGTTAAGACATTCTGTAAATCCATTCTTTGGAGAAGGTGAACGCAGAACTTTATCTGCTAATTTGAATGTAAACAAATTTGAAGAACTTGAGGACAAAATTTAATGAGTGATTTTTTAAAAGACATAATTAAACAAACAGGCAACGAATATGCATCACTAGTCAGTGATGGTGTAGAAGCAGGAGATTGCAATTCGTTTATTGACACTGGAAGTTATATTTTCAATGCATTACTTTCTGGTAGTATCTATGGTGGATTACCTGACAATAAGATTACAGCAATAGCTGGTGAGTCAGCGACAGGTAAAACTTTCTTCGTGATGGGAATGTGTAAATCTTTTCTTGATGCAAATCCAGATGCAGGAGTTTTATACTTTGAATCTGAAAGTGCAATTACAAAATCAATGGTAGTCGATAGAGGTATTGATCCTACAAGAATGGTTATCATTCCTGTAACAACTGTACAAGAATTTAGAACTCAAGCACTCAAAGTGTTAGACTCATATCTTGCAAAGAAAGAATCAGACAGACGACCAATCATGCTTTGTCTTGACTCTCTAGGAATGTTATCTACCACCAAAGAAGTAGAAGATACTTCTGATGGTAAAGAAACCAGAGATATGACAAGAGCTCAAGTTCTTAAAGCTGCATTTAGAGTATTGACTTTGAAACTTGGTAGAGCAAAAGTTCCTATGGTTGTTACTAATCATACATACGACTCAATGGGTTCTATGTTTCCAACTAAAGAAATGGGTGGTGGTTCTGGATTGAAATATGCAGCTTCATCTATTATATTCTTATCTAAGAAAAAAGATAAAAATGGTACAGAGGTTGTCGGTAATATTGTTCATTGTAAAAACCACAAGTCAAGATTGACTATTGAGAACAAAATGGTTGATGTTCGTTTATCTTATGAAACAGGATTAGACAGATATTATGGATTGCTTGAACTTGCAATCAAACATGGTATCTTCAAACAAGTATCAACTCGTATTGAATTACCAGATGGCACTACACAGTTTGGTAAGACGATTAACAACAATCCAGAAAAATACTTTACAGAAGATGTGATGCAACAGATTGATGACATTGCTAGTAAAGAATTTAAGTATGGTCAAACAGATGTACCTCTCGAAGATGATGGAGTAATTGATGTACAAATATAATGAAGATGCTACTTTAAATGAATTAAAGAAGTATATTGACTCCACTTATGATGCACACTATAGTAAGGATAAATTCCAAGCTACAGAGTTCATTATAGATGGTGGTCATGGTGAAGGTTTTTGTATCGGGAACATACTCAAGTATGCACAACGCTATGGGAAAAAAGATGGCAAGAACAGAAAGGACTTGCTAAAAGTAATACATTATGGTATAATAGCATTATACGTCAATGAATTGGAGAATTTAAATAATGAAACTAAGTAACTATACAACTTCTGTATTGAAGAACTTTTCGACTATTAATCAAAATTTAGTGATTAAGGAAGGAAACACAATAACAACAATGTCTGCAATGAAAAACATTGTTGCTAAAGCTGAAGTGGAAGAAACATTTCCACAACAGATTGCAATCTATGACTTGAATGAATTTCTAGGAGCATTGTCTTTGTTTACAAGCCCTGTTTTAGATTTCAGTGATAACTATGTTATGATTAGTGAAGAAAACAAACCTACAACCAAGATGAAGTATTTTTACTCTGACCCATCTGTTGTAACTAGTCCTAACAAAATGATTACTATGCCTTCTAATGAAGTGAAGTTTACTATGAGTAGTGAAGATTTATCTAGACTAAAGCGTGCAGCTGGTGCAATTGGTGCGCCTGATATGGTTTTAGAAAAAGATGGTTCTAGTTCATCACTTACTGTAAAAGATAAAAAGAATGATACTGCTAATAATTATTCTCTTGATGTTGATACTACAAGTGAAGGTGAGTTTAACTTCTACTTTAAAGTAGAAAATATGAAACTTCTTGATGGTAATTATGATGTAGAGATTTCATCTAAAAATATTAGTCACTATACAAATAAAAGTACTGACATAGAATATTGGATTGCACTTGAACCCGAATCAACTTACACTGTTTAATTTAGGTACACTATATAATGGAAAAATATTTATGGGTGGAACAATATCGCCCAACAAAAATCAGCGACTGTATTCTACCAGATGATTTAAAAGATACATTTTCTGAGTTCGTTAATAATAAACATATACCAAATCTAATTTTATCAGGTGGGCCTGGCGTAGGCAAAACTACTGTCGCTAAGGCTATGCTTGATGAAATTGGTTCAACATATATGATGATTAATGGTTCAGAAGAATCTGGTATTGATGTCCTGAGAACTAAAATTAAGAACTTTGCATCTACTGTATCCCTCGAAGGTGGACGCAAGTATATCATCTTAGATGAGGCAGACTATCTTAACGCACAATCTACTCAACCAGCTCTGCGTGGTTTCATGGAAGAATTTCACAAGAACTGTGGATTTATTCTTACTTGTAATTATAAGAACCGATTGATACCACCATTACATTCTCGTTGTAGTGTTATTGATTTTATAATTCCAAATGACCAGAAACCTAAACTTGCAAGAGATTTCTTTGATAGAGCAAAGGATATTCTGAATAAAGAAAATGTAGAGTTTGAACCTAAACCTGTTGCAGAACTTATGAACAAGTTCTTCCCAGACTGGCGTAGAGTGTTAAATGAATTACAAAGGTATTCTTCATCAGGTAAAATTGATGCAGGAGTGTTGGTAAATTTATCTGAATCTAATATCAACGATCTAATGACATCTCTGAAAAATAAAGAGTTTACTAGTGTTCGTAAATGGATTGTACAAAATTTAGACAATGATCCTGTGCGTGTATACAGACGTATTTACGATAGTTTATATTCTAATTTGGACGCTAGTACTATTCCTCATGCTGTTGTTATCATTGCTGATTATCAATACAAGGCTGCATTTGTATCTGACCAAGAGATTAATCTGTTGGCATGCATGACAGAATTGATGGGTCAGGTGAAGTTTAAATGACCTATGAACTGAAAGATTACCTTAAAGAAATTAACACAGATAAAAACCCTCTGATGGACACAGATGATGAAATGTGGGAAAAGAAATATCCTGCTTTTATCGTAAACAAATGTCTAGCACCATTTCCAGATACTATCCACCTAGTTAACGAAATGAATCTCCACAACCACCTTGATAAAAAACTACAATTTGATTTTTTACTAAATAGTCTAAGAACAAGGAAAAGATTTACTCCTTGGCTGAAGGCGAGTAAACTAAATAATCTAGAGTATGTTAAAGAGTATTATGGTTACAACAACGAAAAAGCAAAGTCAGCTCTTAAAATACTTAATGATGAACAGATAAAGGCTATCAAGGATAGTTTGAATAAAGGTGGAAGAAATGGAAAGCATTAATTGGACACAGGGGCAGATGCTTGAAGTCGTTTTAAAAGAACCAGACGATTTTCTAAAGGTACGAGAAACTCTATCTCGTATTGGTGTTGCTTCAAGAAAAGAAAAAATACTATATCAATCATGTCATATTCTACACAAACAGGGTAAGTACTTTATTGTACACTTTAAAGAACTGTTTGCATTAGATGGTAAACAAACTAACTTATCAGAAAATGATATTGCAAGACGCAACACAATCTCAAAATTATTAAAAGATTGGGGATTAGTGGACATTCAGGCAGAACTAGAACCTATTGCTCCTCTTAGTCAGATTAAAATTATTTCATTCAAAGAAAAAGATGAATGGGCTCTTGAAACTAAATATAACATAGGCAAAAAGAGAGAAATTTAATTTTGGAACAATTCAAATCATTTATTACAGAAGAAGAAGTTAAACCATATAAACTTGTAGTGTTTAATAATTCAAATGAAGAAGTTCGTGATGTTGGCAAAAAAACTAGACCAGATTTTAAGTTATTTATAGATATAGCAAAAAAAGTTGGTATTCAGTTATTTAATGTCGAACATACTGGCCTTTTTGTTTCTGAAAAAAACGGAAAAATATTTTTAAATTCTCTTGACTTTGATGAAGATGGGAATGTGGTTATGCCAACTGAATCTGGAGAAGCAAAATACCAAAAACCAATTGAAATTGATCCAGAGAATACTTTAATCTTTGCAAGAGGATTAGGAACTTTTGGTTATACTACAAATAGAAGATGGGTAGATATAATAAAAAACTTGGAAGATAAAGGTTTTAAAACAATACCATCTGTAAAAACTTGGAATTTGTGTGCAAGTAAATATTATTGCGACCAGCTGTTTAACTTGAATAATTTAAGAACCCCTAAAACAATTCCTATAACTTATTCAGATGATTCAGAAAGAGCTGTAAAAGAAGGTGGATTAAAATTTCCTCTAATACTAAAAGCATCAAGTGGAAGTCAAACAGGTGTTGGAGTAGTAATTGCTGAAAGTATGAGGTCATTACACCCAACAGTTCAAATGCTTAGTTTCTTGAAACCATATGTAGACCTTTTAGTTCAAGAGTATATAAAAATAGAATATGATATTAGAGTGTTAGTAGCAAATGGTAAAGTGATAGCAGCGATGAGAAGAAATGTTATATCTGGAGATGTTAGAAGTAATGCATCTTTAGGTGCTACAACAGAAAGTATAGAACTTACTGATATAGAAACTGAAACATCAATTAAAGTTGCAGAATTAGTAGAGGGTGATATTGTTGGAGTTGACTTATTACCAGCAAAAGATAGAGAAAAAGAACAACCATATATACTTGAAGTAAATGGTACGCCGGGCTTAGGCGGAATAGAAAAAATTACAAAAGGTAAAAGTGTAATACAAGAAATTTTTAAAACATATATGAATAGAGATAATTGGAAAAAGTATGAATAAATTTATAGTTGATGCATTAAGAAAAAAATATGAATATCAAATTGCTTTGAGTAAAGCAAATATAAAAAATTATAACGATGGCGAAACCCCTGCAAGTGGAAAGTATAACTACAGTAGTGCTGTAGATCCAGTTGGTGCTGAAATTGAAAAATTAAGCACTGCAAAAAATAATCTCAAAACTCTAAATTCAGAGTATCCAATAGATAAAAAACCTCAAATTCTTTCAGAATAACTCTTGACAATCCAACAACAACTTGGTATAATATAAACAACAATCAAAATAACAAGAAAATAAATTATGACTTTTAAACTACATTATGATAAAGAAAAAAATGATAGATTATGTGACCCACATGAATTTTATGACAAATTTGAGGGAGTTAATTATGAAGGTACTATATTAGTATCTAAAAATGATGTGTATTATAATCCAAAAAAACAACCAAGAACATCAAACCAAAGTATTGGTAATGTAGATAAGCTTAAATCTTCATTTATCAATCAAAATTTTAACCATAAATATAGACCTTCATCAGCCGATGTAGATAAAGTAAATGGTGTGTATGATGGTACTGCTGGTTGGAATAGGAATACAGTTTATGATTCATTAAATGTTAGAACATTTCCTCTTGATTTGTTATCATTTGACTCAGAATATGATAAACACAAGTACAGAGGTGTGTCTAATAATGAAGAAGAGCATCATACTGCTGCATCTCCAATGTCACAAGTTGCTATTACAGAAGAAACAAAAGTATCTCTAAGAAATAATTGGTTGCCTAAAACTAAAGAAGGGCTTGTAACAGATGCTACAATTAAGCATGAAATTATTGAATACACTACTACTGTTTCTGTTGAGGGTATATCATGTCAGACTATTACTGAGAATGATAGAAAAAAGATGCTTAAGGAAATAAGATCATCATTTCCAAAAAATGCAAAATTACAAACTTATAATACAGATATTATGAATCTCGCAGCAAAATCTCTTGGTATAGCTTATGGTGGATATAATGCTGATACTGGAAAAGTTGGTTATCTTTTAACCCATACTGTTGGTAAAGATGCTATGTGGTTTATTTTTCATGCAAATCCAAAATATTCACATTTGCCTGTTGACATCACATTTGTTATACCAGTTCCCCCAAATAAAAAAGAAAACTGTATTAAAAAAAGAAAAAAATTAAAAAAATCTTTTGAAGATGCAATAGAAGCAAAAGCAGTTGCTGATTCAAAAACCTATGATTTGAATGTCACAGATTTAAAAGAAAAAATTAAAAATAAAAAAGTAAATTTTAATGGATTTTTAAACTCATATGTAGATGAAACAGAGGGAACGAATGGTACTTATGTTCTAGTAGATGAAAATGGAAAAATTCTTAAATCTAATAAATGATTAAAACCCTTTTAGAAAATCATATTGAAAACAACGTGCCAGATAGTGAGATTGCCGTCTTGCTATCTGGAGGTGTTGATTCTATATCAGTAGCTTTTGCAGCTGGTAACTTGGGTAAAAAAATTCATGCATATAGTTTTCGTTTGGATACTCACACCTCTTACGATTTTGAAAAGGCCAAAGAAATTGCAAAACAATTTGATTGGAAATTTACTGAAATTATAATTCCAACTAATAATCTAGTGGAAGACTTTCACAGACTAATCAAACTTGGTTGCAAATCTAAAACAAGTGTAGAATGCACTTATCCTTTTTTGTATGTTTATCCTCAAATATCACAGAAATATGTTATTTCAGGTTGGGCTGCAGATGGATACTATGGCATTAGTAAAAAAGCTCAAATTAATTACAAACATACACAAGAATTATTTGATGAGTTTAGAGATAATTACTTTAAGCCCGATAAGTGTGCAAATTATATCTGGCATAAAAAAGTATCAGATGCCCATAGAAAAATATTTGTTACACCATACCTTGACGATTCAGTTAAACAATTCTTTTATAGTAAGAGTTGGGATGAGTTAAACAAACCATATCAAAAACATCATGTAAGAGATGCTTTTTCTCAATTTAAATTGATAGGAAATGTTAAAAAGCACTTGAACTTACAGATAGATTCTGGTATAATAGAATTATTCGATAAATTAATTGATAACAAAGAAATCAATTTTAAAAACAGAACGAGGATGCTGGATATTTGTCGTGATTGGAACATGCTAAATAATACATCAACCTTAGAAGGATTTATGAAATAATGAAATATAAACCATATAATTTAAAAGACGTATATGATGCGTCTGCACAAGAAAAATTTAAAGTCATCTCCACCTTTGCAGGAGGTGGTGGCAGTTCCACAGGCTATAAACTAGCTGGTGGTAAAATACTTTGCGTAAATGAATTTGTCGAAGAAGCTCAAACCACTTATAAAGAAAACTATCCAGACACACCAATTTTATCTGGAGACATTAAAGCACTCACTGGCCAAGACTTTTTAGATGCGGCAGGTGTCGGTGTAGGTGAGATTGATATCCTAGATGGAAGTCCACCATGCTCTGCATTCTCTGTGGCAGGTAAGTTATCACACAATTCACTCGAAGAAGAACGAGTCGACCTTTTTGGAAATGTCACTCTTGAAAAAGTCAGTGGAAAACATAGTGATGGGTGGAATCAGACTAAGAATTATTCTGATGGTAAGACTGTAGAAAACATCGAAGACTTGTTTTTTGAGTTTCTGCGTATTGCAGAAGAAATCAAACCTAAAGTAATTATTGCAGAGAATGTAAAAGGATTGACTATCGGTGAAGCTCGTCAGATGTATAACAAGATTCTAAAAACCTTTGAGAGTATTGGGTATGATGTCTGTGCCCAAGTTCTAGATAGTAGGTATTATGGAGTATCACAAACCAGAACAAGGGTTATCTTTATTGCGGTTCGTGAGGATGTTGCTGAAGCTGTAGGGTTGAACTTTATGACCCTATCAAGCATATTTCCAGAACCAAGTCGTGAGACTATTCCAGTAAAAGATGTAATGATTGATTTAGAATATGATAAAGAAGAAGTAAAATATCTAACCGAGAAGTTTACTAATACTGCATACTGGAAACAAACAGGAAGTATTATGCCAATTGACCCCGAAAAGGTTCTTACTGGCGGTGATTATCACCCTAAAGGACACCACTTCAATCTAAAACGTGTGTCGCAATATGCGCCAGCACCAACTTTAACTGCAATGGGTAGTGCTGATACAACTGCTGGTGCATTTCATTGGATTGAACCACGCAAGCTGACACTAGGTGAACTAAAAAGAATACAATCACTACCAGATGATTTCAAGCTTACAGGTAAGTGGAATCAGAAATCTGAGAGGATAGGGAGAATGGTTCCCCCGATTATGATGGAAAAAATTGCAACATCTGTTTATGAAAAGGTATTGGAGAAATATAATGGCTGATTTTACATTTGCACATAGAGAAGAAGGTTTTGACCAACACATTGAACAATCAATTCGTGGTTACAGCTACTTAATAGATGATGTAATTTCACTATCACGACATTTTGTTGAGGATAATACTAAAGTTTATGATATTGGTTGTTCTACTGGCA
>Ga0070748_1000943_pt1 | contig 13767 bp, 7 predicted proteins | sample VirMetDEL_Nov_12_FD_77015 | JGI IMG/M metagenome (GOLD analysis project Ga0070748, IMG submission 77015) | Aqueous microbial communities from the Delaware River and Bay under freshwater to marine salinity gradient to study organic matter... | ecosystem: Environmental > Aquatic > Marine > Coastal ...
ACGAATTATTACCTTGGCTAGAAATAATCAGATAAGGACTTTTTTCATCCTGATAAATAGCCAAGCCCTCAACATCATCTACCAGCGCAGCACCCAATTTGGCAATTAACTGCAATTTATCCGTCGCATCCGGCTCTGCACCAAGGGTCCATACACCGACATCCTCCTCACCGACAAATAAACGCTGACGCAGATCATCCGCCACACAGCCCTCAGGTTGAGAGGCCACAGCAAAACGACGTGCAAGCTCACCACGCCAAAGCCACTTATTTTTTTGCAGTGGATTCACTTGTGCACTGATGCGAATTTGATGGAAGCTACCATCTTTACTATTGGCAATAGCGTAGAGTCCAGTGCTAGATTGATACATACAAAAGCCATAAATATCCTCAAGCTCCGTTGCTATAGCACCAATATATTCTACTTTTCCAGAGCGTGAATCTACGCTGTAAAGCACCAAGCTATTGTCATCGCGCCTGGTAGCAATGGCCAAATCCACGGTAGCCGCACCAAGGACAACACCCTGCCGAACATCCACGTTATTGAGCCTTCCTGAATTAAAATGCTGTACTTCTCGGCCCTGCATATCATAAACAAACAGACCCTGTTTTTTATTTGTACCTAAAACTAAACTTTTGCGTGTATTCTTTTTGTTAACCCAAATTGCCGGATCATCCGCTGCATCGCCAAAGCGTGCCATCACATCTGTCTGCACCTCAGGCTTCACCCACACAGTAGGCAGTAAAGCAGTGTTCACGACAGACTGCGCTGCTGAGGGCAATGACCAAGGTATTTGCACAGTAAAATGTTTCCCCTGAGCATCATCGAAAATAACTAACTGAATTACGCGAGTACCAACGTTATAAACCGCATGGATTGCCTCAGGCTTTTTAAGTGGCGCTAGTGATATACGCTGTATTAACTGCGCTGCATTTTTTTCAGTCGTGTAGATCAAGAGCTCCTTAGATTTTGGCACTACCGCCAGCAGTCCCTGTGGAACTAATGCTATAGCTTCAGCACCTGCGGCCAAATCACCAAAAGGCGCCACTAAATCGACCGGCTTACGCCCCGGCGCAGCCTCCATAGAGGCCGGGTAGCGCCAAATACCAACCGATTCTTCAACAATAAAAAGTGCCTCTTGTGCATCATCCACTTGGCAAGCTTTACTATTCGGCGGAATTGACAAACGGCGCAAGAACTTTGCATGCGGCTGACCTGCCGCATCTAACAGCAGCCAATGCTCCGCGGTACCGCGCTCATCCAATAGATACAGCGACACATTATTCTCACCATCCCGACTCAAACAAATATTCTCAAGCGTAAAATCACGCACAGGCACTCGCACCAATTCAGTTGCGAGATGCTGCGTTGGTGACAAACTTAATAACACGACCTGTTGCTCTGGCAATAACTGAGTAGCGACCAGTAAATTATTATTTTTATCAAGACGCCAATCTAAAAGCTCAGCGCCCTGTGAAAACTGTGCCAAAGTATCTCCAACACTATCTACCCATTTTATTCCCTGTGCCGCACTAACAATGAGCAAAGAGCCATCAGGGAGATTAATCGGCGCCAAAGAATCTGCCATAAAAACTACGGCCTCTTGCACAGACAGCTGCTGCAATGTCGATCCAAAAAGCATTTTCTCCTTCTCATTTGCGAGCACCGACACAGTCAAAAAAATAAAACATATGAAACCAATCAATTTTGAAAAAAATATCTTCATATCATACAACCGCTCTAAAATTCTAATTACATTGAGCGCTGAAAAACTTTAGCGCTCCTTTTCAATATTCGATCAAATAGGTACTGAACCTTCTCATTCAGATTAAAAATTCACCAATGTAATGCCCAATTTATAGGTTGAACCGTAACTTTCATATTGGGCGTTGTAGCGAGGGCTGTGGATATAGGTGTAATAGACTTCGTTAGTCAAATTGAGCACCTCAAAGTGCAACTTAATGGCATCACTTATGTAATAGCGTAGAGAAAAATCTAGCTGCATTTGATCATCAACATAGGTGTCATAGTTGACTTCAAGCGGATTATCGACCTCTAACAAATACTCAGACTTATAATTAGCGGAAAGTCGCATACTAATCGCCTCAGTCTCATAGCCCAGCATTAAATTTGCAGACAAATCCGATTGACTCGGCATTGGTATATCACGCGCCTCAAACTCTCCATCGTCATAGCCGCCAATCTCTGCTGCAGAATCTACCAAAGTGGCATTGGCTCCTAGCAGCAAACCATCCCAAGGCGCAGGTAATTGCGTGAACTGTTTAGATGCGGCAAGCTCTAGTCCATATATTTTTGCCTGAGCGCCATTAACATAGGTCTCGGCTTTTTTAAATGTCTCATACCCTGAAGTCTCACCCAAATCTGTTTTATACACAAAGTTGTCAATTGACTTATGGAACAAGAAAGCCGATAGCACACTTGCCACACCTGGGTAATGTTCAATGCCCAAATCAATATTGCTCGATTCTAAAGATTTAAGCGCAGGATTACCAAATTCAGCTTCTATATCACCATCATCCTCTTCAAGCAAACGACCCGGTGAAAGCTGGCCAAAACTAGGACGCACGACAGAGTTGGTCCAAGCGGCGCGCAGCTGTGTTTTTTCATTAATGCTATAACGTAGATGAAGAGCTGGCAAAAAGTAATCATCAGAATTATCAAATATTTGTGCAGTCACTGTTTCAGCATCCGCATCAAAAGCAAAGCCATGAGCGCTAAAATCAGTTTTCTCATAGCGTACCCCTGCCATTATTCGCAGCGCATCAACATCTATACTGCCCATAACATAAGCTGCGCTGGTGTCTTCATTTATCAAAAAATCATTAATGCTGCTTTCTTCCACATCGAGTTCAGGCTGAGCTACTAGAGCCAGGACAGCGGCGGTATTTATTTCTTGTCCGAAATTTCCGAAGATATAATCCACACTGTTACCAGAAAAATTACTGAGCGAGGTAGCGCCCTCAAAATCTTCAGTAATAAAAATCTCAGTGTCATTGTCTTTTTCGCGTTCAGTACGTTTTATACCAAACTTAACTTTTGATGCGCGTCCCGACCAATCAAAATCGCGGGTTAAATCCAGCTTGAGGCTCGCACTTTTATCATTGGTGTTATTAGTCGCTAACTCCACTTCATCAAGCTTATAACTAGCAGCCTGATAATATGCGGTGGGCGCAACAAGGCTAATTTTTTTGCTGTTGCTATAAGCCAAATCAAGTAACTCATCGGCGACCACATCATCATCCAATTTGAATACTGCGGCGCCAAGGTGCTGCGGCTCATCCTCACCAGATTTGCTATAGGCCACACTGTAATCGAAGGTCCAGCGCTCAAAATGACTCTGTCCGCCAAGATTAGTAGAGAGGATTTTCTGTGTTTCAGTACGATTTTTTAATTCTCTCTGCACCTCTGCTGCACCCATCTCACCTTCGAGTAGCGCATCTTCAAACTCTATGACATTAGCCAATCTCACCTCAGCATCAGTATATTCACTGTAGAGGTTCCGCCAGTAAAGATCGGTGTTATCACTCGGTTTGTAATCTACATTTAAGGTAACTCCAAAGCGCTCTCGACGAATGCGGTAATCGCGCTGTTCTAACTCCTCCAAGCGTGCTGGTTCGTCAGCGCTGTCATCTTCAAACTGCCAGTGACCACCGGTCTCTACATTGTCAGAACCAAACTCACGCTTAAACGAACTGACGCCCGCTGCCACGCCAACATTATTTTCTCCTTCTCCCACACTAAATTGCTGGCTAGCAGTAGCGGCCAACTTAGGGCTTGTTTCTCCTGTATTGTCGTCGCGGCTTGCCTCAGCAGTAAATTGATAAAAAAAGCCATCGCGATCAAAAGCAGACAAGCTCTGCACATCAATACTGCCACCTAGTGAATTAGCATCCATATCTGGCGTCAAACTTTTGGTCACCACCAAACTTTCTAGCAAATCTGAAGGAATTACATCCAACGCCACTGCACGACGGTCGGCATCGGGACCGGGAACGCCTACACCATTAATAGTGACCGCATTAAAATCCGGCCCTATACCACGCACACGAACATAGCGCCCTTCACCTTGATCTCGCTCAATTGACAAGCCCGGTAAGCGTTGAAGCGATTCAGACACATTAGTATCGGGAAACTGACCAATAGCGTCAGCAGATACTGCCGTAATAATATTATCTGCCGCGCGCTGCTTATTAAGCGCCTTATTAATTCCTGCAGCCTGTCCAATTACAATAATATTTTCCACTTCGCCGGAAACGCCAACCAATTGGAAATTAGCTTTTGTCGTTTTGTCATCGCGAATTTCAATTTTTCGCCTTATCGCATCTGCACCGATATAGCTGGTCACTAAGGTATAGCTACCCGCTTTTACATCGAGAAATACATAACCACCGTCGCGCTGACTCACCGCTTCTCGCTGCAGCTCTTGAATACGTAAGCGCACCCCCTGAAGTGCAACGCCTTTTTCTGTGGCGGTAACTTCCCCTTCAAGGCGTCCCTCTGCAACTGCCTGTGCCGTTATAGCGGTTAAGGCCAGCGCGAATGTCGTGCGTGTAAAACAAGGTGAGGTTAGCGTACGAGCAATCGCTGATGCGCGCATTAAAACTGAATTCTTCACTGGTATTCCCCACAGAGGCTAGGCTAAATAGTCTGCAAGCACATCATTGTTAGACGACAGCTTGCGTTTCAAGGTCGCCAACCTAGTAGGTCTAAATGACAAAAATATGACGCATTATTTTCGTTGCGAAAATTTTCGCTATACAGACAGAAAACAACACGAGTAACTACTTATATTGAGCCAAAATGACTCTTGCATATCGAAAAAAAGTGGCTACAGAATATCTATTACGGACTAAATACAGCATTAAAATAACTTCAGTATGTCGCAATCGCGTTCTAAATAAAAAAGTCGCGTTTTTATTAAATTTTACGGAAATTACCCTGAGCTAATTTGCCCTTCCTATACGCGACTGAGGTGCAATAGGTAAATATAGCCAAATCACATAACTGTCACATTAAGCTGCTAAGAGTGCTTGCCTTGCACACCTCATTTCGCACTGGAAAACACAGATGCTTAGATTGCACAAATGGAAACTTATTCTTCTGGGACTATCTGCGAATTTTATTCTGCTGATTAATCTAGCCTCAGGCCAACTCAAACCACATGAGATACTCAATTGGCTAGATGTATTCAGTGAGTGGGGTGCAGCGCTTCTGGTATTGGTTTGGCTATTACTGATTTTACAAAGTCGCCCCTCAGGGCGTGTCACGCAATTTTTAAGCCTAGGTCTAAGTGGGATTTTTTTAGCGAGTTTTCAAGATGGGCTTGATGAGTTCATCAAGCTGCCAGACACCATTGCGTGGGATCACTGGATAGAGTCAGGTTTCATGCCGCTAGGCTTAATGTTACTAACGGTGGGAATTTATCACTGGCATAAAGAGCAGCTTATTATTTCGCGTCAAATGCGCAAACGCGAACGATTATTTCGCGACCATAAAGCCATGGATTTTACCACCCCATTAAGCGATGCAACTTATTTACGCAAGCAACTTGCGCAGGCGCTAGCAAGTCATCGGGCTCAGTCCGAGCCCTTGGCGTTTCTGTTAATTGATATCAACGACTTCAGCGGTATTAATCGTCGCTATGGCTCCATAGAAGCAGATCGCTTGCTGGCAGCACTGAGCGAACTATTGCTGCTGAATATTCGCCACAAAGATTTACTCTGCCGCTACGCAGGGGATCGCTTTGCGCTTCTACTGCCTAACACCAACAAACTCAGCGCCGAAGGTATTGTCCACGAACTTAACAACGCTGTACGCAACTTTGCCTTTAAAACACAAGCACAAGGCGAAAGCCTATTCCATTCAGTTAGTATCGGCCTTGCACTTGCGCAAAATGACAATCCTGAAAGTTTGCTGGTACGTGCTAACAGTGCGCTACTGCTCGCCAAGGAAACCTCTCAACACAATATTCATCTGGCGGCTTAACGATGCACAAGCCTGCAGATAATGAACATTATTTACCAAAAAGATATTTTGAAATTGACAACGCTTTTATCGCTGCTCACAACTGGCCTGCTGCCCTCATTGATTTGGCCTTGAATCGCGGTGCTGAAGAGCATACATTGCTACGTGGTACCGGCATTTTTTATGCGGACCTATTGACCGGAAAACAATTACTCAGCCCAGCTCAATGCCTGCGCTTAATTGACAATATCCAACACAAAGTGACGAGCAAGGACTTAAGCTTTTTATTGGGGCAACGACTTTATGCTGGCAATCAGCAGATGGCTAACAGCGCACTGATTCACGCGCGCGATTTGCGCGAAGCGCTGGATATTCTCTGTCAATTTCAAGTTCAATTAGCACCCTTGCTAAGCCCAAAAATTTCCTACCAAGATGAAAAAATTATTATTTACTGGCTGCCCAACTGCAGTGCATTGAAGCCAGCGCAAGAAATATTTTTAGTGGAAATGATGAGCTCTGCCTTAAACTCATTGTGCCGTTGGCTACAAGGCAAACAACTGCCTTGGACATTTTACTTTCGCCATACGCAACCAAATTATCCTGAGCAGTATCAGGTACACCTTAAAAGCACGACCAACTTTAATAGCCAGCACCATGCAATGGCCATTGCGCGTGAACATCTACACAGTATTTGGCAACTACACTCACCCAGCACGCTAGCGCGTGCGCGACTGTGCGCCGAGCAGGAATTAATCCAGTTGGACTTTATTCAGGGTTTTGTGCGCGAAGTTTATGAATACCTCGCACGCAACATCAACCACAACCCTAATCTTGAACGAACAGCCTGTGACTTTGCCATGAGCACCGCAAGCTTTAAGCGAAAACTACAAAAACACGGAACCAATTTTCAAGCACAATATGATGATGTGCGCCGCGATCTAGCGCTGCAATGGCTGCACGCACCCGATATCACCAACGAGCAAATAGCGACCCGCCTACACTTTCACGATGCCGCAAATCTACGCCGAGCGTTTAAAAAATGGACGGGATTAACACCCAGTGCTACGCGCAATGAATTTCTGCTTGGTCAAAAATAATACTGTCTAAGAAGCCAATTATCACAAACATATATAAGCGCCGTTTAACATCCGCTTACATCCACTATGGCAACCGTCATTGATGTTAGTATCTTTTTATACCACCTACTCATACACCCAATAGCACCCAATAGCACCCAATAGCACAGGGTATAAATTTAACCGGCATCTCGCTGAAATACGCTACCCTAGGGACCATGATTAACACACTCAGAACATCAAACAGGAGATGACAATGAAAACTGCATTAATTACCGGTGCCAATCGCGGGATTGGCCTAGCACTTACTGAAGTCTATTTGAACCAAGGCTGGCAGGTTATTGCTGTTTGTCGCAGCAGCTCTGTAGAGCTCAGCGCCACTAGCGCCGAAGTAATTGAGGGGATTGATGTCGCTAAACCCGAAGACGTAAAAATGCTCTGCTCAAAACTAGGTAACCGCACTATAGATTTATTGATTAACAACGCAGGGATTTTGCGTGGAGATCATCTCGGCAACATCAATTATGAGGATGTCACTCAACAACTAGAGATAAATGCTGTTGCCCCTATACGCATCGCTGAGGCGCTTCTAGACAATCTCGGCAAGGGCGGAAAAATTGCGCTGATCACCAGTCGCATGGGGTCGATTAGCGACAATAGCTCGGGCGGTTATTATGGTTATCGCATGTCTAAAGCAGCACTTAATGCAGGTGCCACATCACTCGCACTTGATGTAAAAAAACACGATATAGCCGTGGCCATTTTACACCCCGGTTATGTTCAAACAGCAATGGTGGGATTTGACGGTGACATTACAGCCACCGAGGCAGCCACACGTTTAAGCCAGCGTATTGCAGAATTAAACATGCAAAATACCGGTGGCTTTTGGCACTCCAATGGCGAACAATTACCTTGGTAACCTTAGCCCCAAAGAAAACCTCTAAGAAACTGTAATCATCAAAGCACAGCCATTAAAAAAGGGGCCACAAAAATTAATTTTTTAGTGGCCCCTTTTTATTGTCTAACTCAAAGGTAATAGTCACCTATTTTGAATAAATAACTCAGCTTCAAGCTCCCACTATATCTCTGAAGGAAACTGCAACATGCCAAGCACCCTTAAATACCTAATGCCCAGCTTATTATTCGCCAGCGTGTTAATGGCTTGCTCCCCTGCATCTGTTCCCCACCAAGAAGTCGCGAATGAATTAACCCACACAGAAATATGGAGCCTTAATTCTTTAACATCCCTCAATGGTTATAGTGTCAATGCATTCGGCAATCCAACACAAAAAAATACCAAGCTAGGTAATGTTGTTCACTTCGATGGTGACGGCGATCGCCTGTTGGTACATAACAATCCACTGGGGGCATCCACACGTTTTACGATTGAGGTTTTATTGAATCCTGCAGATGTGTTCCCCAACAATTGGGAGCCTCGTTTTTTTCATATAGAGGCTCTAGATAATCCCAATCGCCGCGTCACCATTGAGTTGCGCTTAAATGATCAGCAACAATGGTACTTAGATGCCTACATCAAATCAGAGCAAGGTCAGCTTGCGCTAATTGATTCCACCAAGGTTCACCCGGTCAACCAATGGGCCCATGTTGCTATCACTTACTCAGAAGGTGTTTTAACGACCTTTGTTAATGGTCGAAAAGAATTAAGCGGCGCCGTGGAGTACCTACCAATAGATACTCATGCATTAACGTCAATCGGCGCAAGAATGAATCAAGTACATTGGTTTAATGGCGATATAGCGCAAGTGGCCATAACACATAAGGCACTGAGACCAGAATATTTCAATTTATTACCGAAATTGTCGCAATAACAATCATTCGTACTGGGCTAAGCACGCCCTACACGTAAAAAATAATAAAAAACCCAGCAGCAAGCTACAGGGTATTAAGTGCATTCGTTCGCTTCGCATAGCTCAATAGCTTCTATCGTCCCAAGGGGCGGGGAATTAAATCCTTAACGATTAGAGACTATTACAGACGTAGGTACTAACTGGAATTACACCTTATTGCTAGCTTCTCTCCTTTTACTAGCTTCTCTCCTTTCAGAGCCCGAGTTGCTGAACGGCTTAAAGAATCGCTAAAAAGGCCCGGCACGAAGCCGGGCAAACCTCTAATGACATCAACTTACTTTCAGATTAAAACTGGCTAATAAATTTCCACGCCTCTTGTGGAATCCAACTTTCTGGTTGGCCTGCATCATGCTGTGACGGCCAGTGGCCACCATCAAATGCGCACCAACGTACTGGATAGCCTGTAGTACAATTTTGATAAGAAGTACAAATATGTGTGCCGCTGCCTCGTGCAGGTTCTAATGGATTTTGTGCGGTGCACTTGTTGTTTCTTACCGCACGATCCCGCAGTGAGCGACCTAGAGAAATACCCAATACATCATCGCCCAAACCGTGTGCTGCAAAAAACGGAATGGGCGCTGTACCACCATCGCAACCACTGAGTTGTGCACCCGAGTAAAGTGCTACACCGCGAAATACATTTGCGCGCGCGCAGGCTACCGCGTTGGACATACCGGCACCATAACTAAAACCGGTGGCGAAAATTCGGCTTTTGTCGATACAAAAATTGGATTGGACTTGGTTGAGAATGGAGTCAGTGAGTGCGAGATCGCGACCGCCGGAATTCGCCCAGCCTTTATCAATCCCTTCAGGGGCGATAAAGATGGTACTGTTTTGTGCAAGATTCCAAAGACCGTAATATGGAGTTTCCGTTGCCGAACCATTACCACCATTAGCGACTTGTGCTGCGTCACCATTCAACCAGTGATAACCAACAATCAAGCGGTAGGGGTTTTGATTATTGTAATTGTCGGGCACACGCAAAATGTACGAGCGATTTAATCCATTTACATTAAGATTAATCCGGCCATTTTGCAAACTGCGCGCTTTGCCACAGCCTTCACTGGGTACAGCACTAGTGGGATTTGTCGGTGCAGTTGGTGAGTCAATAACACCGCTGTAGGGTCCAATATGAATCCAATCCAAATCGGCATAATCTGTCGCACCTACCGTCACGCGAATTTTTTGATACCCAGATTTTAAACGCACTTTACCGGCTGAGTAAGTTTTAAATTCTCCCCAGGTAGTTACGCTTGGCACCTGAAAGGATTCAATCAGCGTGGTATTGCACTGTGAAATTTTAAATGTGCGCCCTGTGCCTACCGCGCCAGAGCGAATGGTTACATCGTAATCCCCTTCGGTTTCTACATAGACGGTATATTCCAACCACTCACCCGCAGTCATCCAACCCACTGCGTTGCCGTTGGTAATAGTTTTAATATCTACACCAGTATCGGTGCGATAAGCGTTGCCTTCATTTGCGCTAGTGCTATCGGAATAACCGGCGGGATCAAAATCTTCAGCTTGGATGCGGGCTGGAATTCGTGGCACCAGCATTTGGTACGCGTTTTCAACTCGGCTAGGACATGCATTAGTTGCAGCACTAGAGGCTACCGATGATGACAACTGAGAAGAGGATGAACTCACTCTTGATGATGAACTCACAATCATGGACGAACTTATACTGGATGACGAATTAATTTTTGAAGATGAAACAACAGCAGCCGATGAGCTGGAGCGAGCCGAGCTCACGGGCGGAGTTGTTCCACCACAGATGCTGCCGCTAATGGTTGGGCGCTCTGCACTGCCGCTATTTTTTTCACCTTGCAAACCAAATGAAACTGATTGGCCAACAGCGATATTTCCATTCCACGACATATTGGTTGCAGAGTAAGGATTACTGCCAGAAAAATTAGCATTCCAACCACCGCTCATACGGTTACTGGCATATTGCCAATTTACATTCCAATTATTAATCGGCGCACCTGTATCATTTTTAATTGTGATGCTGGCAGTAAAACCGTTTGGCCACTCACTATCAATTGTATAGCTACAACTGGCTGACGCTGTTTGTGCAACGGTTGCGAGCAAAAGTGCAGAACCTAAACAAATTGCCGATTTTTGTAGCCTCGCAATTCGATTGAGGGAAGAATTTATTTTATACATTATTCACATCCTTAGTAGTATATGAAAAATGCCGCCAACACTGTTGATGACTGACGGCACGCTCGGTGGCTTATTAACTTTCTTATTTTAAATTGCTAACGTTGAAAACGTATTTTTAATCAAGGTTTAGTCACGTCAAAAGAACTGATTCGCACCGAACCGCCTAATGATTGGGTTGTGTAATTGAGAATACCAAAGCGATATCCCAGGAAATAATTCCACTCACGTTTCATCGTGAATGTGCCACCCAATTGAGTAAATTGCGTGCCGTTAGTGCTGTAATAGAAACGCGCAGTACCACCACCATTGGTGGTGCGAACATCGGCATCAATACGCAACCAAATTTTTCCACCGTTGATTGCTGCACTTGCAGACTCTGCTCCAACATTGCTGGTATTCCAACTTGAATCCAGCGTTGCACCGGTTGTGGTAACAACGCGTGTGGAACCGTTCGCCTTCTTCACACCAATCCACGCGGATGAATCGCGCAGTGCTGCCAAGCCACTTGCATCACCGTTTTGCATCGCGCTGTAATCCAATTCAATGGTGGCGATTGAACGCGGGCCTTCAATACGACGAGTAAGCGTATTGCGTGCGGCATATAAATCATTAGTAATGGTTGCCGTGCGCAGGATCAAACCGTTGCCAGCTGACCATTTGCTGTTGTCAGGATTGTGGTTCCATTCCCAGGCAGGATTAAGCGTGGCGTTGGTAAAAACATCTTTTACATTGCGTGGTTTTACTTTATCAGCACCGCAGGGCAAATTCGGAAAGGGATAAGAAGCGCCCCACTGACCATTGACTAATGTCACTGAAGGCCAACCGTTACTCCATGTCATAGGTGCCATTACTGGTAAACGCCCAGCGGGAAATGCATCATTAAAGGCGATGTAATACCAATCGCCATTTTGTGTTTGTACTATGCCGCCTTGATGCGGCGCGCCACCAGAACCTACACCGGCATAAGGCAATTTAACGGCGAAGGGACGAATTTCATAAGGGCCGAAGGGACCATTGGTAGAGCGCGCAACATATTCACCATTAGCGTATTGCGTCATGAAAATATAATAGTTGCCATTAATTTTATAGAAGCGCGAACCTTCGAGTGGGCCGGAAATATTGGCTGGAGTTTTAAATACTTCTTGCCGACGAACTTCGCGCAGTCCATCTGCACTCAGCTCTGCCACATTGATGGAATTATTGCCCCAAGCCACATACATTTTGTCGGTGTCTTTATCAACCAATAAACCCATATCGTAATAACACGCTTGGCTGGAATTTTTAGTCCAAGGGCCTTCCGGCGATTTGGCGGTAAATACATAACCACCGCCTTTATTGTGCATGCAGCCCATCCAATAAAATGTTTTATTGCTTTCGCGATACTGCAATGAAGAAGCCCAAATACCATTGACGTAGGAGCGGCTGCCGTTAAGGTTGTAGGAGCTATCAAAATCCAGCACTGGCACTGAGTGCGAAATGTATTCCCAATTCACTAAATCATAGGAGCGCAATACGGGCGCGCCGGGAGAGTGATGAAACGTTGACGCGGTGTAGTAATAGGCATCACCTACGCGAATCACTTCAGAATCCGGTAAGTCTTCCCATATTAAAGGATTTGAATAAGTGGATGGACAGGTCGATGTAGTGGGTGGCGGATTCTCAGTGACGTTGCAATTACCCGCTGTCACATCTGCGCCCGATACAGTTAATGAATCTATGTTTGGCAAGCCCTCCGCAGTTAATGCAGACAATTGCACAACATTATTGCCCTGCACTAAATCCACATCGATGGATGCCGTTTGCCAATTTGTCCAACTGCCAGTAGTCGGCAAACTTAAGGTGTAATTACCGTTGCTACCACCATTAATGACCAGCGTACCATTTCTATTCGCTGCCCCACCATTAGCAAAACGAAAACTCAAAGTTTGGCGGTTACTAGTTGAAGACTCCAATGCCCAAACAACGGCATTTCCCACTGCATTATTGGTGTTTGCAAATCCTGCTCCGGTAAACCCGGTATTGTTGCTATCGATAGTTCCATCAACACGACAGAATCCCGCTTGTGACTCCTGAATTAATAGAGAAAACGGTGCTGAAATACTTGAGCGAGATGATGAACTGATTACGGTGAGCGCAGATGAACTAGCGCGCGAAGAACTAACAACTGGTGGAGTAGACGAACTTGAACGCGCGGAGCTTGTAGGTGTTGTAATTCCGCTACAAGCAGCCCCATTTATTATTGGGCGCTCTGCGGCAGCGCCATTTTTTTCACCTTGCACTCCAAATGAAACCGATTGGCCCGCCGCAACACTCGCGTTCCAATTCATATTAGTGGCGGAGTATGGATTAGCGCCGGAAAAATTAGCATTCCAACCGCTCGTCATACGGTTACTGGCGTATTGCCAATTGACATTCCAATTATTAATCGGCGCACCAGTATCATTTTTGATAGTAATGCTCGCGGTAAATCCGTTCGCCCATTCACTATCGATATCATAAACACACGCCGCCAGGGTGGCGGGTGAAAAAACGGTGATGAGTGCGCCCATCCCCAAGGCTACACTCAGGAATTTCGAATTAAATAGATTTGTGTTTGACGATCTTTTATTTTTCATTATGGTTTCCTCATCGAACATTAAAGGAGGCTTAAGTGTTGTTGCGACAAAAAAAGC
>Ga0070748_1000947_pt1 | contig 13737 bp, 10 predicted proteins | sample VirMetDEL_Nov_12_FD_77015 | JGI IMG/M metagenome (GOLD analysis project Ga0070748, IMG submission 77015) | Aqueous microbial communities from the Delaware River and Bay under freshwater to marine salinity gradient to study organic matter... | ecosystem: Environmental > Aquatic > Marine > Coastal...
TATGTTTCGGTAGCGTGAGATAGGAGTTTTACGTGCCATGGCGGTATTCTCCTGATATCGAACCAATAAATCTAAATAACAAACACTTAAAAAAAGCAAAGGCAGCTACTGCTGCCCCCACCTTACAAAGGCAATTAGAAACGAAAGTGCGAGAACGCCTTGTTCGCTTCAGCCATACGGTGAACGTCTTCACGCTTCTTGACCGCGGCACCCTTACCTTGAGCAGCATCCATCAATTCGCCAGCCAACCGCTGAGGCATTGATTTCTCACCGCGCTTACGGGAGTAATCCACCAACCAACGCATAGCCAAAGCAGTGCGACGTGATGCGCGAACCTCAACTGGAACCTGGTAGGTTGCACCACCCACACGGCGAGATTTAACCTCAACCAGCGGAGCGATGTTTTCGAGAGCCTCAGTGAAAACCTCTAGAGGATCACGATTCAATTTGGTACTAACAATATCCATAGCGCCATAAATAATGCGCTCTGCTACTGACTTCTTACCACTAATCATTACGTGGTTCATAAACTTTGCCAAAGTTACGTTACCGAATTTTGGATCCGGTATCGTTTCGCGCTTGGCGACAACTCTTCTTCTTGGCATTTTAATAGCCTCTCTTCAGGGAATGTCTAAGACAACATGGCAAGCCCAATTGCTTGAAAGTCGCTTAGCCTTACTCAGTTCTTAACCGAAAATTCAAACGTAAAGTAGCTGCGGCGGATAGGTTACCCGCCCAGTATTACTTAGGACGCTTAGCACCGTATTTAGAACGACCTTGTTTACGCTTGGCAACACCAGAAGTATCCAGTGAACCGCGTACAGTATGGTAACGAACACCTGGCAAGTCTTTAACACGACCGCCACGAATCAGTACAACACTATGCTCTTGCAAGTTATGGCCTTCACCGCCGATATAAGAAGACACTTCGAAGCCATTGGTCAAACGAACACGGCATACTTTACGCAATGCTGAGTTTGGCTTTTTAGGTGTAGTCGTATAAACACGAGTGCAGACGCCGCGTCTTTGCGGATTGCCTTGCAGAGCAGGTACGTCGCTCTTTTCTACGATGGGTTTTCTCGGCTTACGAATCAACTGATTGATCGTTGGCATGAAAACTAACTCCACAGATAATACGCCTTCATTATTGAAGGCCGGTTTAAAGAAAGCAGGACCGAATTCATCAGAACTCGCCCACTAGCTTCCCGCTCGGAAAAAGCGGGTTGCGCATTGTAAAGATGCAACCCGCCATCGTCAAGGCGATGACCTTAACTCAAGCCACTTATTGAACAAAAAATAGGAGGGATTTGAGCAAAAAAGCAAGGCTGGAATTACCAGCCTTGCTTTTTCATCGCCGTACGGGGCCAACAAAAGACATCAACCCCTTAAGCTTTAGCACTAACCCAAATTGGCGCTAGATTTTAGTGCCTCGGTCAATGCCGCTTCTACATCTTCAGCACTTACACCTATATCGCCCGCTGCCGCGTCTTCGCGACGACGCTTGCGATCTGAGTGATACGCCAAACCTGTACCCGCTGGAATCAAACGACCCACTACAACGTTCTCTTTCAGACCGCGCAATGTATCTTTTTTACCGGTAACCGCAGCCTCGGTAAGAACGCGCGTAGTCTCCTGGAAAGATGCCGCAGAGATGAACGATTCAGTCGCAAGAGACGCCTTGGTAATACCCAGCAATTGGCGCTCGTACGCGGCCGGCTGGCGCCCTTCTGCACGTAGCTTCTCGTTCTCTTCAAGCAAGTTAGTAAATTCAACCTGCTCGCCTTTCACGAAGCTAGAGTCACCCATGGTGCCAACTTCAACCTTACGCAGCATCTGACGCACGATAGTTTCAATATGCTTATCGTTAATCTTCACGCCCTGCAAACGATAAACGTCTTGAATTTCGTTGGTGATATAACGAGCCAACATCTCAACGCCCTGCAAACGCAAAATATCGTGCGGATTGCTAGGACCGTCAGATACAACCTCACCCTTAGCAACCATCTCCCCCTCAAAAACAGTCAATTGACGATGCTTAGGAATCAAGACTTCGTAATGGGTTGAGCCATCATCCAACACCTGACCGTCAGTCGGGGTAATGATCAAACGACGCTTGCCTTTAGTCTCTTTACCGAAGCTTACGGTACCGGAGATTTCCGCCAGGATTGACGGCTCTTTTGGACGACGAGCTTCAAACAAGTCAGCAACACGCGGCAGACCACCGGTGATATCACGGGTCTTAGAACCCTCTTGTGGAATACGCGCAATAATGTCGCCCACGTTGATGATATCGCTATTATTGATGCTCAAAATTGCTTTTGGTGGCAACAAGTAATGCGCAGGCACATTAGTATTCGCAAGGAACAACTCTTTACCTTTTGCATCAACCAAGGTTACCGCTGGACGCAAATCTTTACCGGCAGATGGACGCTCAGCTGGATCTAGCACCTCAATTGAGCTCAGACCAGTCAGCTCGTCAGTTTGGCGACGAATAGACAAACCATCTTCCATTCCCGAGAAGGCAACAGTACCCGCCACTTCCGATACAATCGGGTGAGTATGCGGATCCCATTTGGCGATAACTTGACCGCCTTTAACAGCTTCGCCGTCTTTGACAGTAATTAACGCGCCGTAAGGAATCTTATAACGTTCACGTTCACGGCCGTTACCATCGGCAATTGCCAATTCACCTGAACGCGATACAGCCACAAGGTTACCCGCTGGATTGCTTACAACCTTAACGTTGAGCAAGCGTACAGTACCTTCTTGCTTAACTTGTACGCTATCGGCAGCAGATGCTCTTGATGCAGCACCACCAATGTGGAAGGTACGCATGGTTAACTGGGTGCCTGGCTCGCCGATTGACTGAGCGGCAATTACACCTACAGCTTCGCCTACGTTTACGCGATGACCACGGGCCAAATCACGACCGTAACACATGGAGCAGATGCCGCTGCGCGCATCACAAGTAATTGGCGAGCGCACCAAGACTTCGTCGATACTCATGGCTTCAACGCGCTCAACCCAAGCTTCGTCGATCATGGTGCCCGCAGGAACCAAAATCTCATCAGTACCTGGGCGAATTACATCGCGCGCAATAATGCGACCGAGAATACGATCACCTAGCGATTCGATGACGTCGCCGCCTTCAATTACCGGTGACATGGTCAAACCTTCGTCAGTACCACAATCAATTGCGGTTACAACCAAGTCTTGAGCAACATCAACCAAACGACGCGTCAAATAACCAGAGTTCGCGGTTTTCAGTGCGGTATCCGCCAAACCTTTACGTGCACCGTGCGTCGAAATAAAGTACTGAAGTACGTTTAGGCCTTCACGGAAGTTCGCTTTAATCGGCGTTTCGATGATCGAGCCATCTGGACGCGCCATCAAACCACGCATACCCGCCAACTGACGAATCTGCGCAGGCGAACCACGTGCACCTGAGTCGGCATACATAAATACTGAGTTGAAAGAAGGTTGACGCTCTTCCACACCATCGCGATTGATCACGCTTTCGGTAGAAATACCCTCCATCATCGCTTTTGCTACCAAGTCATTGGCACGCGACCAAATATCGATAACTTTATTGTACTTCTCACCCTGAGTAACCAGGCCAGATGCATATTGGGTTTCGATTTCTTTCACTTCGGCATCAGCACGACCAATGATGGCAGCCTTAGCATCAGGAATAGTAAAGTCGTTTACACCAATAGATGAACCCGAACGAGTTGAGAACTCATAACCGGTATACATCAAGCGGTCAGCAAAAATAACGGTCGCCTTCAGACCCACTACGCGATAGCAATAGTTAATTGCGGCAGAAATTGCCTTCTTCGCCATGGGACGATTGATCATTTCCAGTGGCATACCTGCTGGGCAAATATCCCACAATAGAGTACGACCCACGGTAGTATCAACAATCTTAACTTCAGTTGTTCTTTCGCCCTCGGCACCAATTAAGGTCTCACTCAAACGCACTTTAATGCGCGCCTGCAGGTCGACTTGCTTGGAGTAATACGCACGAGAAACTTCAGAAATATCCGCAAATATCATGTTTTCGCCTTTAGCGTTAACACGATCGCGCGTCATCCAATACAGACCCAAGACCACGTCCTGAGAAGGGACGATAACAGGCTCGCCCGATGCAGGAGAAAGGATGTTGTTAGTGGACATCATCAACGCCCGCGCTTCCAACTGAGCTTCAATCGTTAGCGGAACGTGAACTGCCATCTGATCACCGTCGAAGTCGGCGTTGTACGCAGAACAAACGAGCGGGTGCAATTGGATAGCCTTACCTTCAATAAGCACAGGTTCAAACGCCTGAATACCCAAACGGTGAAGCGTTGGTGCGCGGTTCAATAACACCGGGTGTTCGCGAATAACTTCGTCGAGAATATCCCAAACAACAGCTTCCTCACGCTCAACCATTTTCTTGGCAGCTTTGATCGTTGTAGCCAAACCGCGCAATTCGAGCTTGCTAAAAATAAACGGCTTGAACAATTCCAATGCCATTTTCTTCGGCAGACCGCACTGATGCAGACGCAGAGTTGGGCCTACCACAATCACCGAACGACCAGAGTAGTCAACACGCTTACCGAGCAAGTTCTGACGGAAACGACCTTGCTTACCTTTGATCATGTCAGCCAAAGATTTCAATGGGCGCTTGTTAGAGCCAGTGATCGCACGACCGCGACGGCCGTTGTCGAGCAAGGCATCTACTGACTCTTGCAGCATACGCTTTTCGTTACGCACGATAATATCAGGCGCATTTAGATCAAGCAGACGCTTCAAACGGTTATTACGGTTGATAACGCGACGATACAAATCGTTCAGGTCAGACGTTGCAAAACGACCACCATCGAGCGGCACCAATGGACGCAAATCTGGCGGCAATACAGGCAAGACTTCTAATACCATCCACTCAGGTTTATTACCCGAGAAGAAGAAAGCTTCCAAAAGCTTCAAGCGCTTGGAATACTTTTTGATTTTGGTTTCACTGGTGGTATTCGGTATTTCTTCACGCAGACGTTGAATTTCTGATTCCAAGTCAATCGCACGCATTAAGGTTTGAATAGCTTCAGCACCCATTTGCGCTTCAAACTCGTCACCAAACTCTTCCATGGCTTCAAAGTATTGCTCATCAGTGAGCAATTGGCTGCGCTCGAGCGTGGTCATGCCAGGCTCAGTTACTACATAGCTTTCAAAATAAAGTACACGTTCGATATCACGCAGGGTCATATCCAACAGCAAGCCAATACGGCTAGGCAACGACTTCAAAAACCAAATGTGGGCAACTGGGCTAGCCAATTCAATATGACCCATACGCTCACGGCGCACTTTTGCGAGAGTGACTTCAACACCACACTTTTCACAAATAATGCCGCGATGCTTCATGCGCTTATACTTGCCGCACAAACATTCATAATCTTTTACTGGACCAAATATTTTGGCGCAGAACAAACCTTCACGCTCGGGCTTGAAGGTACGGTAGTTAATGGTTTCCGGCTTTTTTACTTCACCGAACGACCACGAACGAATCATCTCGGGCGATGCCAAGCTGATGCGAATAGAGTCGAACTCTTCAACCTGTCCCTGGGACTTGAGTAAATTCAGTAAGTCTTTCAAGGCGCTTTCTCCTGTTAGCTCCGCGGGAGCTTTCATTAAACTTCGAAGGCAATAATCTGCTGTGCAATACGCGCTAGGTGGAACGTAAAAGACACTCGATAACTCGAATGCCTTTTACACTTAAGCGGACATTAATCGTCCTGCTCAAGCTCCATATTGATACCCAGTGAGCGAATCTCTTTAACCAATACGTTAAAGGACTCTGGCATACCTGGCTCCATACGGTGATCGCCATCAACGATGTTTTTATACATCTTGGTACGACCCGCCACGTCATCCGATTTAACGGTTAGCATTTCTTGCAGGGTATAGGCAGCACCATAAGCTTCTAGTGCCCACACTTCCATCTCCCCGAAACGCTGACCACCGAATTGCGCTTTACCGCCTAATGGCTGCTGAGTTACCAGACTGTAAGAACCGGTTGAACGCGCATGCATTTTGTCATCGACCAAGTGGTTCAATTTCAACATATACATGTAACCAACCGTTACCGGGCGAGTGAACTGATCACCGGTACGACCGTCATACAAGGTTGTTTGCCCGGTATCGGATAAACCCGCTAAGCGCAACAGGGCTTTGATTTCATGCTCTTTGGCACCATCAAACACTGGGGTTGCCATAGGCACGCCGCCTACCAAGTTTTTCGCCAAGTCGATAATTTCTTTATCGGTGAAAGAGTCTAAATCTTCTTTCGCAGCGACTTCGCCGGTCTTGTTGTAAATTTCTTCTAAGAAGGCACGAACTTCAGCGATCGCTTTCTGCTCTTGCAACATCTTATCGATTTTCACACCCAAGCCCTTGGCTGCCATACCCAAGTGCATTTCAAGTACCTGACCCACGTTCATACGGGAAGGTACACCGAGCGGATTCAAGACAATATCAACAGTCTCGCCGTTTTCGTCATAAGGCATATCTTCGATCGGCATAATGACCGAGATAACCCCTTTGTTACCGTGACGACCAGCCATCTTGTCGCCTGGCTGAATACGACGCTTAATTGCCAAATAGACCTTAACAATTTTAAGCACGCCTGGTGCCAAATCATCACCAGTAGACAGCTTGCGTTTTTTGTCCTCAAAACGCTCATCGAGCACTTTACGACATTCAGCCAACTGCTCTTCGGCGCGATCAATCTGCTCGTTCAATGCTTCTTCTGACATGCGCAGCTTGAACCACTGATCTTTTTCTAGACTATCAAGAACTTCATCAGTTAAGGCTTCGCCTTTTTTGACATTTTTGCCTGAAGACGCAACCTGACCCAACAATGCGGAACGCAAGCGTTCGAAAGTTGCTGATTCCATGATACGGAATTCTTCATTCAAATCTTTACGCACTTCGTCCAGCTGAGATTTTTCAATCTCTAAGCTGCGTTGATCTTTTTCCAGACCATCGCGAGTAAATACCTGAACATCGATTACCGTACCTTTGGTGCTCGAAGGAACACGCAAAGACGTATCTTTTACATCCGATGCCTTCTCACCGAAGATCGCGCGTAACAGCTTTTCTTCTGGCGTCAATTGGGTTTCACCTTTTGGCGTTACCTTACCTACCAGAATGTCGCCGCCACCAACTTCAGCACCAATATAAACAATACCCGACTCATCAAGTTTGCTCAGCGCGCTTTCGCCCACGTTAGGAATATCAGCGGTGATTTCTTCACTGCCCAACTTGGTGTCACGTGCAATACAGGTCAATTCTTGAATGTGGATAGTTGTGAAACGATCCTCTTGTACAACACGCTCAGAGACTAAAATAGAATCTTCGAAGTTGTAACCGTTCCAAGGCATAAACGCGATACGCATGTTTTGGCCAAGCGCCAATTCACCCATATCGACAGAAGGACCATCTGCCAAGATATCGCCGCGCGCAATAATATCGCCCATGCTGACAATAGGACGCTGATTGATGCAGGTGTTCTGGTTAGAACGGGTGTACTTAATCAGGTTGTAAATATCTACACCTGCGTCACCGGCCTGCACTTCATCGTCGTGAACCTTAATAACTACACGGCCAGCATCAACGCTATCGACAACACCACCGTGTTTTGCAACAACACATACACCTGAGTCAGAAGCAACATTACGCTCCATTCCAGTACCTACTAGCGGCTTTTGCGAGCGCAAAGTTGGTACAGCTTGACGCTGCATGTTTGAACCCATCAACGCTCGGTTAGCATCGTCGTGCTCGAGGAACGGAATCAATGAAGCCGCAACTGATACAACCTGACGCGCTGATACATCCATATACTGAACGTCAGCAGGGCCTTTAAGCGTAAATTCATTAAGATGACGAACGGATACTAAGTCTTCGGTCAAGTTGCCCTTGTCATCAAGCGTTGCTGATGCCTGTGCAATAACATAGTCGGACTCGATAATCGCCGACAAGAACTCAATATCATTCGTTACCTTACCGCCAATCACCTTACGGTATGGTGTTTCCAAAAAGCCGTAATTGTTAGTGCGCGCATAGGTTGCCAAAGAGTTGATCAAACCAATGTTTGGACCTTCAGGCGTTTCGATAGGACATACGCGACCATAGTGTGTCGGATGTACGTCACGCACTTCAAAACCAGCACGTTCACGGGTCAAACCGCCAGGGCCAAGCGCAGAGACACGACGTTTATGGGTCACTTCAGACAATGGATTGTTTTGATCCATAAACTGGGACAACTGCGAAGAACCAAAGAATTCTTTAACGGCAGCAGCCACAGGCTTAGCGTTAATCAAATCCTGCGGCATCAAGCCTTCGCTCTCCGCCATGGACAAGCGTTCTTTAACGGCGCGCTCAACACGAACTAAACCTACACGGAATTGGTTTTCTGCCATTTCGCCCACAGAGCGAACACGACGGTTACCCAAGTGATCGATGTCATCCACAACACCAACACCGTTACGAATGGAGATCAAGGTCTTCATTACATCAACGATATCGGTATTCGAGATTGTGCCTTCACCGGTTTCTGCTTCGCGGCCAAGACGACGGTTAAACTTCATACGGCCCACAGCCGACAAGTCATAGCGCTCTTGAGAGAAAAACAGGTTTTGGAACAGTGCTTCAGCCGACTCTTTTGTCGGTGGCTCACCTGGGCGCATCATGCGATAAATTTCAACCAAAGCTTCGAGTGCTGTACGCGTTGGATCAACACGCAAAGTCTCGGAGATGAACGGACCGCAATCTAGTTCATTGGTATAGAGCGTCTCAATACTTTCAACGCCAGCAGCACCTAATTTAACCAAGGTCTCTGCGGTAATTTCAGTATTACATTCAAACAACAATTCACCCGTACGAGTATCGACTACATCTTTCGCCAAGGCGCGACCGAGAAGGTACTCGGAAGGAACATCCATGCGATCAACACCTGCTTTTTCTAGCAAGCGGATATGGCGCGCAGTAATACGACGCCCTTCTTCGATGATGACATTACCTTTGGCATCCTTAATATCAAAGGTAGCCACATCACCGCGCAGACGCGAAGGCACAACTTCGTAACTGAATTGGCCGTCTTTACCTAAAATAAAGGTGCTGGTTTCAAAGAACATACCCAGCATTTCTTCAGAGCTAAAGCCTAATGCGCGCAACAATATGGATGCCGGCAGCTTACGACGACGGTCGATACGAACATAAAGCAGATCTTTAGGATCGAATTCAAAATCCAACCAAGAGCCGCGGTAAGGAATAATACGCGCTGAGAATAACAACTTACCGGAAGAGTGAGTTTTACCCTTGTCGTGGTCAAAGAACACGCCAGGAGAGCGGTGCAACTGAGATACGATTACACGCTCAGTACCATTGATAACAAAGGTACCATTATCGGTCATGAGCGGAATTTCGCCCATGTAGACCTCTTGTTCTTTAATATCTTTGATCGCCTTATTGGAAGACTCGCGATCATAAATTATCAAGCGCACTTTCACGCGCAGGGGAACAGCGTAGGTAACGCCACGCAAGATACATTCATTCACATCAAAAGCGGCTTTACCCAGGTTGTAGCTCACATACTCGAGGGCTGCGTTACCTGAATAACTCACTATTGGGAAAACAGAGCGGAAAGCAGCATGCAATCCCATGTCTTCACGTTTATTGGGCGCAGACTCTGCTTGTGTAAATTTTCTGTAGGAGTCTAGCTGAATCGCCAAAAGATAAGGTACATCCATTACGTGAGGCAATTTGCCAAAATCCTTGCGGATACGTTTTTTCTCAGTATATGAGTAAGCCATCTGTATTCCCCAGCTTGTTCGCGGATCGGGCTTGATCGCAGCCATGAAAACGCACGTGCGTTTCTTTTTAAAAACTTACTTTAAACCTTCACAACTCTGTGATTACTATTAGCTACAGTACATATAACTAATCAATAATCTATGGCGCACCTGGTGCTTACCATTCCGCACATCACATTAACGTTGACACAGGCTTTCTGAAAACAGAAAAAGGCTGGCGAGCAATAGCTCACCAGCCCTGCGTCCAAACTAATAATGGACTGCGATGCAAAAGTCAGAATTATTTCAATTCTACGATCGCACCAGCTTCTTCCAATTTAGCTTTTGCTGCTTCAGCATCAGCCTTAGAAGCAGCTTCTTTAATCGCTTTAGGCGCGCTTTCTACCAAGTCTTTAGCTTCTTTCAAGCCTAAACCAGTCAGCTCACGAACGGCCTTAATTACGTTAACTTTCTTGTCACCAATTGATGAAAGAATTACGTCAAATTCAGTTTGCTCTTCAGCAGCTGCAGCAGCTGGACCAGCAGCTGGACCGGCAGCAGCAGCAGCGCTAACACCAAATTTTTCTTCCATAGCAGTGATCAACTCTACAACGTCCTTTACAGACATTTCAGAGATGGCATTGATGATATCGTCTTTAGTCAGAGACATGTCTCAACTTCCTAAATAATGGAGCAATATGCTCGTTAAATCTAAAAGTAAACTGCAATCCTAAGATTAAGCAGCTTGCTGTTCTTTTTGATCGCGAACGGCCGCAATAGTGCGAACCAATTTGCCAGCTGAAGCTTCTTTCATCGTGCCCATCAAAATAGAAATAGCTTCGTTGTAAGTCGGCAAAGTTGCCAACATTGCAATGTTCACTAATTCGCCTTCGAATGCAGCAGCCTTCAACTCGAACTTATCATTTTCTTTAGCAAAATCCTGAAGGATGCGTGCACCAGCACCAGGATGTTCTTTCGAAAACGCAATAAGAGTTGGACCTACAAATGTATCTAAAAGACATTCGTAAGCCGTGCCTTGCACAGCGCGACGGGCCAAGGTGTTACGGACGACTCTAATCCAGACGCCTGCATCACGAGCCTGCTTACGCAGAGCAGTCAATTTACCAACAGTAACGCCACGAGAATCAGCTACTACTGCGGAAAGAGCGCTCTTTGCAGCTTCTTGGACTTCAGCGACAATCGCTTTTTTACCTTCAAGTCCTAATGCCACGGAATTTCTCCTGCATTGATAGGCTCACGCCTATCGTTAACTACAAGCCAGAGCCAAATGACCCCGACCATAAATCGGTGATTTCATTCATCAACAAAAATTATTGACTGAAGTGGGCCTCACCATCTGCGTAGGCGAACTTTCGTTCTTTAGGTTATACCGAAGTATGACACCTACGGTCTTTGACGGCCCGCCTAGGCGGACCCCAAAGTTCATTCCATCTCAGAAAAAATTACGCCTCTAGAGATGCTTGATCGATTATCAACCCTGGGCCCATAGTGGTGCTCAGTGCGACACGCTTCAAATAAATACCCTTAGCAGTTGATGGCTTAGACTTTTTCAAGTCGCCAAGCAAAGCTTCAAGGTTTTCTTTAATTGCAACAACGTCAAAAGAAATCTTGCCAATACCGCCATGAATGATGCCGCCCTTCTCGGCGCGGTAACGCACCTGACCAGCTTTAGCATTCTTAACTGCAGTTACTACATCAGGAGTAACAGTACCGGTTTTTGGGTTAGGCATAAGGCCGCGCGGACCCAACACTTGGCCCAACTGACCCACAACACGCATAGCATCAGGACTGGCGATAACAACATCAAAGTCCATCTTGCCCGCTTTGATTTCTGCCGCTAGCTCTTCCATACCCACGTACTCAGCACCAGCAGCCTTAGCCGCTTCAGCATTTGCACCTTGAGTAAACACAGCTACACGTACGTCTTTACCATTGCCGTGTGGCAAGGTGGTAGCACCGCGCACAGACTGGTCAGACTTACGTGGATCAATACCAAGATTGATAGATACGTCAAAAGTCTCAGCGAATTTAACAGTCGACAAATCTTTTAAAAGTGCCACAGCTTCCTCAATTGAGTAATGCTTAGTGGTATCCACTTTTTCATTAATAGCGCGTTGACGCTTAGTTAGCTTAGCCATCTTACAAACCCTCTACATCAAGACCCATGGAGCGCGCAGAACCAGCGATGGTACGTACAGCAGCTTCCATATCAGCAGCAGTTAAATCTGCCATTTTAGCTGTAGCAATAGTTTCCAATTGCGCGCGTGTCACAACACCAACTTTATTGGTATTTGGACGACCGCTTCCGCTAGTGATGCCTGCAGCTTTCTTCAACAAGAATGATGCTGGTGGAGTCTTCATTACGAAGGTAAAGCTACGGTCGCTGTATACGCTGATAATTACAGGTACTGGCGAACCCACTTCCATACCCTGAGTTTGGGCATTGAATGCTTTACAGAATTCCATGATGTTTACACCATGCTGACCCAATGCTGGACCAACCGGTGGAGACGGGTTTGCTTTGCCAGCTGCAACTTGCAGCTTAACGTAGGCGGTTACTTTTTTTGCCATGATATTGCTCCCCTATGGGTGTTAGCGCCTCAGGAGCCACTTTGGCAAGCGACCCCGTCTTAGGCTCCCCTCCTTAACCAAACATTGATTAAGGACGCGAAAACCCCTCTTCGCCAAGCAAAGAAGGGCATATAAAAATATTTTTAGTGCTAAGTCTTCTCGACCTGGCCAAACTCCAACTCAACTGGCGTTGAGCGACCAAATATCAGCACCGCAACACGCAACTTACTCTTTTCATAATTAACCTCTTCAACAACACCATTAAAGTCATTGAACGGGCCATCTGTCACCCGAACCATTTCGCCAGGTTCGAATACAGTCTTTGGCTTTGGCTTCTCAATTGAGTCGTCAACACGACGCAATATAGCCTCTGCCTCTTTCTCCGTAATGGGCGCAGGCTGGTCAGCCTTGCCACCAATAAAGCCCATCACACGAGGAGTATCCTTCACCAAGTGCCAACTTGCATCATTCAGTTCCATCTGAACCAACACATAGCCAGGGAAAAACTTTCTTTCGCTTTTGCGCTTTTGACCACCGCGCATCTCAACAACTTCTTCAGTTGGAACAAGAATATCGCCGAAGGCGTCTTCCATTGCATACATGGCAACACGTTCACGTAAAGAAGCAGCAACCTTTTTCTCATAACCGGAATAGGCGTGCACAACATACCAACGCTTAGCCATAACAATCTAACCTATGAGCTTAGAAACAAAAAAGCCAAGAACAGTATCCAGTAACCACAAAATAATAGAAGTCACAATAACAACTGCGACAACAATCAAGGTGGTTTGATTTGTTTCTTGACGCGAGGGCCATACAACTTTGCGCAACTCGACGAATGCACCACGCACCACATCAGATATTGCAGCCCCTTTAGCAGTATTAACAGAGATAAGCACTGCAAGTGCAGCCAGAACCAAAAGCGCCAAGGCGCGATAGAGAACCGACTCTGCTGAGTAATGTGAGTTTCCCACAACACCAGCACCAATTAAGGCAACCACAACAACCCACTTAAGGGCATCCAAGCGATATACCTTTTCTTCTGTATTTGCCGTTATCATCGCAGAACCTTAAAATTTGGCAGGCCAGGACGGGGTCGAACCGCCAACACCCGGTTTTGGAGACCGGTGCTCTACCAATTGAACTACTGGCCTGTATTTGAAGGGGCAGCTAAAGCCACACCGCCCCGAAAACTTACTACTGAACGATTTTGGCTACAACGCCAGCACCAACAGTACGACCACCTTCACGGATAGCGAAGCGCAAGCCTTCTTCCATCGCGATGGGGTGAATCAAGGTAACATTCATTTGAATGTTGTCA
>Ga0070748_1000948_pt1 | contig 13737 bp, 22 predicted proteins | sample VirMetDEL_Nov_12_FD_77015 | JGI IMG/M metagenome (GOLD analysis project Ga0070748, IMG submission 77015) | Aqueous microbial communities from the Delaware River and Bay under freshwater to marine salinity gradient to study organic matter... | ecosystem: Environmental > Aquatic > Marine > Coastal...
CAGATGGTTTATATGTATATTCAGGGAATTTAGCCTTAACATGCTGCATTAACCTTGCACCAACACCTTTTCTCCTATATTCTGGTCTAACAACAATATTTGATACTGTTAACTCCTTATCACCTGTTTCTTCATCATCAAATGTGACAAATTCTACCATACCGATAATCCCTTCCTCAATGTAGATTCCAGCATTGTAATTATTTTGACCGTCGTAACTATCTAAATGTGATATCTCGTAACTTAACTTTTTCATTATCTAATACTATTTAACTCTAACAGCTACATCTGTCATCGCTGACTTTATCTCATACATTCCATTAACTTCACCAAATAACATAGAGTTACCTAATAAATTTACTTGCCTAGTTGATGCATCTAAGTATGGTTGGGATATTTCATTTATAGAATAGTCACCACCCACTTTATTATATACCCTAATATCGACAACATTAAGTACGCCACCAACATTATTAACCGTCTCAATTAGTTGACCTAGATAAACATTTTCACCCATTTGCCATTTATTAATATCGAAATAATCAGATACGGAATTAATGACATCATTAATAATTTGAGTTTTGGGATATTCTTTTTCGATTAATAAATCTATTTCAAATCCTAGATTAATTATTCTACCATCGGTAATCTCAACGTAATCGTTAATCATCCTTACATCCGATAAATAATTTGATATATTTTGTTTTAATGTACTAGTAGATTCATTTGTTAATTTACCATCTGGATTTAAACCCAGAATTGCGATATCTATCTTATTATTATATTCTACGACGGCATTTCTAAAAGGCACACCAAATTCACCTGGCATTTTAGATATCATTACCTGATAATCTTTTAATGTAACAGCTCTATTTTGTGCTGACATATTATATTTTACCATATTCCTAACCTCATCAACCGATGGTTTATCTTTACCACCTAGTGCAGCTATTGGGTTATTCACCGTTAATGAATTCCTTACTGACGTGTTTGTCGCTGGGTTCGGTCCATTAACAAATACTTCAGCATTAGTTAATACATTAATAGTATTTGGACCTATATTACTTGCGGAACCACCACCAACTCTATATTGCACAAATAGCGTGGTTTTAGGCGATAGCGTACTACCTAGTGACATGTTATTAATGAAATCACCAATTCGATTAGTTAATACTTCATCAACACCAAAATCACATAACGAACTAACATCTTGTGTTCCACCACCAAATATTAGTTTCTGAAACCCTAAGTCAGTGTATTCTGTTATAAATTTTTGTGTTACTGGAATATATTTACCAGGTATTATCGCTACATTATCTGAGATTAAAGTATCATCCTGAACAAATAATTTATCATCAGCTAATGCATCCATTTCATACCATTTATTTTCTGGATTAGCAAATTCACTAGTTGTCGGTGTTCTTGTAATATTTGAACCATCCAAGGTTATTACTGAACTAATCGCTAATACGTCAGTTTCTGGTAATATAACCTCTAAGAATGGTCTTACATCACTAGCTATAATTTCTTTTTGGAATAGTTTTGTTGTCCCATTTAATACAATCTCTCTTTTTGTTAATGTATAACTAACTATTGTTTGATTACCATTAAGATTCGGCTCTATTAATCTGTTTGGTAGACCACCTAATGTAAATGGTGACGAAAAATCGATATCATCTGAGGCTTCAAAAATTTGGCCTGCACCCTCGACTTGCGCCCCTTTTCTAATTAATGGAGCATATGCTAAATCAAATGAATCACCTAATACTGGTACCACTACCGAAAAATCCACGATAGTTATTGATGGGCGCTTACCTGGAATCTTAAGACCCAAAGTTCTAGCCATACCTAACACCGATTTACGTTCTTGTGCGTAATCAATGAATGTTTCGTTAAAATTCTTATCGGCTAAATGTGAAAGATTATCACCAATTGCCGCATTTAATTCAATAAGCATTGTACCTATCGACGAGTCGTTAAAGTCGCTTAAGACTGATGGGTAATACTGCTTAACATAGTTTATTAAATCAGTTCGGTAATCCGCGAAATTTCTACTATCGTATAATATCTTTTTTGCCATTGGTTATATTCGTTTACTATAGTAATAAATAGTCTATATTACTATAATATAATTATAACCTACGATTTTTAAATTATATTTCTATGATAACGAAATCAGATGTACTAAAAACATCCTCAGTTATTGTATATTCAATACGTACCGACGCTTCTTTTCTAGTATCTGGAATTCGCTCAACTAGTATTTGGTCAATCTGTAGATTTGGTAAAAACTTAGCCACTGTGTCGGTAATATCTTCTTTAATTGCCGATAAAGTTAATGAGTCGTTTGGTTCGAATATAAATTTAAGTAAATCAGTTCCGAAGTCTGGTTTATAAAAACGCTCACCCTTATTAGTTAGTATTAGATGTAATAAATCAGCTTTTACTGCGGACTCATCCGTTTCAGTTAAATCAACGAAATAACCTTTACGACTATCCATAAAAGGATAGTTTATGTTAATGAATTTAGAATCTCCCATAATATATTAATAAATATTAATGGCTGTTCGTTTTTTTATTAATTTTTAAAACTTTCTGTAAGTTTTTCATCTCATAGTTTAGTTGACTTACCTTAACAGATAATGATTTACTGATAAGATTAATTATATATAATCCAACTAAACTAAAAATAGTAAATGTTAATACGTACATAATCTAACACTAATTAGTTATAGTATAAATACTTACAAATATTTAAAACTACTCCGATGCGATTTGATTTACTAAATTCTCATTAACCAATTCAAGAAAAATATCGCTGGATTGGAATCTGGCGCAGAAGTCACCAACACATTCTTGTGTTTGCAAACTAAATGTTCCGTTATTATATTTTGTCTCAAATAATGTTTCATGCTTATCCGATTTAATACATAACCTAACTGACTTCCCATCATGGGATGCTAATGCTACTGAATACGGATTACCTTTTAACCCATAAGCGTAATCAATAATATCCATTGAGCGTTTCATTAATTCTAAAAGATTATTTCTCATCTGTAATTATTTTATTTTATTGTAAAAACTTCTCTAATTTATATTGAAGGTAAATATTCTTCATACTATCATCATCTAAATTCCTGATAAATACTAATATAACATCTCTTAGGTTAAAATATGATAATGTTTCAACTTTCACATAAGTAAGCTTAGTTATTCCATTTATCTTCAGATACATTTTATACTGAAAATCATACATAACCTCAATATCAAGGTCATAATATTTTTCTTTAAAATATCGTTTAACAAGATGTAAAGTCGCATCAATTAACTTACCTTCATCACTATCCCTATTAATCTCAATATATATATTATCTAACCATTCCATTGACTAATTTTTATTCTTAATAGATATAATATTTTTGTTGTTATTGGGAATTTCCATAAACCAAACTCTTTAATTGACAACATATCGTCATGAATTACAGTGTCGAGACTAAACCTAATACTACTAATTCTAAGTGACCTAAGCTGAAAGACATATTGTCGATACGCTGAATCTAATTTAAGTCTACGAATAAGTAATATAATTATAAATCCCTGCATTATAAGAAATGATACATGTAACCATAGATTATCAGCAAACCCCGCCATTAAAGTAGATATAAGTACCATCCAATGGACTTTTTCTAATCTATCCAGTTTACTAAAGGTATTTTTAAATTTAATTACTTTACTTATCATTAATAACTTCCTTTTAATTAAAATAGACCGAGACATAGGATTCGAACCTATTGATGGTTTGTGTTAGATATTAATCACGGTAGAGCCTCCGTTACTACAGTGTGTCTCTGTAACAATCTCCACGCTTTGAACCTGAAGAGTTAATCTAATAATTCCATACACCACAACCCTAGTTGGTCTCAGTGGCTCAAGGGAGTTTACGACCTTACCCAAGAACTGTCGACTATAAGTCTAGTACCACCCAGAAAATTACCGTCTACGGATTCTTATGGTTAAGAACTATCGAATTGCACGATATAATTCATTTCAGTAAATAACACTCTTTGGTAGAGTCATAACTCATAGGAATTGAACCTAAATCTCGCCAGCTGATAGACCACAGTTACTATTTACATCAAACTTATATTCAAATATACCTATTTATATTCGATAATCCAAAATATTTGTTATTTAATTCGCATCTAATCGGTAACTTCTAACAACACTTCCTTTGGGTACATATATTACATATCTTTTAAATTCCCCACTACTACCCATCCATTTTTCAAAATTGGTTGTTTCATATTCTAACCATGTAACCCTACCATAATTTTTATCCCATTCAACTATTCTACTAGAATTAGCTTCAACCTTACCTAGTGCAAACCCACCAGCTATATGGTGATAATAAAAACAATAATAGAATGTATTATTAATTGTGCCAGTACCTAAGGCGAATGAACCAGTCGTACCACTAACATCACTTAACGTTACTATATTATAGCCCACTTTTTCGGACTTATATTCCGCATATGTGTTTGTCAATATAATACTTAAAAAGAATCCAATTACCGCACCACAACGAATCCCAAACCAATAATCGTAATTATTGGGTCTTTTCTTAAATATAATTACACGACATAACCTATATAGCGCAAAAATTGTCATCGGTAAGAAAAAAGATATTAATGTATACATAATTTTTATATTTATATTATTAATTTAAAAAATGTCGTAATTTATTTTTATTAATCGTCACTATTAAATCGCTTTGCATTGTAATCGCATAATGATACCCAGACATAATATCTCGTAATGAAAGCGATGTTAATGCACCAACACCAATTACCATAATCTCGTTATTATCGTCGAAAACATATACTTGGGGTGCTCGATGTATTAGACTATACTGTAACTTTAATGACATCCCAATAATATTAAATCCAAACCCAGTTAATATGCGCTTAACATTAGTTAAGATGAAAAACTCCAACTCAGTAGTATTTTTAAAGTCATCGTAGTCACCACTCAACTCATTTATCCACTGTGGTATTATTCTACCCATATCTTATTTACTTTTAATTTTACGACCAAAAACCATTAGGTAAGCGAAATAACCTGCCCACGATAATATTAATATATTCTTTAAGATGTCCATATTACAAGTATACGTATTAATATTGGATTTAACAAATTATCCCCAAACTAATCTACTTGGGTCACAAGCAGCTCCGTTTGGTGCCTTAAATCTTACGAACACATAACTTTCATTAAATGATGAAATATGTCCTTGCTCACTATCGGAATGACCAGCATTACCGTCAGCATGTGGTGGTATATAAGTGACTGGACTTCCAATCATCTCTTCCGTTACCGATTTACCCTCTATTAAATGTATTTTCATAATATATTTTTAATTATTTTTGGTTTTTTATCGCTACAATTGTATGAATTCTAGAAGCTAATTCGTTATGAATGACTTTAAAACTAGCTAAATAACTACGACTAACACGATATTGTGTTTTACTTTCATTTAAAATCCTATCCTCAAGCCATACCAATAACTCCTCTAATTCACCCAAATCATAGTTATTTAACATTCGTTTAGTGGCTTTATCGTATAGCCCCTTATCATATAGTGGTCGTCCAGATAACATTAACCATAGTACACTACCAATTAGCGCAACTAAGAAGGACATTATACAAATAACCGCAAACGCACTCGATTTTAATGTTGTAGCGACAATAAAGGTGATGATGAATGATAATAACGCAAAACCCATCATACGATTCATTACACTTGCAATCTTTTTTTCTTTAAATTTTTCCATATCACTAATATAAGAAACTTATTTGGATTAAACAAAAAAAATCCCCACTTAATGTGAGGATTTATATTTTATTTTCCTGAAGTACTTATCTGAATTGTATGTGCGACCCTAAGACCATCGTCGGTTTCCACCATTATATTAATACTTGGTTTTAGTGTTTTGATGTCATATAATGTATTCTCAAATACATTATATCCATGCTCAGTTAACAATTCTTTAATGTCATTAATTAACTTCGCTTCGGCCTCCGCTATTTCTACTTCCATATTAAACTTAATTTGCTAAATAAAAATCACTATATACTTTATACATCTCATTAAATAGTATTGATTTGAAGTGTTTCTCACCGTATAATTCCGTGATATCATTAACCATGTCTTCGTCGTAGTCCTTGTTGGTGTCGTCGTAGTCATCCACCATATCACACATTTCATTCCAATCAATGGTAACACCGTTAATTGATTCGTATAATCTAACACCTTCTTCTACTAACTCGTAGCTAGTAATTACCGTTTTTGTATTTGCCATATAACAAAGATACTACATTAATCAGGTAAAACCAATATCGGATAATAAGTTTAAGTAGACTCACTAGGATTCGAACCCAGACTAGATTGGTCGTAACAAAATGTGTTATCCGTTACACTATGAGTCTATTTGTTGAGGTAAGCAGTGGAACCGAGCCACATACGATAAATCGTACCAATTGTTTAGCAAACAATGTCCATCACCCGATAGATTTACTTACCATGTTAAGTATTCCCAGAAGGACTCAAACCTTCAACCGACTCCTTAGAAAGAAGATGCTCTATTCAGTTGAGCTATGGGAACATGTATATATATATATATATATATATATTAAGTTGCGACGATAGGAATTAAACCTATGGAGGTGTTCATATGAAAAACACTTGAATATCAATTCACGTCGCAATGTAATTTTAATATTCATCCAATCATTGCGGGTGCCAGAATTTAACTGACCAGAAAAAGCTTATGAGACTTTTATTGGAACACCATTACCCGCAGTGTTTGGATTCTTAAAGCTCCATCTCTAGGATTCGAACCTAGGACCTCGATTTTAACAGAATCTTGCACTAACCGCTGTGCTAAGATGGAATGTAGATGCTCCAGCCAGGCTCAAACTGGCGACTCTGAGTTACAAATCCAGAATTTTATCAACTAAACTATAGAGCATTATATGTACAAATTTTTAGAGTAATCACATCACGAGTCAGAAGCTTTTTCAAACATTCTTCTCCTGTAGTGACAGAGATATGGTCTTTAACCATTCTTCTAACAACCATCCCCTTACTACCGAAGTGGTTGTGATGTGATTACTCAATAGGTCAGTTGTACGACTGACCTTATTTTTCATATCATTTTCGCGTTATTACGCTGTATTGTTGTTACCCTAAAAGGACTTGCACCTTTTCTCTGCTATTTAAAAGATAGCGGCTTTCCTTGGTAAGCTATAGGGTAGTACTGATGGATGGATTTGAACCGCCGACTTCCTTGGTATCAGCAAGGTACTCTACCCCTGAGTTACATCAGTATAAACCAAACAAGGTTCGGCAGACCGCTTCCACTTGTTTGGTGCTGAATGTCGCCAAAACTATAAAAAGTTAGGGTTTTTGGCGACTTATGGTGGAGAAGACAGGAATCGAACCCGCACGAGTCATTAGCTCCTAACTGATTTCAAATCAGCGGCCACCACCTATTGGCTTGCTTCTCCATTTTAATTTATTATCCAATATGTCAAATAACGTCTTTAATTTATAGATAATCGTCATTATCTTTTTCTGGGTGTCATAAGAATTTCGAAATCTCGACCTCTCGGCTCACAACCGAACGCTCTTCCTCTGAGCTAATAACACCATATATAACAAAAAAATCCCTCAGATTTTTTAAGTCTGAGGGATTTCACATTATTGTTTATTATATCTAAAATATTTAGATGTAAACAGTTTGCGATACATACAGACGAGTAGTTCCAATCGAAGTATTCTTCGTTGTACTATTATTCTTGCCGTTATGTCTCATTGCTGTTTTCACTGAATTTGTTTTTATTTTTTAATATATACAGACAAAGATACTAAAAGTTTCATCTTTTTCCAACTATTTTTAATCTTTTTTTTAAATTAATTGCTAACTAACTGATAATCAGGTTAATTGTTTATTTAAAAATTAACTTCTTATTACTCATTATTCTAACTCGTTTAATCTATCACTTAATATATCATTGAAGTTTTCATCATCGCAATCTATGTTATTACTTATTTTTAATCTAGACTTATCTACGTCGCCTTGGTATATAAATTCTCTAAAGGCACCTTCAAAATCGTCAACAAAATTCTCCATCGTTAATTCTACGTAACGCCAATCATCAATATCCTCTAATATTTTATTAAAATTAACTTTAAGATTTACACCCTCATAGTTAATTGAAGTAATCTCTCCAAACTCTTCTAACGCATCTTTAATACCTGTAATTACTGCACTATTTTGTGCCTCAGATAAGCATTGACTATACGAAGATTAAATCATATTAATTAATTCCTGAGCTTCTTCGTGGTCAGTATCTTTAAATGCCCTAATCATATCCTCAATCTCGACATCATCCCCACCAATCTCTGAATCAAGATTAAGTATAATATCAATAATCCTTCCAAGGTTATTATCACTGTATGTTACATAGCTATACGACTCGTCATCGTAATTGTCGTTATGCCATTCACCACTAAGAACACCTTCAAAAAAAGCATCATCTTGTGGTGTATCCAAATATGTTGTAATTTCATCTGGAGGTATCACCAACTCAAAATTCATATTCGGTATCTTTACATCAATTCCATTACTAACTAGTCTCTTTCTAGTACCTAGTGCGAAGGATGGTACCTTCTCAACAAATTTTGTAGTTAACTGTTCTGGTAACTTTGGGAGATAATCTATTTCCCAATCATCCAAATCATTATCACCAGCCCTATACCCATTAATTCTGGATACCATATAGGAAGACTTGAAGTTATTAGATAACTTAGCAAACTGGTATTCGTTTATTTTAACGCCAGTACTTACATATTGTTGTATTAGTTTCTTATTATTCATACTTTATAAATTAACTTCCTAATAAATAATCGAATTGTTCATCAGTTAATGGGTGTCCTCTTCCAATATATTTACTTTTCATTTCATAAGGTAATTTAGTAAACCATTCTAAATCATCATTTGCTCGACCTAGTTCGGCTTGTTCAGCATCTTCTTCTGGTGACTTTGGTTTGTGAGCCATTTTATCAACTGGAACTCCTTTAGATGATAAATAACCTAAGTAACCATCAACGTCAGTTCCGAATTCAGCAATATTACCAGTATCATTATTAGCGTCAGTTAATTCAACACCATGTTTTGTATTATCAAATACAACGATATGTAATGGGTCATTACCATCTCGGTTAGTATCTACGATATAGTAGAATGAAGAACCTTTAGTATCTCTATATGATTGATACATACTGTTACCTGGTTGTCCAATACAGAATGAATAACCTTTACCAGTTAAACCACCTTGCGTGTACTTAATACATTTACCAACATCAGTACCATCAAAGATATCAATACCATTACCAGACCATAATGGTTTGTCTTCTCCTTCTGAAGAAACTTCACCACCTTTACCTTCGGGGTTTTCTTTCTTACCGTATTTGTTTTTTTCTCCATGAATATATTCAGAAAAAGGAATGAACTCGGCGAATACTTTATCACCCATCACGATTCCTTTCTTAGTAACTTGGATAGGTTTAACTCTTTTCTTACTAACTAATGAATCGTAATCAGCGAAGACATCACCTAAATTCGTCGTATTTTTTTCACCACCAGCAAATAAATAAGCCATCGCTGGTAAATTCTTTTGATTCTGTGACTTATCAACACCTTTTAATCCGTTTAATACATTTTCGGTATCATCAATACCACCTTTGGTTAATATAGATAATGCTTGTGCTTCAGTTTGTTTTGATTCCGTAACTACGTTTTTCACACCAGCTAATCTATAAAATTCACGTAGTAGATTTTCATTCTTTTTCATAATCACATAACTATAAATACCTCACTTAACCTAATTGTTCGTACTTTCGTTTCATATCTCTATAACCTAATTTAGTTATACCTTCAGGGTAGCCTTTATCTCTAAATATCTTATCAACTTCTTCGAATGATTTATCCCCTATTTTAGAAACAATATCCTCTATCTCTTCTATATCAACCTCATTTACCTTAAGTACTGGTATTTTATCACAACCTAATTTCCATGCAGCATATGCTCTGTGACGACCCTCCTGATTTGATGTACCTTCTTGGTAATGTACCATATCTATTTTAATACCAGATTTCATCTTATCCATTAATTCCTTTACCTTATTAGGGCTTCTCTCAACCCATTCTATTTGGTCCTCTAATTGATTACCGAATCCATCAGCAACAATGGTTAAATATTCTTTAGGTGACATATAAACTATCTTAGCCATGAACCATTTTGATATTAGATAATATAATGGTTTCTCCATCATAGTATCATAGTAACTTAGTCCTGTTTCTAGTTGGAATATCTCACACGAACCTTGGTTTGCGTCAGTTAACGCTTCTCTAAGTAATTTTTTAATTAGATGTTTCATAGTAATTATAAGTTAATATTATTAATCTGTTTAATTATTTTTTGTATGAGCTCATATTCACCATTAGACCTTACTGTTTCTAAATGGGATTTTAATCCAGATACTTTATTTTTCAAGTCCTCAACACTATCTATAGTATTATCACTATTAATATAATTACTTAGTTCTTGGTATTTATCGTTACTATGAATCAAATCAAAAATATCTTGTTTATTGTTTTGAGTTGTTAATTTGGGTTCCGATTTATTTTCTTTATGTTTGTGATATAAAGATTCCCCTGCCTTACCTAATAAAAAACTAACCTCACGATATGTGTCTGAGTTAGCTATTTCATCATTAATATCATAATTAATTACACCACCATATGCGTAGGGTATATTACTACCCATTGGAGTAATATCTAAAAATATGTCTTCAACTGAATCGTATACCCAGAAATGTTCCATATAGGTTGTTGATTCCATAAATACCCAACCACTTACTGGATAGTATCTATGATTATCATTACTCACCATATTTTTTATGAACTCATAGGTATTTGTCTCACATTTATTTGGCATTGCGCATGTAACACTTCTTTGTTTTACGTTACCATCATGCGTTAGTTCTAACCTAAAGTTAGGTACTTTGAAGTGGTTCTCTAAGAAGTCTGGATTCGAGCTTGTTGTTTGGAATCTCTTATAGAAATCAGCTAAAGACTCGCCTTCACTTTCTATAAGTAGTCTTTCTCTAAGTAATTTTTTAATTAAACTTTTCATACATCTATAAATACATGAAATTAGCTAAATACGTTCAATTCTGTTGAATTATTCGATAAGTTCTTTTAACTTACTTCACCTCTCTTCCAGTATTTCCTTAATATAAGGTATTACCACTATCGAACCATTTATCTCTACTGTTTTCATATATTATTTATCCCCTTTTATGTATAAAAAATCCATTATTAGACATATATTTTAGATTATGAACTGCTTCGTCGAATGTACAGTCATATACTCGAATACCTATCATATCTTCCATTCTACGACTATAAAATGAATTATATTTAGTTATGGTACCAGTATTATTATTCCTATTAACAACTATACTATATTTTTTTCTAATTTTCATATAAAAACTGATTTAATTTTGAAATTATTAGATATTTCTTATATTCTATCAACCCTTGTGAAATATAATTAATTTTATTATTCTTAAATATAGCATTTAATACCGTTAACCCTTTTGGTGAAATAAATACCCCACTACGGTATAAGGTTATATCGGTACTTACACAGATTTCATCACGATGTTTATCTACGATAAAAACCCATAGACCATCATCCAACTGGTAATTATGATAAAAAGTCTTTGATAGGCTGATATTATCTTCAGCAACATACCATACAACCCTATCTTTTAGCTCCTCAAAATTTGGGTCGGTAATTAAATCAATATGTTCTTTAGTTGCTTTAATCTTTTTCATCGATAAATTCTTTTAATGCATTCACTATCCGATATTGGATATACGTACTAAGTATATTATTAGTAAGATTATCACTGAATCCACTAGCTGTATTAAACTTCTTTAGATTATATAACCCTTCCATTGAGTCGAAGACCTGTAAGTTATCTTCACCAAGATAATATGACTCCGAACGTATTATCTCTAAGCAATTAAAGTTAGCTGTAGTCATATCACTACTAAATACCCATATACCGTCATCCAACTGATAATTATGGTAATTAACCTCATAATAGTAGTATCTAATATATTCCGATAATCTTTCGATAATTGGGTCGGATGTTAATTTAAGATGTGCATCAGTTACAGGTACCTTACTCATTTGAAATAAATTTAATTAATTTTCTTTTAGTTATCGAATCAATTAATTTATCATTAAAGATACTCATTCCCTCCTCTAATCCAGTACTTACAGCCGCAATATCTTCAGGAAAACTTAAAATATGTGTCTGTTTTAATTTGTATTCAAGGATATGACCATGACGAGTTCTTACATGATTATTAGTAGGGTCGGTAATCACCATCGAATAATTCTCTGGAATAAATAAAAACGACTCGTTCGCGTACAGGTTATTTGCCATCCCACTAACCATATGACGACGTTTAGAACAACTAAATCTAATTGTATTATATCCAACCCCTTTTATCACGGTAATATCAGTAATACGTTTAATGATTTCAGTGGTGGTTTCAATACTATTAAATCGAATTGTTTCGCCGATGATATCATATTTTTTAGTATAATATATATTACTACCTATTGCTAGTTTATAAGTAATAAATGCGTCACTCAGTAGTTCATATTTCATTTTTACATAAAATACCTTCGGTTTATCTATAAACCCTATCACATCGGAATATATCATATCATTCATATTTTAAATATACTAATTATTTATTAATAAAACAAAAAAAATGGGTACCTAATTAAAGATACCCATTAAAATTATTTAGATTAATTTATTAAAATGGTAAGTCATCTGGATTAGTAACGTCACTAGAACTCTCTAACGATGACGCCATAGCCTCAGGACTACCCATTGATGTTATTTGCCATGCTTCTAATGTATTAAATACTTTAGTCTCACTTTGTGGGTTTACCCACTCTCTACCTCTAAGATTAAATTTAACTTCAATATCCTCACCTAATTTAAATGAATCAATTAACGCGCATTTATCTGTCGATAACTGGAACTGAATTATTTGTGGGTACTGTCCGCTGGAATCTTCAATAACAAATTCCCTTACCTCAAAGTTATTTTTACCAACTTGTCTTGTGTCGTTTTTTCTAATTAATTTTCCTTGTAATTTAAACATATAGTAATTTTTAATTGTTATACAAACAAAGGTACTTTAAATATTAATGAAACCCAATTATTTTTCTAAAAAAGTTTTTAATTTATGTTCTACCATTAATTTATGCTCTAAATCATAATAAAAACCATAAGTAGCCCTATACTCAGTATCTATGATGAATCCATTACTAATTTTAACGTTAATAAATGGTAATCTAGTACCGTTTATTAATACGATATCAATTACCTTAGATAATATTAAGTTAGTTGCCTCACGTAATTTAGAAAAGGTAATCATCTGTTCCATTAAATCCAACACATCCAATAGAGCTATTGTTAGGCTTAAGTTTGTTGGCGATTCATAACTTGTTGAGTCTCTGAATCCATGATGTAATTCACCCATATATGGGAACTGTCCCTTAAATATATTTAGCTGG
>Ga0070748_1000954_pt1 | contig 13683 bp, 12 predicted proteins | sample VirMetDEL_Nov_12_FD_77015 | JGI IMG/M metagenome (GOLD analysis project Ga0070748, IMG submission 77015) | Aqueous microbial communities from the Delaware River and Bay under freshwater to marine salinity gradient to study organic matter... | ecosystem: Environmental > Aquatic > Marine > Coastal...
ATATGTCAGAAACCGTTGTTTTATCATGCATGCATAGCGTTAACGCAAGCAATTGGATTAACCGTAAGATCGTATGTCTGGTCGCTTTCGAACTGAGCAAGCTCAGCTCAAAATCAACCAGATTGGGTAGCTATTGCTTGACATCACTGGAGCGTCCATATATGTCCTCATTGCCCCTCGATTGGTCTTACCCTCTCAAATACTCCTTCGATTTTCTATCACCGCCACGCGCGCGCGGAGCTGTCACGCGGCCGGTGTGTTTTTCTATTTGTAGTTTGAATTTATCGCTGCCCAATACCCACGATTTATTGGTTGATTCACGAATATCTTCTAAGGTTTTTTCACTGATACGAGTTTTAAATAAGGCTCGGTATGCCGCTTGGCGCCTGCTAGCATCTGCACCTAACAACAAATACTCACTGTGTGGCACCAACAGTAATCGAGCATCTTCAGCGCCTAGTGCGTTTACAGCATAGCTCGACCAAGGGTATTCACTAGGGTGTGCAACCATCGCGGCGCGTACAGGGTTTAGCTCTATGTAACGATAACAGCTCAACAGGTAATGCTCACTGTCAATAATGGTAGCTTTGTAACGCCCCTCAAATAAGGTGCCAGTTCGCTGATAATTGAAATTAAAGTACTGCACGTAATAGCGCCCCATCATTTGCAAGGTTTTGGCTAAACCATTTTCAGTGTGAGGGGTAATCAGCAAATGGATATGATTTGTCATCAAAACATACGCATGCAGGTCACAGCTATGTTTGTCGCAGGCTAATTTGAGTTTATCGAGGTAAAATTGATAATCTGCCTCTGCACAAAAAATCGCGTCACGATTATTGCCGCGAACAATCACATGCTGTGGCTGGCCAAGAATAACAAAACGAGGTAAACGCGCCATAAAAAAGCCTTGCTGGGTATGTATGAGGCTTATCGTAAGTTAGTTAACAGGGGGAATCAATGGAGTCTGACCCCATTGATACAGTGAATGTGAGGCAACGCATTACAAAGTGTGGAATGCAATAATTCAATGGCAGACATAGGGGCGTTCTTGAAAAGTGAGATGTTCGGAGAATTACGCTTATATTCGCACCTTTTTTGAATGCCAAAAAGACAACCTATTGATTTTTAATGATATTAAAGCGAGGATAGCTCAGAGTCTGACCCTATTGATCCTCCCGGAGGTAATTTATTAAAAACTCTTCACTTCATTTAATGATATATGATCTGCTAGTTTATAGAAAATCCGGAATTTCACATAGATTTGATCCGCATTGCGAACCATATATTCATCAGAATCAAATTTTTCGCTATTTATATAGGTTCCTAGCAGACCAGCTCCCGATTCATATGTCTTAATGCCCTTAAGAGAATCGATGCCGCTCATGTCCATTTCTGTCTCGGCATCACTGCCTGCAATCACGGCTTTGTTTCGCTTGGATCTGTCTAGTTTCGTCATTTCATTATGATGTTGGTGTCGAAACCGTCCCCTTTCCTTGTATTCGTAGGAATTCCCCAATAAGACATCCTGTTTGAAGAATGAACGTTCTTCTCGTTCCCCTTGGTCTTTTCTGGAATAGCTCACGGCTTTATCCACTTGATCGGTAAAATAGGCTCCTCTACCATGTGCGCCATGACCCTTCATACTCTTATCATAACTTCCATATGATGGGTCGTGACCATGCGCTGTAATGTACTCCATACCATCCGGACCGTGCCCAGAATAAAGTGATCGCGCATTGGGTGCCTGCCCGCGGCTCTTCATCTCTTCCTTCGCTTTTTCAAACTCTAGTAGCAACGGTGTGTTCTTAATCATCTGAATTCGAGTAATTTCAAAATGTGGTCTTTCTGTCACATTTTTTCCAGTCCATATGGTTTTATCGGTTAGAGCTGAAGACATTTTCCAAGCTGCATCCAAAAATCCTTTGCTACTCATATAGCCACCTGTAATAGGACCCGTTTCATGAAGAGAATCGGTGCTATAAGGTTTTTCATCGTGGTTCTGAATACATTCAAAAGCAATTTTCTGAAACAAAGGATCGCCATGATTGAGCTCTAGAATTCCAACGTCGGTATTATTCCACCACTGCTCACGAGCAACGCCCCATTGAAGATTCTGCTCAAAATCCTCAGTATTACGAAACTCTCGAACCTCGTCATCGACAAGCCATTGACGATACAGTTCCACCTCTTGCTTTGTCGGACTCTCTACAGGGCTTCCCATTTCTATGTCCCAAGTTCTCCCATTAACATTCACTAGGCGTTGGGTCACCGTTTGTGCAGTTTGTGGACAGGGATATTTAGGTTTGACATCCCTTTTATTGTCCGCGTGCGATTCCTTTTGTGCTCTTTGTGACGTTTCAGAATTCATCATCGCTTGCATGATCTTCAACTGCATTGTATATGCACTCGCTTGCTGCATAGTCTGGGTCACCCGTAATTGCCGTGCTTGCAGCGGTGACGGGGTCAGTTCTAACATTCCAACATCTCCTTCCTTCTTCATTTGCACCGCTCCCGCTCCCATTCCCAATGCTCTCGCTCCCATCACATCAGCCTCACTCTCCAACCCCACATCATCATTCACCGGCACTCCACTCTTCATCTGCACCGTCGGCTTCACCCGCCCCTGCGCCTGCTGCACCACATGCCAAGCTTCATGCGGCACGTGCTGCTCCTGCCCCGGTGCGACATGAATTTCACTACCTTGCGCATACGCATGCGCATTCAGCTGTGCCGGTTGTGAAGAGTTATAGTGCACTTTCACATGATCCATACTCATGCCAGAAAGCGATTCAATGCCAGATTTAAGATTGTCGGGTAGGCCGGTATTATTCGGTTTTGGTGCTTCTGCTGCGGTTTCAAGTTGTGTTGTATGTTCGTTTGTGGCTTTGGCTTGTAAGGGTTCTTCCTCTTCAACACGTTGCACTGGCGGGTTTGCCTGCGCAATCGTGTTAAGCATCAGCTGAACCGATTGTGCTTCACGGGCTAGAGTGCTTTTGTTCATCATGGCTTGCATTGCACGGCCCTCACGGGCTTGGGCGCTGTTATTTATCATCGCCTGCAGCGCTCTGCCCCCTACGGCTTGACGGCTACTGTCCATTAATTGCCGCAACTGCAGGCCTGCTGCCATTTCTGGCCGGTTATCCACAAACTCGCCCTGCTGCTCACCAACTGTCTGCGTGGGTTGTGGTGCGACTTTGTTTTGCTGTTGTTTGGTTTGATCGGCTTGGGCGGGCACATGAGTTTGCATAGGTGCTTGTTCACGGTGAAGTGTGGAGTGCAAGTGGTTTGCGCGAGTGGTGGGATTATAGGCAGGCTTGAAAGGCAGGCACTAGAGATTAGGGCGGAGTGGCGGAATTAATGGCGGCTAAAGCTACGAAAGCCGCGAAAGCCTAGTGAAGTGCTGCTAAAGGCCTCCGGGCCCCCGCCTGCGGGAGGGTAACGGCGCGAGGGAACGGGCGCGAAGTAAGCGTCATTTGGTTTGTGGGATATTTCAGGGCACCCTCCATTTACTACGACTGCTTGATTGGTGGGTGCCCTCAAGATGCTTAAGATGTTTTGGAAATGGGTGACTCTTCGTTTAGGTTCAATTAATACCGAGAGTTGTCGCCCTTGAGCTTTCACATCATTTTTGAGGGCTGTCACTTTCTAGATTGTCGCTATGTTCGGCGCAAAAAAAAGCCCGCTTTTAGGCGGGCTTTTTTTATCGTTGAGTAACAACGTTTTTTTTGGTCGGAACGGCGGGATTTGAACCCACGACCCCTACACCCCCAGTATAGTGCGCTACCTGGCTGCGCTACGCTCCGAAATAAAACTGCATTAAACTTCAATGCTCAACGCCGGCTGGGCCAGCGCTGTAAGGGAGGGGCATAATACCTTAATTATTCACGATTGCAAGAAGGAATTGTGGGGGAAATTCTTATTGGGAATTTGCAATACCTAGCTAAGGACGCGAGTAAAACTTATCGACTATTTAGTATTCAATAACTGCAAAATATGCTCTAAATCGCCAATCATTTGAGTGACCAATTGATTCATTTGGCCATTATCGCCAGCAGTGGATTCGCTCGACATCTGCAACCTTGCACCACCAATAGTAAAACCTTGGTCGTACAATAAAGCGCGAATTTGACGAATAGTTAAGACGTCTTGCCGCTGATAATAGCGGCGGTTTCCACGGCGCTTCACTGGCTTTAATTGGGGGAACTCCTGCTCCCAATAACGCAACACATGAGGCTTGACCGCGCACAACTCGCTAACCTCACCAATGGTGAAGTAGCGTTTTCCCGGAATGACAGGGAGTTCGTCGTTATGACTCGGTTCCAACATAAGCTTCTACTCGTGCCTTTAATTTTTGTCCGGGGCGGAAAGTAACCACGCGGCGTGCGCTAATGGGAATTTCTTCCCCCGTTTTGGGGTTTCTACCCGGACGTTGGCTTTTATCGCGCAACTCGAAGTTGCCGAAGCCGGACAGCTTGACCTGCTCGTTGTTTTCTAGCGCGTGACGGATCTCCTCAAAAAAGAGCTCCACCAGTTCTTTGGCTTCGCGCTTATTGAGTCCAAGATCCTCATAAAGTTTCTCGGCCAGGTCAGCTTTTGTAAGAGCACCATCCGACATAATTATTATTCCCTATCTGAGGGTGGCGGAAAAATTCACCTCCAAATACCGCACAATTGTGTCTATGGAGGCGTTGATCTCATCTTCATTAAGAGTGCGTGATGGATGTTGAAAGGTCAACCCCATTGCGACACTTTTTCTTTGTGGATCAATGCCTTTGCCCATATAAACATCAAATACCTTTAAGTTTTTGATGAATTCACCCGCCTGCTTTTTAACCGCCACCAATAGTTCGTCTGCCGCCAAGTTGCGATCCACTAAAACTGCCAGATCGCGGCGCACCTCGGGGAATTTAGACAGAGGACTAAAGGCCGGTATCCGCGCCTGCAGCAGCGGCGCCTGCGCCAATTCAAACATATAGACGGATTGCGGTATATCCAGCTTTTGCAGGAGTGTGGGGTGCAGCGCACCTATATGACCAACCAGTTCATCTTGTCGATAAACTCCAGCAGTTTGACCAGGGTGCATAGAGGGATGCTGCGCAGGCGCAAAAGTGAAGCCTGCCTCATCGCCAGTTAGAGCCAGTACAGCCTCCAAATCGCCCTTTAAATCGAAGAAATCTACGCTTTCAGCCAGATTAGCCCATGATTCTGGTGCGCGGCTGCCGTAGATCAAGCCAGCCAACATAGGCTCCTGCTTAAGGCCGCCCGCAGAGGGCACAAAACGCTGCCCAGTTTCAAATAAGCGCGCGCGTGTTTGTTGGCGATTGAGGTTGTGACGCAACACGCTCACCAAGCCTGGCAGCAAACTGGTGCGCATTGCAGCCATATCGGCACTAATAGGGTTGCGCAGCATGACAGGCGCAACCTCAGGATCAAACAATGCGGATAACTTAGGCTCGATAAAGCTGTAGGTAATTGCCTCTTGGTAGCCGCGCGCGATCAATTGCTTACGCAACGCAGGCAAACCCATCTGCACTTCAGGATGGGCCTCAATATCCATAGGGGCAGCGAGACTGCGCGTAGGCAAACGGTTATAGCCATAAACCCGCGCTAATTCTTCGAGCAAATCAGGCTCAATGGATATGTCAAAACGATAGCTAGGCACACTGAAAGTCCAACCTGCATCATTCTGTGAAACTAACCCCAAACCAAGGCGACTGAGAATATCAACCACTTCGGTATCGGCCATTTCCAAGCTTAAACCGCTCAGAATACGCGCTTTGCGCAGGGTTACCTGACGCTCTTGGGGCAAATGTTCGTTCTGCGCGTGAATTACTGGGCCGGCTTCACCGCCAACAATCTCCAGCAGGAGCGCGGTTGCGCGTTCCATCGCATCGAGCTGCAGAGCGTAATCAACGCCGCGCTCAAAGCGGTGTGATGAGTCGGTATGCAAACCATAGGCGCGAGCGCGACCGGCAATCGCCAGTGGATTAAAGAAAGCACTTTCCAAGAATATATCGCGCGTAGTGTCGGTCACCGAACTGGCCTTACCCCCCATTACACCCGCAATGGCCAAGGGGCCTTTGTCGTCGGTAATTAAGAGCGTATCCGCATTCAGCTTAATTTCTTGGTCATCCAACAATACCAACTGCTCGCCCTGCTCAGCCAAACGCACATTGATGCCGCCACTTAATTTAGCCAAATCAAAAGCGTGCATGGGCTGACCCAGCTCGACCAACAAATAATTGGTAACGTCTACTACCGCATCTATAGAGCGCAAACCAGCGCGCGCTAACTTGTCTTGCAGCCACGCAGGGCTAGGACGGGTAATGTCGATATTGCGAATCACACGGCCAACATAGCGGCTACAGGCAGCACCTGCCGATAAGCTGACGGGCAGCACATCGCTAATGGTCGCCGCTACGGGATTAATCGCAGGCATTTGCACCGGCACGCGATTTAGCACACCCACTTCGCGCGCTACACCTTTAAGGCTTAAGCAGTCACTGCGATTGGGAGTTAAATCAACCTCGATTAACTTGTCATCTAAATTTAAATAGGTGCGAATGTCTTGGCCGACAGGCGCATCAGCCGCCAACTCCCACAAACCCGTATCATCGTCGCCCGCTTTGAGTTCGGTTTGACCACAGAGCATGCCGAAGGATTCAACACCGCGTAATTTGGCTTTCTTGATATGAAAGTCATCAGGTAACTCAGCGCCAATGGTCGCAAAGGGAATCTTAATGCCGACCCGCGCATTCGCCGCGCCGCAAACCACTTGCGTGGGGCCGTCAGCTAAACCGGCTACCTGGCAGACGCGCAATTTGTCCGCATCGGGATGCTGTTCGCAGCCGACGATTTCACCGACGATTACGCCCGTAAATTGGCCCGCGACAGTTTCCACCGCATCCACTTCCAAACCCGCCATGGTGAGCTGGGCTACTAATTCATCCGTTGTAATGGCGGGGTTTACCCACTCGCGCAACCAGGATTCACTTACTTTCATAATTCATTTTTCCGTAGGTTGGGCAGTCATGCCCAACAATCACCGTTGTTTTTACCGCACTCAATAATCGGCAGGATGGTCGTGTTGGGCATGACTGCCCAACCTACATAAGCTAAAACTGCTTTAAGAAGCGCAGGTCGTTCTCGAAGAACAAGCGCAGGTCGTTTACGCCATAGCGCAACATTGCCAAACGCTCTACGCCCATGCCAAAGGCAAAGCCAGTATAGGTTTCGGGGTCAACACCACTGGATTTAAACACCTCAGGGTGCACCATGCCGCAGCCGCCCACTTCCAACCAGCCCGTGTTTTTACACATACGACAGCCTTTGCCGCGACACTGGGTGCACTGAATATCCATCTCAGCCGATGGCTCAGTAAAGGGGAAATAGGATGGACGGAAACGCACAGGAACATCTGCTTCAAAGAAAGCCTTAAGAAATTGATCCATGGTGCCTTTCAAATCGGCGAAGCTGATGTTTTTATCGACCACCAAACCTTCTACCTGATGAAACATCGGCGAGTGGGTAATATCGGAATCGCAGCGGTAAACACGACCTGGGCAAATCACGCGAATGGGAGGCTTTTTATTTTCCATAGTGCGCACTTGTACGGGCGACGTATGGGTGCGCAATACGTGCGTATCGTCCACATAAAAAGTATCGTGCATGGCACGCGCAGGATGGTGCGAAGGAATATTGAGCGCTTCAAAGTTGTGATAATCGTCTTCGATTTCAGGGCCTACTTCAACGCTATAGCCTACCGCCGCAAAAATCTCCTCAATGCGCTGCAAGGTACGCGTTACAGGGTGCAAACCACCGCTGTGCTGACCCCGACCCGGCAGAGTTACATCGACCACTTCGCTAGCGAGCTTGGCATTGATGGCCTCAGCCTCCAACAGCGTTTTGCGCGTGTTCAACGCTTCTTGCACCGCATCCTTTGCCTTGTTGATTTCAGCACCTACAGCGGGGCGCTCTTCGGGCGACAGACCGCCGAGATTTTTCATCAAGGCGGTGATATGACCTTTTTTGCCGAGATAGTCCACGCGCAAGGTTTCCAGCGCATTTAAATCTTGAGTATCGGCCACTAATTTGAGCGCTTCTTCAGTCAGCGCAGCGAGATTTTCCATCTGCTTGTTCCAGTCATTGATAACAATTAATAAATTCGAATACCGATTTCACGCCGAGCGCTCTGCGCACTCAGAAATGAATTGCGGTATTAGCTCACACCACTGCAGCAGCCAATACCGCAATTCATTTTTTGACAACCGGATAAATAAAAAGGGAAGGAACCTGAAGCTCCTCCCCTTTCATCGCGTTCACAGCGGTGCCAATAAATTAGCACCTCAAGTCATTGGACGATTAAGCAGCCAGAGCTGATTTAGCCTTCGCAACAACTGCAGCAAATGCTGCTTTATCGTATACAGCCAGATCAGCCAATACACGACGATCGAGAACGATGCTCGCTTTCTTCAAGCCAGCAATCAATTGGCTGTAGGTCATGCCTTCAGCGCGAGATTGTGCATTGATACGAACAATCCACAAAGCGCGGAAATTACGCTTTTTAACGCGACGATCGCGGTAAGCATATTGACCAGCTTTGATAACAGCTTGCTTAGCAACACGGAATACACGTGAACGTGCACCATAGTAGCCTTTTGCAGCTTTCATTACTTTCTTGTGACGACGACGCGCCTCTACACCACGTTTTACACGAGCCATTTTCTAAACCTCTTAATAATTACTATTGGGCCAATTAAATGGCACGGAACATACGCTTAACGCGTGGTACATCTGCCGCATCTACGATGCTAGTACCGCGCAGTTGACGCTTACGCTTAGTAGTCATTTTGGTCAGAATGTGACTCTTGTTGGCGTGTTTAAACTTGTAGCCTGCGCCAGTCTTTTTGAAGCGCTTTGCAGCACCGCTATGTACTTTAGCTTTTGTTGCCATGGGATAAAACTCCACACATTTAGATAAACAATTTAAATAATCAAGGCAGCTAAAAGCCCGACTATTTTCTCTTTTTAGGAGCTATAACCATAGTGAGCTGCTTGCCTTCCATTTTCGCAGCTTGCTCTACAGTGCCCAACTCAAGCAGGTCTTGTTCGATGCGTTGCATCACCTCCATCCCCAACTCTTGGTGGGCGAGTTCGCGGCCACGGAACTTAAGAGTTACCTTGGCTTTGTCCCCGCTCTCAAGGAAACGTATCAGCGCTTTAAGCTTAACCTGATAGTCACCATCTTCCGTCCCTGGGCGAAACTTCATTTCTTTTATTTGCTGTTGCTTTTACTTCTTCTTCGCAGCAGCTTTAGTCTTCTTGATTTCAAACAGATGCTTGCCGTAATCCATAATCTTACAGACTATAGGATCGCTATCTGCAACGATTTCCACGAGGTCCAAAGTAGCTGCTTGCGCTTTCGCTAATGCGTCGCTCAGGGAAACAATACCTACTTGTTCGCCCTCGGCGTCAATTAAGCGAACTTCTTTGGCTTCGATTTGATCGTTGATCCGCGCTTTTTTAGAATTGCCTCTGGCGGTGGCGTTATCTCGTTTGATAGTTGTATCTCCAATTAATTTATAGGAACAAATCTGCCTAGCAATTCATCTTTCAAACAGAAAAGCGGCTTTTAAGCAGCAGTAATTCTGCCTCGACGCGCGATATCGGCGGTCAAGTGCTCGATGAAGGCTTCCAGATTCATTACACCCAAGTCATTTCCGTCTCTTGTGCGAACTGCTACAGAGTCGTTTTCGACCTCTTTGTCGCCAATGACAAGCAAGTAGGGAACTCGCTGAATTGTGTGCTCGCGGATTTTAAAGCCGATCTTCTCGTTTCTCAAGTCCGAAATCACTCTAAAGCCCTTATCACGCAAGGTTTTTTCCACTTTTTTCACAAAATCGGCCTGATTGTCGGTGATATTGAGAACCGCAACCTGTTCCGGTGCCAACCAAGCGGGAAAAGCGCCTTCGTAATGCTCGATCAAAATGCCGATAAAACGTTCAAATGAACCCAAAATCGCACGATGCAACATCACTGGAACTTGGCGCGAGCCGTCTTCAGCAACATATTGTGCATCCAAACGGCCAGGCATAGAGAAATCTACCTGAATCGTACCGCATTGCCATACACGACCAATGCAATCACGCAGCGAGAATTCGATCTTCGGACCGTAGAACGCGCCCTCACCGGGCAACAACTCATAAGGCAAGCCCTTAGCCGCCAGGGCATCCATCAATGCTTTTTCGGCTTTGTCCCAGACTTCATCACTACCCACGCGCTGTTCTGGGCGGGTAGAAATACGGACGATAATGTCGCTAAAGCCAAAATCAGCGTAAACCTGATAGAGCAAATCCGTAAAGGTCGACACCTCATCCTGAACCTGAGCTTCGGTGCAGAAGATGTGACCATCGTCTTGTACGAACGCGCGCACGCGCATCAAGCCCTGCAGCGTGCCCGAAGGCTCATTGCGGTGACAGGCACCAAACTCAGCCAAGCGCAGCGGCAGCTCACGGTAGCTTTTCAAACCCTGATTAAATACCTGAATGTGGCACGGGCAGTTCATGGGCTTAACGGCGAAATCGCGCTCTTCCGAAGCAACAGTGAACATACCAGCGCGGAACTTATCCCAGTGACCCGAACGCTCCCACAGGCTGCGATCAACAATTTGCGGGGTTTTCACTTCTTGATAGTCGTTATTGCGCTGCACATTGCGCATGTAGGTTTCGAGCGTGGAATAAATACTCCAACCGCGCGGATGCCAAAACACCATGCCCGGCGCTTCGTCTTGCAAATGGAAATAGTTGTACTTTTTACCCAGCTTGCGGTGATCACGTTTTACCGCTTCTTCCAGCATATTCAAATGAGCAGCCAATTGCTTTTTATCAGCAAAGGCGGTGCCGTAGATGCGCTGCAACATTTTGTTGTCGGAATCGCCACGCCAATAGGCACCGGAAACGCGCATCAATTTAAAATTCAAACAAAAACGCATGTTGGGCACGTGGGGGCCGCGGCACATATCGACATATTCTTCGTGGTGATACAGACCTGGGGTCGCATCGCGCGGAATATCGCGCTCTAAAATCTCTAACTTGTAGTTTTCGCCGCGCGCACTAAACGCATCGTGCGCTTCTTGCCAGGTAGATTTCTTTTTAACGACATCATATTCGGTCTTGGCCAAGGTCAACATGCGCGCTTCAAGCGCCGCTACATCTTCATCGGTGAGCGCATGCTCCAGATCTATATCGTAATAGAAGCCGTTTTCAATGGTAGGACCAATCGCCATTTTGGCATCTGGCCACATTTGCTTAATCGCATGCCCCAAAAGGTGAGCACAGGAGTGGCGAATAATTTCTAAGCCATCTTCATCTTTGGCCGTAAAGATAACTAACTCAGCGTCGTCAGTTATCAGATCATGAGCATCAACGCGCTCGCCATTTACACGACCGGCAATGGTGGCTTTTGCCAAACCAGCGCCAATATCGGCAGCGACCTGGTACACGGAAACGGCTTGATCAAACTGGCGCTTAGAGCCATCAGGAAGGGTAATAACAGGCATGTATGTATCCTTTTTCCAGTGGTGACCCCTACCAAAGGCCACTTGATAACAATGTTGGAAGCACTCTCGCAGAGCGCTCAGCGAAGCAGCGATGTAAAAATCGCGGGGCGTGGAGTATATGCGAGACGGGCTGTAACTACCAGTAATGAAAAACCCACCGCCAAAGAGGCAAGGCACTACAGCACAACAATTATCTACTTAACAGGCGAATCCCAAAAACAGACCCACGCACGCAAAAGCAACCTCAAGGCGATTAACTATTGCCTCAACCCCTCTTAGGCACTAGGCTGGAATTCTAAGCAACCGGCTACATGCACGCCACAGCCAAAGGACCCTTGGCCCATGCGATCAATCAAGCTTTTAAACTGGCTACTGATTTGCTGCTCCATCGATGCTATCGGAGCTATAGAAACGACAGTAGAGGCCGCCGAGCCTGCTACTCTGCACCCTGCTGTAAGCACTCCACCCAACAGCAAAAACAACAACAGCCTTAACATCCCGCTGCCCTCACGCATAACGCTTGGCGCAGAAGACAGCTGGCCGCCCTATACCAATGCCCATGGTGAAGGCATAACAACCAATATCATCCGCGCAGCACTGGCCACCCGCGGCATTACCCCGCAATTACGCGTTCTACCCTACTCCCGAGTTTTGCATGATCTATCTGTCGGAAAGTTAGACGGCGGCTATAACATCACCCAGCAAATGAATAACCGCAGCAAGTTGATTTTTGGTAAAGAGCCACTGCTTACCGTAAGCGCTTACTGGTATGTACTGCCCAATAAATTCAAGGAGTTCAGCTCTCTGGCCGATGTGCCCAAGGGCTTGAGAGTAGGCATAATCCGTGACTATGAATACGGCGATGAGTATGAAAAGTATCGCCAGCACTTTACTGAGGTGAATCTTTCCCGCCAAAACCAGATCATCGGCATGTTGCGCCAAGGCAGAATAGACGCAGGAATCATGTTCGCACGCGAAGCGGAATACACACTTAATAACATGCAATTGCCCAGCAGCAGTATTGATGCGCGCTTTTTACTTCATGCAGGCGGCGTCTACGTCGCTTTCTCGCCCCTATACCCTTATGCCACAGACATGGCCGAACAACTGGACAAAGGCATAGAGACCCTAAAAGCCTCAGGCCAATATCAAGAATTAGCAGAAGCCAATTAACTTGTTCATGGTGATTACTCACCACACAAACACTAAGATTCAGGCAAAAAAAAACACCGCACAGGGCGGTGTCATACATATCATTAGCGCCGCAACCCTTAAACAGGCCGCACAAGCAAGTTACATATAGGCATTAGAGCGATCAGTGTGATCGGTCACATCGCGAATACCTTTCAGCTCCGGCAACTTATCCATCAGCTGCACCTCAATACCCTGCTTAAGTGTAATCGCCACCGAGCCGCAGCCCTGACAGCCGCCGCCAAACTTAAGTACCGCAATCATATCCTCGGTAATTTCCACCAAGCTAACATTGCCGCCATGGGAAGCAAGACTGGGGTTTACATCATTAAACAACACATAATTAATGCGGTCTTCCAAGGGACTGTCATCAGTCACGCGCGGCATTTTAGAATTGGGAGCGCGAATCGTCAGCTGACCACCCATGCGGTCAGCAGAATAGTCCACTTTGGCATCCTCTAAAAACGGCAGGCTGCGCTCTTCAAAATGCGCATCAAAGCCATTGAGCGGCACTATCACATCGCCCTCTTTCTCTTCGCCGGGGCGACAATAAGCAATACAGGTTTCCGCGCTAGGGGTACCCGGGTTGGCAACAAACATACGGATTCCAATACCGGAATTGTCCTTTTGCTTGTCGAGAAGTTCTTTTAAATACGCTTGAGCAGACTCAGTGATATCAACATTAACCATAATAATCTTGGCGGACCTTCAGATTAGGGCGGCGCAACATGGCTGCAGCTCGGTGCTTGAGGCAGCTGCACTATGCTTTGCGGCTGGATGGGAAATATACCCGATCAAATTACTCGGGTATTCTACTGCAAAGCCTTTGGGATAAAAACTCAGAAATGACAATTGGCACGGATAAATCTTAGCTGCCCCGCAAAAAATGCCCTGCAGCAGGCGCATCAGCCTAGCTGAAGTCGAGCTTTCGGCAC
>Ga0070748_1000956_pt1 | contig 13679 bp, 11 predicted proteins | sample VirMetDEL_Nov_12_FD_77015 | JGI IMG/M metagenome (GOLD analysis project Ga0070748, IMG submission 77015) | Aqueous microbial communities from the Delaware River and Bay under freshwater to marine salinity gradient to study organic matter... | ecosystem: Environmental > Aquatic > Marine > Coastal...
ACTCTTTATTCGTATTATTTTTTAACCAAGAAAGTCTATAGCATTCTGTGTTTACTTGCATTAACTACCCATTAGTGCTGTTCTTGTAACTGCATAGCCCACATCTGTGCGTAGCGCCCCTGCAGCGCTAGCAGCTGGGCGTGAGAACCCTCTTCGATCATAGCCCCCTTCTCCAATACAACGATCTTATCCGCATCCACAATGGTAGAGAGCCTGTGGGCAATTACAATGCTGGTGTGGCCGCTGGCGATTTCACGCATGGCCTCGACTATGGCGGCTTCGGAGTTTGAATCTAAGGCCGATGTCGCCTCATCAAAAATTAAAATTCTTGCACCTTTCAACAATACCCGCGCTATTGCAATACGCTGCTTTTCACCGCCAGATACTTTTAAGCCGCGCTCGCCTACAAGTGTGGCATCACCTTGGGGCAGGCTGTTAATAAAGGTTTGCAGGTGCGCCATTTTAATTGCGCGATCAATATCCTCGTCGCTGGCGTGAGTGTTGCCATAGGCAATATTTGCGCGAATGCTGGTGTTAAATAACACTGTGTCTTGTGGCACTATGGCGATGGCGCGGCGTAAAGACTCAAGCGTCACAGTGCGAATGTCTTGTCCATCAAGGGTGATGCTGCCGCCGTCGATATCATAAAAACGATAGAGCAAACGCGCGAGCGTACTTTTACCCGCACCGGATGCGCCCACTATGGCAACGCGACTACCTGCTGCAATATGGATGGAAAGCCCATTAAGAATGGGGCGCTCTGGATTATAGGCAAATTTCACCTTGCTTAAATGCACTGCCCCTTGGGTAATTTGCAGTGGCTGTGCATCTTCAGCATCGACAATTTTGGCGTTGCGTTTTAACAGCGCTAGCATGTTTTCCAAGTCCGTGAGTGCCCGGCGAATTTCGCGGTATACAAAACCTAGAAAGTTGAGCGGAATAAATAATTGGATCATGTAGGCGTTAATCATGACCAGGTCGCCCATGGTCATGGTTTTATCAATCACACCTTGCGCTGCCATCCACATCATGGCGGTGATGGCCATGGCAATAATGAGTGCCTGCCCAGAGTTGAGCGCGAGCAATGACATGCGGTTTTTCAATTTCGCCGTTTCCCAGTTGGCGAGAAAGCTGTCGTAGGTTTCCGCTTCAAATTTTTCATTGTTGAAGTATTTAACCGTTTCGTAATTGATCAGCGAATCTACCGCGCGGGTGCTGGTAGTGGAATCTGCCTGATTGGCTTCGCGCACGAATTTATTGCGCCATTCAGTGGTTAAAATGGTAAAGAGTACATAAATCGCTACGGCCACAAAGGTGATGAGCGCGTACCACCAAGAAAAGGCAAAGGCAAAGATACCGGCGACCATAATAATTTCGAATAGCGTGGGCACTATGTTGAACATCATAAAGCGCATTAAAAAACTGATGCCATTGGTGCCGCGCTCTATGTCGCGGGTAATGCCGCCGGTTGCGCGGTCCAAATGAAAGGCTAGTTCTAACGAATGTAGGTGTTCAAATACGCGCAGGCCAATTTTGCGCATGGCGTGCTCGGTGACTCGGCTAAAAAGTGCATCGCGTATTTCGCCAAAAAATACACTGCCAAAGCGCAGGGCGCCGTAGAACAGTATAAAAAATGCAGGCAAAAATAATTCGGGGCTTAGGCTGCGGTCGACACCATCGATAATGTGTTTTAGTGCCCAAGGCATTACCAAGCTTGCGCCCTTAGCCGCTAGCAGCGCGAGAATAGCGAGTAAGACTCGTCCTTTAAAATCCCATAAATATGGCAGTAAATAACTGAGCGACTGGCGCAAATTCACCTTAGCGGCGGCGCGCGGTTCTGTATTGGGGTGAGAGGAGAGACCAGAGGAGTGCATACCGCGCATAGTAAAAACCTCTCAGGGGCCTCAACGGAAAAGCGAAAGTGTTAAGCGGAGTTGAACGGGATTTGGGTTAAACGAAAGCGGGGGAGTTTAAAACTCCCCATCGCGCGCCATACGTTCGCGCTCTTTGCGATCTTCCTCTTCTTCTTTTGCGTGTTCGATAATGCGCATCATAGTGGCAATGTCGGCGTCCACATTGCTCTCGGCAAATTCGCCCGTGAGTTTTACGTTGGGGTGCAGATTGCCGTGCTCAAACAAATTCCAAATTTCTTCGGCGTAGTGGCTCACCAATAGGTCTGGTGCGTACTGGCCAAAATATTGGGTCATGTTGTTGATGTCGCGGGACAGCATCATTTGTGCATTATTGTTGCCGGCGGCGTTTACGGCTTGGGGTAGGTCGATGACCACAGGGCCTTCGCCGTCAACCAGTACATTAAACTCGGACAAGTCGCCGTGAACCAGACCTGCGCAGAGCATGCGCACAATTTCCATCATCATACGGCCGTGATAGTCGCGTGCGGTTTCTGCATCAAAGGCAACATCGTCTAAACGCGGTGCCGGGTCACCATCATCATCGACAACTAACTCCATGACCAGTACGCCCTCTAAAAACCAGAAGGGTGTGGGTACGCGCACTCCCGCAGCAGCGAGGCGATACAGTGCATCTACCTCGGCATTGAGCCAGGCGTCTTCTGCTTCTTTTTGTCCGTAGCGGGTGCCCTTAGACATAGCGCGAGCGCGGCGCGAGTTGCGTACGGTGCGCCCTTCTTGATATTGCACGGCCTGTTTAAAGCTGCGCTTATTCGCTTCTTTATATACCTTAGCGCAGCGCACTTCTTCGCCGCATAACACGACAAACACCTGTGCTTCTTTGCCGCTCATAAGCTGAAATAGCACATCATCTATAAGGCCATCATCAACCAATGGCTGTAATCGTTTGGGTATCTTCATCGGCTCTCTATTATTCTGGATCTACGTGGCCGCATAGTAACACTGCAGGCCACCGCTTGAACAATAGGCTGCCGCTTCAGTTACAGGAAGATGCCGCCTGAGGCTTCAATCCGCTGGCCGTTGAGCCAACCGCTTGGGTCATTTAGCAGCAGTGCAATTACACCGCCAATATCATCCGGCAAGCCGACTCGGCCCAGCGCCGTTTGGCGTGCAATCATCTGGTTAAGCTCACTGTTATCGCGCACTGCGCCGCCGCCAAAGTCGGTTTCTATAGCACCTGGTGCAAGGGTATTAACCGTAATTCTACGAGCACCCAGCTCCTTCGCCATATACTTGCTCAGAGTTTCTACCGCGCCTTTCATCGCGGCGTAGGCCGCGTAGCCTGGGAAGCTAAAACGGGTGAGGCCGCTGGAAATATTGATAATGCGACCGCCGTCGTTAATATTCCCTAACAGCGCTTGGGTGAGAAAGAACACACCTTTAAAGTGAATGTTTACTAAATGATCAAACTGCGCCTCGGTAGTCTCGGCAAAGCTCGCGTGAATACCAATACCCGCGTTATTAACGAGGAAGTCAACTCGCTCGCGCTGCCAATTATTGGCTAAAACTGCAGCTAACGCCGCCGAAAAGTGGGTAAAACTACTGCTATCGCTCACATCCAACGGCAGCGCCGCCGCTTTTACGCCAAAAGCTTGTGCTGCGCTCACTACGGCGTCTGCTTCAGCGCGCTTGCTGTGATAGGTGATCACCAGATCAACGCCCTGCTTGGCCAGCGCCAAGGCCATACTTTTACCCAAGCCACGGCTAGCGCCAGTGATAAGTGCGATTTTGTTCATCTATTTATCCTCAAAATGTGATGACTGAATATTCAGTGATCCCAGTCTATTGGGGGATATAAGTTAGATAAATACACAATTATTGATTAGACTGTTCGCCCAAAATGAACAATGAAATGCAAATTAGGGTCGAATAATGGCTTTTAATCGCTTGGATGCAATGGGGATTTTTGTACGGGTAGCCGAGCTAACCAGCTTCACCAAAGCGGCGGATAGCCTTGGCATGCCCAAAGCAAGTATTTCTACGGCAGTACAGCAGCTCGAAAGTTTACTGGCCACACGCTTACTGCAGCGCACAACGCGACGCGTGCAATTGACGCAAGACGGGCAAGTCTTCTATGAGCGCTGTAAGGATTTGCTCGCAGACGTGGATGAGCTAGAGAGCCTGTTTCAAGCGAGTGCTGCACAGCTGAGCGGGCGCTTGCGGGTTGATATGCCCAGTGGCGTGGCCAAGAATTTAGTGGTTCCGCGGCTGCCAGAATTTCTTGCACTGCACCCTAAAATTCAATTTGAACTCAGCAGCACCGATCGCCGTGTGGACTTGATAAGCGAAGGCTTCGACTGTGTGGTGCGCGTTGGCAAACTGAGTGACTCTTCATTAATCGCTCGCCCCATTGGTCAGCTGCAACTGTTGAACTGCGCCAGCGCTGAATATCTGCAGCGTTATGGCACCCCACAAACGCTGGCAGATTTGAGCCAGCACCAATTGGTGCACTATGTGACTCAGTTAGGCAGCAAGTCACCCGGTTTCGAATACGCTATAGGACGAAAAATAGATTTTGTGCCCATGGTGGGCAGCATCAGTGTAAATAATTCCGAGGCCTACAGCGCCGCTTGCCGCGCCGGTTTGGGCATAGCGCAAATTCCCTCTGTAGGTGTACGCGCAGCCTTGGCAAGCGGAGAGTTGGTGGAAGTATTACCCGCGTTTCGCGCTGAGCCTATGCCAGTCTCCATCATATTTCCCAATCGACGCAATCAATCGCGTCGAGTGCGAGTATTTATGGATTGGCTGGCAAGTTTGTTAAAGGAATATGTCGATGCAGAAGAAATATGAAGTAGAGATTAAGGTAATAGGATGAAGGAGCCCACATCATGTACCCGATAATTTGCCCTAAATGCCGCTATCAACGGCAGGCTGCAGATGTAAATCTTCATGCAGATATTTGCCCTGCCTGCGGTATTGTGTACAGCAAATGGCTCGCGCGCCAGCAGGAGCCCAGTGCAGCAGTTGAAGAATTAGCACATGACCCAGACTATGAGCCTTCGCTCAGCCTTAGCCAACAACTTAAAGCTGAATTTACCTATGTGCCAGCACAGGTTCCGCGCGAAGCCTATTGGGCGCGCGTAGTTACCCTCGCCGCTTTCGCACTTTGGGGCGGCTATTTTATTACTGCAGGGGTCGATTGGGAAAAGCTCGGCGGTTCTTTCATGCACAACATCAATCTGCCCTTTCACGAATTTGGGCACGTTTTATTTATGCCTTTTGGGCGTTTCATGATGATTCTCGGCGGCAGCTTGTTTCAAGTGTTGCTGCCGTTGATGTTAATGTGCGTATTTATATTTAAACAGCGCGACACCTTCGCCGCCAGCATTATGCTCTGGTGGTGCGGCCAAAGTTTTATTGATCTATCGCCCTATGTGGCCGATGCCCAATATCGCGCGCTGCCCTTAATTGGTGGCGGCGGCGAAGAGTCACATGACTGGGGTAATCTACTCACCATGCTGCAGCTATTGCCACACACACAAACTATCGCCAAAGGATTTTTTCTGGTGGGTGCTCTTATCTTGTTAAGTGCGCTGATGTGGGGTTGGTTTATTTTACAAAAGCAGAAAAAGAATCTCGTCAATTTTTTAGATGCGCCTTAGTTGTAGTATTCCGCGAAATTTACACCGAAAATTATTTTTAACGCAAAAAGAGGTAAGTATGAACTTGGATTTTATTGACAGCCTATTCGCAGGCTTTGGTTTAGCAGAAACCAGCTGGATCGGCAGTTTAAAAATATTTTTGCTGGTTTTTTTAACATTTTTAGTCAGCTTTATTGTTAAACGTATACTCAAACGGCTTAAAATTCATTTCGCAAAAACTGACAATTTATGGGATGACACTATTCTTTGGGCCGCGCGTAAGCCCATCACCACGCTCATTTGGATTGTAGGGCTTTCAATGTCTGCGGCTATGGCAGATAAAGTAGCGGGAACGGAGTTCTATAGCTTTGCCGAGCCAGTGCGAAGACTCGGTTTAATCGTCATGATCGCCTGGTTTATTTTGCGCTTTATCACCAGCGCAGAACGCATCGTGGTTTCGCCTGACAAAATGAAAGACCCTATGGACCCAACCACGGTTTCCGCCATGAGCAAACTTTTGCGCGGGTCCATTATTATTACCGCAACCTTAGTCGTGCTCCAGTCTATGGGCTACAGTATTTCCGGTGTGTTGGCATTCGGCGGCATCGGCGGTATTGCAATAGGTTTTGCCGCAAAAGATTTGCTCGCCAATTTTTTTGGTGGCTTGATGATTTATATGGATCGCCCTTTTAGTGTGGGTGATTGGGTGCGTTCACCGGATAAAAATGTCGAGGGCACCGTTGAAAAAATCGGCTGGCGACTCACCACGCTGCGCACGTTTGACAAGCGTCCGCTCTACGTACCCAATGGCACCTTTGCCACTATTTCTTTAGAAAATCCCTCGCGCATGAGCCACAGGCGTATCAATGAAGTGATTGGTATTCGCTACGAGGATGGACACCTTATGGGCCAGATTGTTGCCGATGTAAAACAAATGCTGATTGATGATGATGAGATAGATACTGATCAAACAACCATTGTTAACTTCGATAAATTTAATGCCTCATCGCTCGACTTTTTTATCTACGCATTTACCAAAACCACCAATTGGATTCACTATCACGAAGTAAAGCAAGCCGTCATGCTAAAAATACTGGATATTATTAGCGGTCACGGTGCAGAAATAGCCTTCCCAACCCAAACGCTGCATCACGCCTCTATTTCGCCTATGGAAGTAGCAATGGCAGACAGTGCGCGGAGTTCAACGAAAGCTGGTGAGTAGAGTATTGCTACTCACCATATTCTACGGTGCGAATTACGGCTAAAAACTCTTCGCCGTAGCGTTTTAATTTGCTCGCCCCTACGCCGGTAATCGTGCGCAATTGGTCTTCGGTAATGGGGCGAAACGCGAGCAGCTCACGCAGCGTGGCATCGTGAAAAATAACATAGGGCGGTACGCCCTGTTCTTCGGCTAAGCGTTTGCGGCAAGAGCGCAGTGCATTCCATAAAGCTTGGTCTTCTGCATCCACCACCACGCCTTGTTTGCGCGCAATATTGCTTGCGGTAGTTTTCAACTCGCGGCGCAATTGAATGGCTTCTTCACCGCGCAAAATAGCACGGCAGCTATCATTCAGTAAAAGGCTGCCATAGCCTTGTAAATCTACATCGAGTAAGCCGCGCGCTACAAGTTGACGAAAAATACTTTTCCACTCATCAGCGCTGAGATGTTTGCCTATACCATAGGTGGATAATTGTTGATGCTCGAACGACATAATTTTTTCACTGGTACCGCCGCGCAATACATCTATCACATGGCCTGCACCAAAACGCTGGCCCGTGCGATACACGCAGGAGAGCGCCATGCGCACTGCTTCACTGGCGTCCCAGGTTTGCGGTGGCGTAATACAGCAGTCGCAATTGCCGCAGGCCGGTGAATTATGTTCCCCAAAATAACGCAATAAGGTTTGGCGACGGCAACTGGTTATTTCGCACAGGCCGAGCATGGCATTTAAGCGCTGCTGTTCATTGCGTTTGAATTCTTCATTGCCTTCCGACTGGCCCATCATCTGCCGCAGTTTTACCACGTCCTCTAAACCGTACAGCAAGAGTGTAGTCGCGGGTTCGCCATCGCGGCCCGCGCGGCCTGTTTCTTGGTAATAGGCCTCAATACTTTTAGGTAAATCTAAATGGGCTACAAAGCGCACATCGGGTTTGTCTATGCCCATTCCAAAGGCGATGGTGGCCACCATGATAATATTGTCTTCGCGCAAAAACCGCTCTTGATTTTGCTGCCGAGTTTGCACGGGCAAGCCCGCATGGTAAGGCAGTGCGGTAAAGCCTTCGCCACTTAGCCACTGGGCAGTTTGCTCGACTTTATTGCGCGACAAGCAATAAATAATACCTGAGTTACCCGCTTGCTCATTGCGCAAAAATTCCATGAGCTGAATTTTAGGGCTGTTTTTGAGCGCAATGCGGTATTGAATATTGGGGCGATCAAAACCGTTAATAAATTGCTGCGCATTTTGTAACTGCAAGCGCGCAATAATTTCATCGCGCGTACGTACATCGGCCGTGGCAGTAAGTGCAATGCGCGGCACTTGCGGGAATTCGCGCGCGAGTAATTCTAACTTCAAATAATCGGAGCGAAAGTCGTGGCCCCACTGCGACACACAGTGAGCTTCATCGATAGCGAAAAGTGAAATTTTAATTTGGTGAAAAAGTTCGAGGGTACGCGCCTGAATCAATCGCTCTGGCGCCACGTAGAGCATATCCAATTCGCCGCGATGCAGTGCCTGCTCGGTCTGCCACATTTCCTGCGAACTAAGCGTAGAGTTCAAAAACCCAGCACGCAGGCCTAATTCGCGCAGCGCATTTACTTGATCCTGCATCAGCGCAATTAAAGGCGATACCACTATGCCCACGCCGTCCCGTACCAACGCGGGAATTTGGTAGCACAGCGACTTACCGCCGCCAGTGGGCATCAACACCAAAGCATCTTCACCGGCAATAAGTGCATTAATCACTGCTTCCTGCGGATAGCGAAATTCGTGGTAGCCAAAAATATTGTTAAGAATATTGAGAGGAGTGGTCATAGCTACACCACCTGTTGCTGTAGCAGCTGGCTCATAGCCTCGCCGATAGGTTCAAAGCCGTTATGGCTTGTTCTAAGTTCAGTTAGCAGGGGGAGGCTATTTTTACAAGATACGTCAATATCATTCACAATTTTCTCGATAGTTTTATTGCTTAAACGGCAGTGTACTTTGGCGAATTTTTCTAACACTTTCCACTTGGGCCAGCGCTTGCTACCCGTTAGGGTAAGCGCCATGCTGTCGCGTGGAAGATAAGGTGTGGTGCTTACTAGATCAAAAATAGGCGCAAGCTTGCGGCTACTACTAGGCACATGACCCGAGTGATAGTTTTCTAAGTTTGAATAGAGAATGCCAAGGTTTTTTAAATGGGCATCGCCGTTTCTAATTTTAATATTGAGCAGGGTTAGTTTAAAAAGGTCTTCCAAACTTTTCTGCAAATGTTCAGGCGACACAAACTGAATCACTGTGCCCGCACAAGCTTCTATGCTCGACTCATATTTTTGTTGCGTGGTTTTTCCTTGCAGTACACAGAAATCCTCAAAACCTAGCGGCTCCTCGTTTGTATCAATATCAAAGCGTTCGCAAATAAGTAGCTTACCATTGTCGCTGAGATAAAAATTAGGTGTGCTCAACCCAGCATTGCGCGCGAGCGTTAGGCAAAAAAATTCATTGCAGGCTAACTCTGGAAATTCTGCGCCCCAACTTTTTACAATATATTTTTTTAAAGGCAATGTTGCCTTATCGGTTATTGGCGGCACTGGGTCTTGGTGCGCATCCATCAATACCTTGGGTTGTACACCCGCCACGCCGGAATAAACCGCATAGCGTTCGAACAACTGGTGAAATAAATCGCTATCGTTGCTGCCTAACAGGTCGCGCAATGCAGGTGCTTGTGCGCTTTCAGGTGCTAAGGGGGTGTCGGCAAGGCTGTAACGCAAACGGCCAATTTGATGCTTACCCAGCAGGCTCAGGTAACTTAAGTCATCGCTGCCGAAATTTTTTGCGGCATAGCGTTCAATAGCTTGGCGCAAATAACCCTCGGGTAAATTCATTTGAAATAAAGGGTGTAATCCCTGCGGGTAGCTATAACTTTCTACCCGTAGTGGCATGGTAAGCGAGAGTGCTTCGGGGGCATTCAAACTATAGCTAAAGCTGTGGCGTTGTTGCGCGCGCGCCAAGCGCCCGGCCAATTGAGCATTCATGTACACATCGACTTTATCGTACATGCTGGGCCTCGCTCTGTGCTGCCACTAGCTCGTCCAAGGTAGGTAAGCCTGCATTCGCCAGCACCAATTTTTTCCCTAGTAGCTCCAACACGCGCTGCACCTTGCGAATACCTATATCCGTGTAGTCGTTGCGCTCCAGCATGCCTAGAGTCGTGCGGTCTAGCCCGGCCATATCGGCAAGCTGGGCTTGGCTCCAACCCTGTTGTTTACGCAGTAACTTAATCTGTGCGCCCAGTTGCTCCAGCGAGCTACTCATAAATTCTTAATCCAAAAGATGAATATACCTATCATTAATGCCGACTTTACTCTATTTGATGTGTATGTGCATCATTAATGGCAATTCAAAAGCACCAATGCATGTTCATGATAAATTCAGCATAATCCTTTAGTCTGTTGCGCTGTTTGCTATGTTGTTTCATTTACGTTTCAAGGAGATTCTATGTTAACCCGCACCCTCGCTTGGTTTTTGATGCTATCCCTAGGTTTTTCTACCCAACTCTATGCCAGCGATAAACAAGACCACCCGCTGTTTGCCGCCTACCCCGGCGCTAAAATCAGTTATAGCCGCATGCTCGATTACGAAACTTTTACCCTGCCATTGTCGGTAGTAGACACCAGCAAAAAGCCAGCGGCGTTTACGCCCTTAGCACTGGTGGGGGATCTTTACCGGCACACCTATTCAGTCAGTAATGTTTCAACTCTTAAGGTGTACGAAAATTACTTGGCCGCCGCAAAAAGTGTAGGTTTTAAGCCACTGTTTAGTTGCCAGTTGGATGCCTGCGGCACGCCCGATCAAGTTAAAGCACTGGGCGGCTTGCTCGCCATTAATGACAGTGTGTACAACAATTACAACAACCCCTATTACTGGATAGGCGAAAAAACCACACCCAAGGGTAAAATTATTGCCGCTTGGTTTATTGGTATTTACGACGAATATGTAAATATTCAGCAGGTGATTGTAGAAGAAGAGCCCTTAACAACAGGGCTGGTGAAAGTAGATAGCGCCTATGCAGGCCCAGCCGCTACAGAGCAGCCAACTGAGGCCCTAAGTGACGAGGAAAAAGCCAAAGACCACAGTATGTTGCCGCGCTACCCAGGGGCAAAAGTTGCGCGCGATAAAAAAGTTGATACAGAAGTATTCACCTTTCCCTATTCCATTAATGCCACACAAAAAACACCGCTCACCGTAACCGGCGATCTCGCCATGCACCGCTATGCCGTGCAAAATGTATCCACTTTAAAAATTTATGAAAACTACAAAGCAGCGCTGCTTAAAGCAGGCTTTAGTTTTCTCGCGCAATGTGAATTGGACCAGTGCGGCACGCCCGATCAGGTAAAAAAATTGGGTAATCAACTATCGATAGATGGCGACATCTTCAATGAATATCACAACCCCTATTACCTCTTTGCCAGTAAAAAATTAGCCAGTGGCACCGTCTATGTCGCCTTGTTTATTGGTATCTACGATGACAACGTTAATATTCAACAAGTGATTGTTGAAGAAAAAGCCGTGCAAACGGGTTTGGTGAATATCAGTGTTGATGAGTTAAAGCAGCAAATAGATAACCTAGGTAAAGCCATGATCTATGGCATTTATTTTGATACGGGCAAAGCTGCGGTAAAACCAGAGTCCAAACCCACCTTAGATGTCATCAGCGAACTGCTAACCCGCAATCCTAACTTGTTGCTTTATGTTGTGGGTCACACCGACGACACGGGAGATGGCGCCGCCAATGTCAGCCTCTCCAAGCAGCGCGCCGATGCCGTAGTCGCCGCCTTAATAAATACGTACAACATAGCGCCCAATCGCTTAGCCGCTCAAGGTGTTGGCCCCTATGCACCCGCCGCCAACAACACCAGCGATGCAGGCAAACAAAAAAATCGTCGAGTGGAATTGGTGAGTCGTTTACGTTAAAGCATTAGATTAAATGCGGCCTATTCCATGGTGGTATAGGCCGCATGTAGTTTGGTTGCTGCGGAATTCGTTTTAGTATTAAGGGGGAAATTTTTAACGGTGTCTATCCCAATCGTTATTAGGTCTATTTGCGTTTTCGTTAAGCTGCTCATTGCGTCTGTCGAGTGCACGATTTTGCTCATCGTAAAAACGATTCATACGGTCGCGCTCGCGGTTAACATCATCGCGCTTACGGTTTAAGGCAGCGCGGGCATCATTAGCGCGTCGCGCCAGTTCTTGTTGCTCTCGTGCGCGGCCATTGTGATCATATTGCTGCTGGCGTTGTTGCTCCTGCTGTTGCCAGCGATCAATACCGCGCCCCTCCTCATCTAAATCCCGCATCATCTGATCAAAAGCGCGGTGGCTATCTTCGCGTTCGCGGTTAAGCCTATCGCGCTCCTGCGCTATGTGGTTGCGGCCATAGTCATGCCCGCCAACACTAGCGCTCACAGAGTGTGGGTAATAAAAGTGGGTTCCATGTTCGGTCGCATTCGCAGGCAATGCAATCACCGACAATATCAACAACAAACCCAAGATCACGATAAAACCACTGATTAAAGCCAAGGTATTTTTCATTGCACCGCTCTCTTAATTTTTAAGCAGGCTAGGCGGCGGGGGCTGAATAGCGCCTGAAAAATTAATCGAGAGTAAAAGGGAAGGTTTAAAGTGTGAACCAACAAGCTAAAAAATATTAGAGGAGTATTTTTAGTCTTCTAGGCGATTGGGTTCCCGCACATGAATTGCACAAATTGAGTCTTTTGAAGTTTGCAAATTTTTAAGAGAGCTGCAAGTGGAATTACATATCTGATTTATCAGGTGATGTATTCGGTAATTTCGGTGACAATACCCCCAGTTTGCGCGACTCGCTTTTCACACGATAATCCGAACCGCATACAATAGGAACCATTTTCGTGACGTCACGAAAATGGTCAGATGAATCATAACCGGTTGACTCACTCCTTAACTTTGATAACCGGATTGCAATATTGAGTTATTTTCCACTTTTGATGATTGCTTGGTTCGCCCAATTGTTGATCTATTATGATATGGAATATTTTTCCCCATGCGCACTTAATTGTCATGCCATAGCTAATTTAGCCGCTTCATGCCACATAGCTGCTGGCATAGGATTTTCTAATTCCCATGTAATATTCATTGGCTGAGTACCTTTATGAGAAAGGTATTTTACATAGCCAAAATTCACAAATCCCATTGTCCTGCCGTTTTCATCTTTTGATTGTTCTCGCACAAACAGAATGATTTTTAAATTATTGGATTTATGCATTACATAAGCTAGACCTTTGCCTCTGTCGGGCCGTGCGCTGTTTTGTGACTGCCAGTGAAATAATGTCTCACTTAAGGCAAAGTCATGGTACATGGTCGTGGGTGAAAACTGTTTTTCATTTTTATTGAGTGTTACAAATAATAGCTCTGTATTTTGGTCTACTAAATTTAAAACGCCTTCTCTAGAGGGCGACATTTTTTCAAATGTGCTGGCGGAAAATCCGGCTAATATCTGCTCGCGAGTATAGCGAGCATGTATTTTAATAACTTCATTTCTTTCAGGTAATGATTTTTCATTGTTGTGAATACGGGCGATTAATAACTCTGTAATCTCCAAAAGCTCTTGCTGTAATGAGGTGTTACGAAGCGCAATTAGGCTTTCGGATAGCGATGAAAAATTCAATTCGGTGCCGCTTTTACCCCAAAAATTATAATGGCACATAAGCGCGTAGCGATTCTCTAGTGGATCTTCTGCATTGAATTGAAAGTCGTTTCGGCACAGTGTGTTGATAAATTGTAAGTAGGAGATTGAGGTGCACGCAAAGAAATGGTAGTTAATTGCGCGATAATAAGCTCGATAAAGCCGCTCATTATGTACGTCAGCTTCTTTGTGTGGATGTATTGAATTAATTAAAGCTGTCCAGCCACCTAAATTATTCGATTTAATGCTGTAT
>Ga0070748_1000959_pt1 | contig 13675 bp, 6 predicted proteins | sample VirMetDEL_Nov_12_FD_77015 | JGI IMG/M metagenome (GOLD analysis project Ga0070748, IMG submission 77015) | Aqueous microbial communities from the Delaware River and Bay under freshwater to marine salinity gradient to study organic matter... | ecosystem: Environmental > Aquatic > Marine > Coastal ...
CCTTTTGAAGACCTGACGCTTGAAGCAGTCACTGGCTGGGTACAAGAAGCACTGGATGTAGAAGGCATTGAGGCTGGTCTGGATGCGAATCTGGAGCTTCAGGCTAATCCTGTGACGGCTTCTGGACTACCTTGGTAAATTAAAAAGGAATACTAACTATGAGTGAGGAACGCCTCAGTCGGATAGAGTCTAAGTTAGATCAACTGGCTGAGGCTATCTCAAGCATTGCTAGAGTAGAGGAAAAAATCTATGCTTCTAGTCATCGTATAGACAGATTAGAATTTAGATTAGATAAACAAGAAGAAGCTTTAATAAATTTAAAAACGGCTGTAGAAAAAAATAGTGATATAAGTAAAACAAGTGAAAGATTATTTTGGATAGTTATAACAACTCTTGTATCTAGCCTTGTATATTTCTTTAAAATATGATATAATCTTTAAATGTTTATAATATTAAAAGACATTAGTTATGGTATTAATTTTCCTATATTAACTATAGTAACTGATCAAAAATATGAAGAAATATTTTTAAAATATTTTAAAAGTAATTTAACACTAGGTTATAGATTATATAAACACGAAGATAGTTATTTTTTAACTGACGAAGAAAATATTGTTGTTGGTATTAAAAACAAAGAAAGTTGGTTAGTGTTGCAGCTTTATGCCGAAGCTGATCCAACCATAAAAAATTATTTAAAAGGATTGTAAAGTATGGCAGCAGGTTGGAGCATTGGTGGTAGCTTAGGGGGCTGGATGACAGACTCTATGATTTCTAATGCTACAGTGTTAAATGTAGGGCAGTATAGTGCAGGCCCTTCTATGACAGGTGCTGTTCCTGCAGGAAGAGTTGGTGGAGCTAATGCTCCTTTAGTTTCAAAAGCAGAGTTTGTACAACAAAATCAACCGCCAGTTGAAGAAGCAGGTGTAATTGTACAAGAAGGAACAGGCATTTTTGCTCCTCCTACTGCTGTCTTAGGGGAAGGAATAGGGCCTATGGCAGGTGGTTATACAGCGCCTGTAACAACAATGGATAATATGTCTTTAAGTGCTGGTGATTATATAGGTACTGGAGGACAAGTAAATGCTCCTTTAAATTATAATGCTCCTTTGACCTCTATAGGAACTGCAGCAAGTAACCCGGCTGCCGCACCTACAGGTGTAGGAACAGTTAATACAACCATTCCTTCCTATACTTATACCAGCCCAGTTATAACTAATAATACAGGAATAGATAATATGCCATTAGAAGGTGATGTAACACCAGCACAACGAGCCGCCGCAGAAGCAAAAGCCGCAGCTGAAGCCGCCAAAGAAACACCAGAACAAAAGCTTGCCAGAGAGGCTAATGAAGCCGCTAAAGCAGAGAGTGAAAAAGTAATAAGGGATCGAGCAGCAGCTCAAGCGGCGGCCCCCACAAGTAATCCTATAGGCGGTTTTAATCCTGAAAAGATGTTAGAGGCTGTTAATAAGCTACCTGCTGTGGCTAGTGGTGATACGAAAATAACTTATAACCCAACAACAGGTAACTATACTTTAACTGGTTTTGGTGCTTCATTCGAAAAAACACCAGCAGAACTGGCAAAGATAGCTGAGTTAAACATGGATGATTTTCAATCTATGGCAGCTACTACTGATGCCGGTATTGCCACAGCTGCTGGTGATATTCAACAAATAGATGAGCTTGCTGGCGTTGAAGCTCCTAAAGCTGTTGAAGCCGTTAAAAATACATTGACAGAAGGTGAAGTAGCGGCAGACACTACAGCTCAAGAAGTAACAGCACAGACTTATGAAGCTGCTAAAGCTGGTGAAACAGCACCTACAGGAGCAGCAATAGGGGCTGTTAGTCCTGAAGCAGTAGCTAAAGTAGAAGAACAAAAAGCACTGACAAAAGAAGCTGTTGCAGCTGGCAGGGATTTAGCGGCTGAAGAAGCAGCTAAAGGTGTTGCAGCTGCTCGTCCTGAAGCTAAAGACTATTTAGTCCAGCAGCTAGAAACAGACCCTAACTACGTTTTAGAAATGTCAACTGGCAGCCGTCCTGAAGACATGCGTTATGATTTTAATGGCGATGGCCGTATAACATCTGCTGATGCTTTTGCACTTCTTAAAGATCCTACACTTGCTAAGTATAAAAGTGGTATAACTGGTGTAGCTACAAAGGTTGAAGAAGTAGAAGGCCCTAAAGTTACGACACGAGAAGGTCTTATCATAGGTGAAGAAGAAAAAGCTGGTCTACTAAACCTCGCAAAAGAAAGAGGTGTTAATGTTGAAGATCTTCCAGAATATAAACTAGCTCAAGAAAGAACACTACAAGTAGGCACAGCAGCTAATAAAGAATATTCTGATAGGTTAGGTATTCCGCCTGAAGAAGTAGCAGCCCAAGCAACATACTATGCTAGTGACTTCACAGCTGAGGGCGGTCCTACAGATATTTCAGATCTACCTGTTTTTAAAGTAGCATCTCAGCGTGTAGCTCAAACAGGCGAAGCTTCTACTAGAATTGCACAAGAACTAGGTACTGCCCCTTCTGTAGACCTTGAAGGCCGTCAAGCTATTACAGGTACTGTGCCACAAGGTAATGCTGCTCAAATTGGTGGTGTTCCTACATTGGAAGCTGCTACAAGACAAGCAGTGACAGGAGAAGCTCGTAGTGTTGGTGCTGCTGATATGCTGGCTGTAGTAGCTAACGTACCTAAAGCAGTAAGTGCTGCGTTGTCCGAAGATCCAGCAAAGGCAGAAGCAGCTATAGATAGTGGAAAAGTTCCGAACCTTGTAGCAGCTGTAGCCGCCTTACCACAAGAAGCACTTGTTTCCGTACAGATGGAACAGCTTTTAGCAGGCATGGAAGAAGGTAAGACACCAGCATGGGCTAGGCCAGCAGTAGCCGCTATAGAGCAGCAGATGGCTCAGAGAGGCCTCACAGCGTCCACTGTAGGCCGTGATGCTCTCTTTAATGCTATCATACAGAGTGCTTTACCAATGGCTCAGAGCAACGCACAGGCTCTTCAGCAACGTGCAGCTCAGAACCTCTCAAATGAACAGCAGGTTAATTTAGCTACTGCTCAGAATACAATGACTATCCGTATGCAGAACCTTGCAAATACTCAGACAGCTGCTTCACAATCAGCACAGATGGCTAATGAGATTAAATTACAGCAAGGAACTTTTAAACAACAAGCTGTGTTAACTACTGCTGAACAAGAACAGCAGACAGCATTAACTAATGCAAAGATGGCACAGGAAAAAGCACAGCAAGAGTCTGCTCAGAAACAACAGGCAGCTGTTGCTACGTTAAATGTTGCTGCACAAGCAGACCTTGCAAATCTTCAAGCTCTTAATGCTGCTGGTTCAGAAAACCTAAGCGCAGCACAGCAATCAAAACTAGCTAGTTATAATGCTCAAGTAGATAGGATTGTACGCACTGCTGATTTAAAACAGGATATGGAAAAAGCTAATCTTTCTGCTTCCTTGCAGGTTGAGATGCAAAGAATTTCTGAATTAAATGCAGCCGCTAAAGATACAATGACTGCCGAACAATCAGAAAGACTTACAAACCTACAGACCCTAATAGACTTCCGTAAAACTGATGCTACTTTTGCACAGCAGATGGACATGGCTAATATGTCCAATGATCAGCAAATGCGTCTAGCTAACCTTTCTGAAAAAGCAGCTACAGATTCTGCTAATTTTACAGCTGAAAATCAATTTGAACTAGCACGTTTAAATGCGGTTGTAGATAGAAGCATTAGAAAAGCTGAACTTGAACAAAGAATGAAAGAAGTAAATCTTGATGCTAATTTAAAAGTAGAACTAGCAGAACTTAGTGAAAAGAATGTCACTTCACGAGCTAACATGACTTCTGAACAACAGACAAGGCTTGCTAATCTTAATGTTCTTGTAGACTTTAGAAAATCTAATGCTGAATTAGCTCAACAAATGGATCTTGTTAATCTTGGCAACGAGCAGCAAATGGAGCTGGCTAATCTTGCCGAAAGATCTGCTACAGATGCAGCAAACTTTACTGAGGCTAATCGTTTTAGATTCCAAGAATTAAACAATCACGTTACTATAATGTCTCAGAATGAATCCTTGCGACAAAATGCAGATCTTGCAAGACTTTCAACTGCTGAAAAAATCAGTCTTTCTAATCTAACACAAAAGAATCAAGCAGCTTCAGAATCTATGAGTGCTGAGAATGTTGCTGAACTTCAAATGTATGAAAAGAAGATGCAGGCTGGTCAAGTCAATGCACAACTTGCACAGCAAATGGGCTTAGCAAACCTTTCAAATAAACAAGAAGCAGCTATGTTTAATGCGCAAATGAATGGCAACTTAGACATGAAACAAATGGATGCCAATCAACAGATGGCTATTGCTAATAGTCAGTTTATGCAAACAATGACACAGACTAAGTTTAGTGCTGATCAACAAGCAGCTATGCAGAACGCAGCGGCTATGGCTTCTATGGACATGGCTAATATTGATCAAAGAACTAAGTTAGCTGTAGAGAATGCTAAAAGCTTTTTAGCTATGGATATGGCTAACCTAGATAATGAACAACAAGCTATTATGTTAGATCAGCAGATGTTACAACAGCGTTTGTTATCTGATCAAGCAGCTACAAATGCAGCATCTCAATTTAATGCTACTTCTGAAACTCAGACAATGCAGTTCATGTCTAGTCTAAAGCTACAGGCTGATCAGTTTAATAGCGCCCAAACAAATGCAATGGAACAGTTTAATGTTTCAGAAGCTAATAAGCTTTCAGCCTTAGACTCTGCAAATATTTTAGAAGCTGATAAGTTTAATGCTCAGATTACTACATCAGTAGAACAGTTTAATGCTAATCTTGATTATCAAAGAGATCAGTGGAATGCTGCTAATGCACAAGCTATTGAACAAGCTAATATTGCTTGGAGAAGAAATGCTAACCTAGCAGATACTGCCGCTGAGAATGCAGCTAACCAACAAAGTGTACAGAATAGCTTTGCTCTTACAGCTACCTCTCAGGCTCAGCTGTGGCAGGAAATGCGTGATCTAGCTGCTTTTGATTTGAATGTATCTCAAGCTGATCTTGATAGGAAAATAACAGTTGTTCAGTCAGCTCTTCAGAACGAAGCTTTCATGACCAGCACCGATACAAAGATAGTAGCTCAAAGAACAGCTTTGTTCAAAATTTTAGATGAAATTGGTATATCTGTTTAATAGGAGTTTAGAATATGGGATTTTTTAGTAAGCTTTGGAAAGGTATTAAAAAGCCGTTTAAGGCAATTGGTAAGGCAGTAAAGAGTGCATTTAAAAGCTTTGGCAAGCTTGTCAATAAGGCAGGTATACTTGGACAGGTTGCCATGTTCTTTATCCTGCCGGGTATTGCTAATATGGCTCTAGGGGCACTAGGCGGAGCCTTTACAGGAGCAGCAGCAAGCTTAGCAGGTTCAACAGCAACAGGTGTTATGGGTTCTCTTGCTAGAGGCGCTGGCTGGGTTATGCAGAAAGCTAGTCAGTTTGCAAGTGTAGCTAAGGCTGGTTTTAAAACTGTTACTGGTGCTGTTACTGAGTTCTTTGGTGCTACTGGTAGGTATATTGGCGGTAAGCTAGGACTTAAAACAGCAGCAGGTGCTGTCATGCCTAACCTATCTGTAGGAGAAGCTTGGGGTCAGTATAGTAAGGCAATGGTGAATAACTTTGATGCTTTTGTAGGTAAGGGTGCTGAGTTTCTAGGAACAAGTAGTGTTGCTGCTACTGCTGGGGCTATGCCGCTTCCTTCTACAGCGCCTGTAGCTACTACAACTTTACAAGATCCAAAAGCTTTAGAAAGTGTAATGGGGAAAACTCCTGATTTTACACAGTCCTTACAGCAGCCTGTGGGTTATCCCGGTGGCGCTGCTTTCCCTGCGGCTGTAGCCCCTCCTCCTTCTTTGCTAGGTCGTGTAGCAGCACTGCCCGGACAAGCTTTAGACTATGTAAAAGCTTTGCCGGGAAGAGCCACAAATTATGTTGTTAGTGGTGACATGGGTAAAGATGCTATAGCTAAAGCAGAGGCTATGCCCGGAGCTATAGCAACAAGTATGGTAACTGGTAAACTTATGGAAATGATAAACCCAGCAGAAGAGTATGAAGCTAAGACACCGTGGGGATCTAATGCAGGTACTTACAGAAGCTCACAAGCTATACAAGCTTCACAGGTAGATGACTATACTTCCTACGTTTACCAGTATACTTCAGGTACTTCTCCTGATGGAATGTGGGGTGGTGCTGTTAACACCAAGAATTATTACGACAATTATATGCAGCAATTTGCAGCTTAATAAAGGAATATAACTAATGTCAGACCTAGATAAAGCTTTCTATAAAGCAGGTACATCTTTTAAAAGGCCCATACCCGGACACTCTTTAACTAATTCTCCTGATACTCCTCATCCGTTTGAAGGGCCACCTGTCTATACAAATAGGACAAAGGCTTTAGAGTACTTCTTTGAGCTTTTAACAGAAGAGAATATATATATAAAAGTGTTAGATGCTTTAGAAGACGGTACTACTGTAATGGATATTGTTAAGGTTCTTGTTTACAAATCATTTTCAGAAGGCTTAATAAACCCTGATATGATGTTAATTGTAGCTGAGCCTTTAGCCTATATGATTGCTTCTTTAGCAGAAAGGGCTGATGTTGAATTTGTTATCAGTGATGATGAAGATGAAGATGAACAAGAATCAGCTGGAGGCGGTATGCAGATGTTAAATGATTCTCTTTCTTCTATTAAAAACCCGCAGAAAGACGAAGAATTCCCAGCTGAGCTAAGTGCTAAAATAGAAAATATAGAACCACCACGTTCTTTGTTAGGAGAAAAATAAATGGCTACATCGTTAGGAGAAGCTTATTCCATTTTAGGGTCTGCTCAAGGAGCTGAGTTTAAAAGACGTAGAGAAGAAGAAAGAGATTACTACGCTACTCAAGAAAGAAAAGCTAGGCAAAATATGCTTCTTGGTTATCTTGTAAAGCCTATTGGTGAACAAATTGCTGCTGGTATTTCTGATGTTATTGCAGCGCCTTTTAGAGATCCAATGAAAAAACTATTAGATAGTGAACAAGCTAGGTCGTTTAAATCTGATATAAATAAACTTAATAAATACAAAACATCATTAGTCGGCATACAGAAACAAATCACAGACAAACACAGCGGTGATACTAATTCGTATGCTATTCAAAAGATTACGGAAGATAAAACTAGAGAAGTTTTTTCAGCTTATCAAGCTCAATATTCTGGTCTTACTGATGCAGAAATAAGAGATAGTAAGACTGATATTGGTATTGCTTATAGAAAAGATTTAGCAGCTCAATTAAAAACTGTTAATGAAGAAGCCGCCGAATACGCTACTAATTTAAATAACGCTTTTACGGCTGCTGCTAGTATGAGTACTTCAGCAGAAATAACAGAAACTTTAGAAAAAGTAACTCCTTATTCTAAGGGTATTGTTTCTAAAGTGTGGAACATGGGTTCTTCTTTGTTCCGTGGGGAGCCTATGCTTGGAGGCCCTTCTAAAGCTCGTAAAGAAGAGAGTTTACTTAAGGCACGTGAGATCCTTGACTTTACTACAGAAGAAGTAGAAGCCTTAACTACTGTTCTTGAAGCAGGCGCATCAAATCGTGCCTTTGAAGAGTCGCTAATAACAAAGTCTCTTAAACAGGATATAAAAAATAGAACAGAATATTTTGACTTCTTAGATAATGAGTCACTATCTGAAGATGTTGCGGCTGGTAAATACAGTAATAATTTTAATATAGCTTTTAATAGCTTAATTAAAGATGGTACTACACCTACCTATAGAGAAGTTCGCAATAAAATGCAAGATAAATACGGCATTAATACTGTTATGTCAGGCGATGATATTAAAATAATACAAGATAAACTAGCTGCAACTAAACCTGAACTGGGTGCTGTTAAAGAGAAATTTATAGTGGATCTTTTTAATTCTAAAGGATCAACACAAATTGATAACATAAAAGAAGTATCTTCTAGAATATTAAAACTACCTGCGTATAAAGAGGCTGAAGGTCAATGGGACTTAGTAAACAGGGCGGCAACCAGAATGGCAGCTGATAGTGTTTTTAATGAATATGAAAGGTTATCTCCGCAGGAAAGAGAGGCGTTTCTAAGTAACACCTCTAGAGAATCTCAGATAAAAGAAGTAGAAGATAGAACTATGTTCATTATTCAAAACTCATTAGAAACAAAAACAGAGACAACAGATAACTTGGTTATGCCTAATGTCACTACAGATAAATATACAGGATTTTTAAAGTTTGATAAAGAGGCATTTAAGGCTTCTAAACAAGGTCAACCAGCAACTACAACAACTACACCGCCTTCTACTACGACTGAACTTTTACCTTTTTCATCAGTAGCAGATCGTTTAAAAGCACAATATTACGAAAACCCAAACCGTTTTGTATTAAAAATAATTGACAATATGAGAAAAGAGGGTGTAGTTGATGTACCTGATAATCAGACGTTAGAATTAATAATAGAAGATTGGGACTTAGAGAGAAACAAAACGCCGTCAATATCTGCTTCTACTGTTGACAGTACTGCGGCGCGTGTTTCAGGGGATGTAGGTACTGATTCTGTTTTATATTTTAATCAGAGGAGAGTACAGGAGGCTCAGAAACAGTTCAATCAAGCAAGCTCAGCTGTTTCATCTACTGTTGCGTCATTAAGAAAAGCCGGTAGCGAAGCAATGAGGGAAGCGTATCCTGCTACAGACCGTACAGTAGGCGGCCCTACAACAACTAGAAGTGCTGTACCAAATGCACCGGGAACAATGGGGGCAGAGCCTTTAGTAGTTAAGGTTTTAAATACCATAACAGATAGGGAGGGGCAGCAGCAGCTTTTAGAAAACATAAGACCTAAAGGTGTAGAAACTACAAGCGAGCCTGCGCCTAAAGAGCAAGAGCGTTCCTTACTAGACCTTCCTGTAAAAGAAGGAAAAACTTTACCTAAGGTAACTACAAAAGATAGAAAAGCTGAGCCTGTTAATGAAGAAATTACTATGGCTTTAGCAGGTACTAATGCTCCAGACGTTGATAAAGTTAAAGAGTATTTAGATAAAACAAAAACAAAAGTAACCGAAGATGTGCTTAGTGATTTAATTAAAACATCACAATATGATCCTGATGTAATTGAATTACTACGTGAAAGATATAACTACGTCCCACAAGATTTAAGTTTACGTAAGTATCCGCAATTTAATCCAGCTGGTTCTGTTGAAGATAAAGTTAAATTTATGCTTTCTTTAGGCAGAGGAAACACTGAAGATTTTATGATTGATTTACAGCGATCTAAAATAATGAGTGAGGATGATTTAAAACTTATGACAGAATCTTATCTTAACAGATTAAAACAGGGTAATACTTAATATGGAAAATATTAACGCTCTTACAGAAGATCCTTTGAAAACTCCAGAAGATGTTCCGTTTACTATTGAGCCTATAGAGACTAAAGAGAAAGAATTCGATACTAGAAGTTTTTTAGATAAATTATATGCTGATGCTGCTGAATCTGTTGCTGTAGCAAAAGCTGTGGCTGTTGAAGAAACTCCCACAGATAGACAGATTGCATATGGTATTGCTCAAGAAACTACTTTAATTGGTAATGCTCTTAGGTATGGACAAGCTTTAGTTGATTCGTATACCTATGATGCTTCTTTTGCTTCCGCGTTAAAAGCGAGAGAATACAAGAGACAGACGGAAATAGATAAAGAGTTTCCTGAGTATAAGTATCTAACTGAAGAAGAAGAATCAATGACAATGTTGGGTAGTAGATTAGGTGTTGCTTTAGTAGACCCTGCTACTATACTTGTACCGTGGATAAAAATTGCTAAAGCGGGGAAGGTTTCTTCTGTAGCTATAAACGCCTCTATTGCAGCTGTAGATTCTGCTACTCGCGATAAGCTTATTCACGGTGAAGTTAATCTTGTTAATTTAGGTGCTAGTACTGTATTAGGGGGTCTTGGTGGTTTAGCATCAGCAGCTATCTATGGTAAAAAAGGAGCTGACTCTTTAGCAGAAATTGCTGAAGATACAGAAGCTATTGCTAGAGTACCTGTAGTAAGTGATGAAATAACACCTACTATTTTAACAGAGTCAGAAGTTGTGACTATTGCAGAGTCGGCGCAAAATCTCTTCACTCATAGTGATATAATTAAACTTATACCAGAGGTTTCGGCTACAGGTACAAATCTTACTTTAAGAGCTGAACCTATAAATCAGATGAAAGCTATACTTACTGATATGCGAGCATTACTTAAGGCAGCTGATCGTAAAAAAATAATTTCTTCTTTACAAAAAGAAGAGTATAAAAAACTAGAAATATTAACAGATCCTACAAGTGAATTGGCAAAGAGTTCGGAAGAAAAACTGTTAACTGAGGCTGATACTTTAGCTGCGAGATTAAAAATACTTAGAGAAGCACCTAAAAGACCAACTCCTTCTTATAAAAATGATATTAAAATTCAAATTAAAGCTTTAGAAGATAAAATAGAAGAGGCTACTACTAAATTATATAGTAATCATATAGATAAAGCCACTGCTTCAGCAGATATGGCAGTTGATATCGTAGAGGACTTAGCAGACAAAGGTAAACTTACTGATAACATATTAGCTGGTTTAATTTCGGAGGCTACTAGACCGCTTATCGGCGGTGTTGGTGGTTTTGCAACAGGAGCCACATTAGGTGATGACGACGATGATGCTATGCTGGCAACTCTAGTCGGTCTGGGGGTAGGTGCTGGAGTACTATCTAAAAGATTAAATAAATTAAAAATAACTGGTTTTGATTTAGAAAATGTTAAAATGACAGTGGCCGAAGCTGGTCGCAATTCTTTACTGGCTACTACAAAAATATTATCTGCTGGTACAACAGCCACTAAGCTAGATGCTTACGGAGGCTGGGCAAAGATTATAGGTAATTTATTGTTACAAAAACCGGGAGGCGCTACTAATGCCGTAGAAACTACATACGCTTCTGATGTTTCTAAATACATGAATAAAGTTGTTAATGTTTTTGGTGATTCGTATAACAACAAATCTGTTAAAGAAGTAGTTACTGCTGTAACGCGAGGTTGGGTATCAGCCGACTCTTTAACTGTAGGTTATAAAGGTATAAATAACGGCTTGAAGAAGGGATTAACAGCTGAAGACATTGATGAAGTACGTAGGATAGCCCCCGCTATTACAGCAGAACAAAATATACTTAAGCAAAGTATGCGTGATGCCGGTATTAATTTTAGTGACATTGATAACTACGGTATGGCACAGCTTTGGAACTTTAAAAATATTATGAAAGGAGGTATTGACAAGTTTCAGGAGGATGCTGTTCAGGCTTTTACTATACAAGATCAAAATAGGGTAGCGGCTGGTGTGTTAAAAACAATGACAAGCCCAAAAGCTCTCGAAGAAAAAGCTATAGATTTTGTTAATAAGATACGAGGTATAAAGACAAAAGCTGACGAAGACAGTATAGTTCATGGAGGAGTATTTAACAAAGATGGTGATTTTATTCCTCTTACCGATCATTTTGAAAGGAAGCGGGTAATCACTGATGTAGAAGCTACTAGCTTCATGGCTCAAAAAGGCTGGTTGACTCTAGACCCTATTGAAATATCAGCTAAGTATGCTGATAAAAGTATTAAGGTAAGGAACTTTGCTAATGTTTTTGGGGCTAAGGGTGAGCTTATTACTAGGGCTTTTTCTGATATTGAAAAGACTCTTGGGGGTAAGGGTAAGACGGGTGCAGAGATTGCTTTTAAAAAGAAATATGAGGATCAACTTAGAAGCTCTTTAAACGCTTTCTGGGGTGTACATGGCTCAGCGGATAAGTACGGTAAGTTAGGTTCTGTAATAGGGGCTACATTCACCACGTTAGCTAATGTTACCTACTTGCCCAGAGTAGTAGTATCATCTCTTGGTGATTTAATACAACCAATACAAAATAGTGGTGTATTCAGTGCTATTAAATCTTCTAAATCTATTGTTCCCGGCGTAAAGAGTTTTGCCTCTAGAGCAGGTTTTCAGTACGACAAATCTTGGGAAAGAGAATTACAGGCTGTACAGACACAAGGAGCTGATCCACTCAGTACTATACACAACAACCTAGCTACTATAAACAAAAGATTTTTCCAAGCGGTATTGCTATCTACACTTACTAAAGCTGCTCGAACATTCGCATATGATGCAGGTATTTATAGAACTTTTGATATAGCCAAGAAAATTGAAAAGTCTAAAGGTAGAATATCTAAAAGCCTTCAGACAGAAATGAACGGTCTTGGTATAGATAAAGATCAGTTGTCGGTTATTTCAAAATTTAAAAATGCAGAAGAAGCTTTTTCTGATGAAAACGCCAATGTCTTTTTAGACATGGCGGGACGTAGAAGTGCTGATAGAGATGCTATTGTACCTATAGTAGGTAATCGACTACTTTTTACACAGTCTAACGATCCTTTTGTTAAAGCTACTGGTCAGTTCCTGTCTTGGGCGCAGGCTAAATCAGCACAAAGTAATTACTTAATACAGCGTTTAGAAGACGGTGATGCAAAGCAAGCTGTTAGAATGTTAACTGGTGCTGTTGTCTACGCAGGTGTAGGATGGCTTAAAGAGTGGTCAAAGCCTAACTACGATGAGTATAACCCGGACAACTTAGAGCCTGTTAGCGTTAAAGGTATTCAAAAAGGCTTAGCAATATCAGGTAACTTCTTACCGTGGCAAGTAGATAAAATAGTTAATACTCTTTCAACACCTGATTATAGACCTGTAACCAGTAATATAGCCCCGGCACTTAATATAATTGATGATTTGTGGAGAGCAACTAAAAGGGTATCTGAAGAGCCTAGCCGGTTGGCAAATCTACCTGTTATAAATGAGTTAACTAGCTACTACGAAAGAATGAATAGGGCTGCTGGTGGTGTGGTAGATGTGCCTAATGCTCCCGAAAAACCTGAGCAACGTATAGATAAAATGACAGGTGCTCCTTATGATCAACAGGCTGGTGGTGCTTTCGTAGATAACGAAGATCCTTTGAGGCGTCTAGGCTTTAAAGGTGGTGGTGTTGTAACAGATCCATTAAAGCGTATGGGGTTTGGTATAGGTGGGGCTGTTGTTAAGCTAGGTAAAACAGCCTTAAAATCTTTAGATGACGATGTTATTGCCCCTATGCTTACTGGGCCTTTAAAAACTACCGATGAACTTATTGAAGAAGGTAAGAAGCTTTCTAACGATGTATTAAATAATCTAGACGAGGCTCTACTAGCTAACAGTGCTTCTAGAACAACGCAAAGAGCTAACACTGTGGGTACGGCTACTAAAGCATCTTCTTACTTGGATTCGTTAGGGGCTAAAGGGAGGTCTTTGGATTACGGGGCAGGTAAAGGTTTAAATGCACAGAGTAATAAAATAGATGATACTTTTGAGCCTTTCCCTGACGAAAGCTTTATGCCTACATTTAAAACCCCTAAAGAAGTACCTGAAAATACATACGGTAAAATTATAAGTACCAATGTTATTAACGTACTACCACCAGCGTTGAGGAATGAAGCTATTGTAAATATAGGAAAGGCTTTAAAGGTAGGCGGAAAGGCATTAATACAGACATGGGATACTAATGCGGTTAAAAAGGGAATGTCATCTC
>Ga0070748_1000961_pt1 | contig 13673 bp, 9 predicted proteins | sample VirMetDEL_Nov_12_FD_77015 | JGI IMG/M metagenome (GOLD analysis project Ga0070748, IMG submission 77015) | Aqueous microbial communities from the Delaware River and Bay under freshwater to marine salinity gradient to study organic matter... | ecosystem: Environmental > Aquatic > Marine > Coastal ...
CGCTGATCCCATTGATCCTCAATATTACTGATAAAAGTGCGTGCCAATTCAAGTGATGAAAGCTCAAGTGAAACTAAAGTTTCACGGCCAATAGGTTTTAAATGTATAACCTGTGCAGATAGCAGCACTTGTATCTGCTTCCTTGCCCCTTGTCTTGATACGCCAAGATCCTTGGAAAGATTATTCATTGTGTAAGATGAGCCATCAGAAAGTCGCTTAACTATTTCTAATCGTACTGGATCACCTAAAGCTTTAAATATTTGAACTGCTTGCACTTAAACCTCGTTAATATATTTTTCGAAACGGGCTAGCATAAAATCCCAACCACCTGAATTTTGCGTAAAGTTTTTTTCGGCTATAGCTGTGGGCAATGCCGCGAAGCCTGATTCGCTCAATATTAATTTACAGGACTTATCTGCCAATTCCTCAATATGAAATTCCACTAGGGTATTGGGAACAGTTAATACGTCACCCATAAAGTTATTACTGCCAGGTACCCATCTATAAGCGAAGTATTTATGGGGGATGGCATTTTCAATATATATTTGATTTTTGCCGTGCTCGCCAAAACCCAAAATGGGTCGCTCACCTACAGTGTAAGAACCCTCTAGGGTTTCTGGAAACCACAATATGACCTGTTCGGGTTTTGTTATGGCAGCGTAAACTCGTTCTTTAGTTGCGTTAATCAGAATTTCACGTTGAATTTTATCTTGCATACATAATTCCTAGTCATTTGCTTGAATTTAACACTAAAACATTAAACCAAACTAAAACACAAAATGCAACCATATGGTTGCATTTTGGCTTGCATAGGAGAACAGGTTTAGGTCTAAGGTATAATCTTGTTATAAGGGAGTTAGCACAAATCCATTCCTTAGTGAATTCAGCAACAGTGAAAAGTATTGGTTAAAATTTAAACTTGTTTGTTGGCTAATAATTAAGCAATATTGCTTTATACTAACCTAGCAAATAGTTTAATTAAGGAAAATAAACATGGCTTTTGATATTACTTTTAGCTTAAACGACACTGACTTGGCATATTTTAAAGATGTTATGCGTAAGGCGAGTGACAGTGCAGAAAAACTTGACGAAAAATTGGTTCTCGAAACAGTGAAAGCACTATCCTCTGAAGTAAAAGTAGGCGTTCCAGAATTTGTTGTACAACGCTTAAACCAGCTAGATAATCTGGTAAAGATGGTGGAAGACCTAGAATGGAAAATTCCCGAAGAAGAAAGAAAAGATGTGCTCAGTGCACTGGCCTATTTTAGTAATCCGACCGACTTAATTCCTGATCACATTCCAGCTTTGGGTTTTCTGGATGATGCCATCATGATTGAGTTGGTAGTGAATGATCTGCGTGACAATATCGATGCTTATGTGGAATTTAGCGAATATCGTGAGCGTGAAAAAAAGCGTAAAGATCCGACTACAATCACAACCGGAGATTGGTTAGAAGCGAAGCGAAAAGAGTTGCATAGTCGCATGTATCGCCGTCGCCATTCGTCCCGCAGTGGTTCATCTTTTAGAGTATTCTAAGGTTCGAAAATATATTTAAAGGCGCAAATATTGACTTATATTTGCGCTTTTTTTATGTGGTTTTTTAAAGTATCACAGTCAATTTTTAGTTGCCTATTTGCTGAAAAGACGTGGCAGGATGTTTTTATTTATCTTACTGCGTTATGCAGAAAATAAAATGGCACGTCATTTCTGGCGTGCCATGTAGTTAGTTAATTGTCATTGCTCAGTAAGATTTTTGTCTTATTGTTTTAAACTAGAAACTAGAAACTAGAAACTAGAAACTAGAAACTAGAAACTAGAAACTAGAAACTAGAAACTAGAAACTAGTTACTCGCAAATTGCGCCTAGTTTGCTACCACTTGCCACACCGCAACTGTGCCACTTACTTCGTTACCAATAATCACTAAAGGTACGCCGCTTGGGCTGTCGTTGGCACTCACAAACACCATGCCTTCTGGGCCGCTATCGCCCATTAAATCGCCGCCTTCGCTTAAGTCACGGTTGATTGTATAGTCCACAAACTTGGCGTCATAAGGGTTGGTAATGTCATACACAAAAATGCCACCCATGCGCTCTAGACCAATAAAGGCGTAAGTACGATCGCCTACTTGTCCAACTGTTAGTGCTTCTGGCTCAGGACCTTTGTTGGCAGAGCGATCGTCACCGACGTTTTCATCGTTGTTGTTATTAAAAGCATTACCATGAATTGATGCTGTGATGCGTTCAAAGTCATCACCTGAATCAAATACCGCTAAACCGTTACTGTCCCAAATGGTAAAAGAACGTGCACCGTATGCGTAAATGGCTTCATAAACCCCATCACCATCCGCATCACCTAAAGCAGATGTGACCGTTAACCGGCCCAGTGGATTGGCGGTAAAGTCAGACTTTCTAGGATCGCCACCGGCAATGGTTTCAAGGTTTGAACCAGACAAATAATCTAAATCACGGGCTTGGCGTTCTTCAGTAAAGGATAAACAACCGTCATCTTCATCAAAGTCTTGACCACCTGCCGCTTCACAAAGAGCTTCGTCTTGTTTACCGTCGGCATCTAAGGTATCAAAGAAATATTCGCGGGCATCACCTTCGTTGGCAGTAACAATAAAACCTGCACCTTTCCAGCTAAATGAGGCAATAGTGTCTGGCATATACATACCAAATACATCTTTATATTGACCAAAACTCACCTTACCGTCTTCCATGCCATCAAGCTGGTATTGGCTCCAGTCTTTAAAGCCTAGGCCTTTGATAGTCAGAGAGTTATCCGTTAAATCAAGCATCGCTATGCCGTTATTTTCTTGCAAACTAACGTAGGCCATATTGCCTACAATAGTGATGTATTCTGGCTCAAGATCTTGTGCCACTGTGGTGGTGATCAATTTACCATTAATCGTACGGCCAGCTGGATTTGGGAAGTGCATACCCATGGCTTTAAGTTCAGCTTGTTTATCATTGTAGGCAGTGAAAGCTATCATAACCGAGGTATCAGCCGGCGTACCGTCAGTGAAGCTGATCACTGATATTGAACCTTCTGGATCAATACCATAATCCCCACTTGGCTCACCTTCGTTAGCGCTTACGACTTTGCTGCCGTCTGCGTTAAAGGTCACCATATCTGGCAGGTTGCCTACTTCTACGGCTTTAACAAAAACCGGCGTGGCGGCATTTAAACCATTGTAAAACAACACATAACCGTTGCTGGCTTTAGCCTTTGCAGGCACGGCAACTGCCATCCAGTCACCTTTAACCGCTACACTGGTTGGCCCGGCTAAATCAACGCTGTTAGCCGTCGCTGGTAGTATAAAGGGTGTGGCATTTAATGTATCTGCTGTGAGTGGGTTTGACAGTACTTCATTAGTAATAGTCGAGGCGTCAATCATTTCAACAGTGGGTTCAGAGGCTGCGCTATTTATCGCATAAATCATTTTACTGGCGGCGTGGTATTGCACTATTTCAGCAGCACCCGCTGGATCGCTGGGATTTAACTGGGCACGACCCACTAATTCTAAGCGCACACCTAAACTGGCATCTTGGCCATTAGTGCCATCATTACCATTAGAACCATCAATGCCTGGAGTACCCACGGCACCCGGTTGACCTATGGCACCTTGTTCGCCATCGTCGCCTTCTAAAAAACAACCGCTTAATACTGTACTAAGTGCTAAAGCTACTGCTGAATATGCAAGATTTTTTACCAACGTCATTTGTTATCCTTATGCTAAGTTTTTGATTTTAGACAGGATAGGGTTTTCACATGACAGTTAAATTAAGGATGGGTGACGGATTTATGACGACAGTAAACAGTAAGAAGGCGATTTAGTTTTATATTTTGAGTATATAAGTCTACTCTCTTTTAAAGTCTCTAACACTTGAGGGTCAGATGTCAGTAAGCTTTCATATTCATTGTTCAACTAATGTGCTTATGCTTAACTTTGATGCGGGCTGGGATCATCAGCATCAAATCCGTAAATTGTCTCAGGCAATTCGAGAACGAAGTACAGTGTTTGCGAACCAACCTTGGGCCATTATTGATGACATTAGACGTTGGCCCATCAAATCTCCCCAAGAAATAGCTTTGTGTACCGACTTGTCCATAGAGTTAATGGAAAAGGGCATGACTCACTGCGCAGTGTGTATAAATGACGTAGCAGTGTCTAAATGGATGATGGAAAAGATTGTACCTAGTGACGTAGAACTAGCTTTTTTTAAACAACCACAAGAGTGTAAAACATGGTTAACTGAACAAGGTTTTGATACCGATTTTGACCAGCCTCTCATCCACAAAGAATCGAGTAAGGTATAAAACAACTCTGGTGCTAAGGGGCACTAGTACCAGAATTGTTTGTGGATCTTAGTTATAAGATAAATGTTCTACTTTGTCCCAAATACCGCTTAGGAAATCCTGATATATAAGGCATTACTGCACTTTTGTTACTGGCAGTAGTTTAATAAAACGCGGATTGTCTTTTAGCGTTTGCAGATCAGGATCGTCAGCAATGAATTGGCGATAGACTGCTTCTTTTTGCACTGCCTCTTCCAAGCCAACTAGCGCTTCTTCGGTATTTCCTGCTTGTAAAAAAACTAAGGCTTGTAGATACAGAATTTCCGGATTGCGTTGTGATTGTTCAATCGCTAGTTCGAGCAAGTTTTTGGCTTCTTCCACACGCCCCAAGTGCACGTAGTAAACACCTAATACCCCACGAGTTGACCAGCTTTCGTTATTGATCTTAAGATTATTTTGCGCAAGTTCAGCTGCACGTTTGTAGGCAGCTTGCGACTCGGCTTCTTTACCCGCTATAAACCTATAGCTTTCTGCCAAGCGCCCCCAAACTCTATGGTCATCGGGCGCATAGTCCAGCGCCAGTTTTTGCATCTTGGCTGCCTCGGTAAATTGGCCAGTGTAATAATACAATAAGCCGATATTGGTATAGGCCTGCCGAGAGGGTTTTAATTGTAAAGAGCGTTGATAGGCGAGTAAGGCATTCTGTGTATCACCTAGCATCCAATATGCGGCGCCTTTGCCCGCAAAGCCAACCGCCACATCAGGTGTTAAACGGGTAACCATTTCATAGGCTTGGGCAGATTCACTGTAGCGTTCGCTGCGATAATAAAAACTAGCCAGGGCTTCGTGTGCTTTCCAATAGTTTCGCTTAAGGTCAACGGCGCGTAAAAATACAATCTCCGCCTCAGTGAATTTATTCTGTTCTTTTAAGACTTCAGCAAGTTCTATGTAAGCGTCTACTGCTGTTGGTGATGTGGTAATTACACTATTCAATACAATTATGGCCTGTTCATACCATCCTCGGTACCTGTATAGCCGGCCTCGTGCTATCAATACTTCGCTGCTGAGATCCTTATTCAAATTTTTTGCTTGTTCACAGGCCTGCTCCGCATTGTCAAAATTGGTCGTATCGTTGGAAATTTCATACAGCCGCAATTGGGCTTCACAAATCCCCGCATAAGCCCGTGAAAAGTTCTGATCGATTTCCAAAGCACGATTAAAAAAAGCCATGGCTGCTATCATTACATCCGCGTCTTGTGAACTGCGCAGCTTTTCACGACCCTGTAAATAAAACAAATAAGCATCAAGGTTTTCAGCTGGTGTTTCATAGAGGCGGTTTTGTGAGTCGACCGAAAGGGCAATCTTTAATTCATTGACAATGGCACTGGCGATCTCTTGTTGGATGGCAAAGATATCATCTAACTTACGATCATAGCTTTTGCTCCAAATATTGTAACCTTCGCCACCATCCACTAATTGTGCAGTCACTCGAATACGATCCCCTTCGCGGCGCACACTGCCTTCAACGATGTTTTTCACATTCAGCAACCTAGCAATTTCACGAATATCTATTTTTTTGTCACGAAATCGAAACGACGAGGTTCTTGCCGCAACATTGAGTTCTTGCATTCCTGCCAGAAAGTTAAGTATTTCTTCTGCCAATCCGCCAGCAAAATAGTCAGAATCGGCCGTTCCTCCAAAATTCTCAAAGGGCATCACCGCAATCGTATTATTTGGCAGATCTACCGAACTGATCGTTACGGCGGCGTCAGGTTTTGGAAACTTCTCAAGCAGATAAAAAACCAGAGCGATAGAACCAACTATCACCAATAAACACAGCACAAGGGCTAACAATTGACTGGATTTCTTTTGCTCGTTGGAGATTTCGCCCTCGCTTGGCCAAAGTGGTAAGTCAAACATTAAACCTTTTTGCTGGAAATCCACTAACCACGCCAATAAAAATACCGCGGGAAAACCAGCAATTGTTGTGATGATAAGCACTCGGATACCCCAAGCAGGTATTCCCAATGGCCCAAAGGTGAGCCCGGCGATTTGTAAAACTAACCAACCGACAACGGCATAAGTCACAACAACAGGTATTACTTTACGACGGCGGATCTCGGTGGCAAGTTGATGGAAAAAGCGTGGAAAATTAATGGTTATCTCCTTATATAAGCGGAAAACAAAAACCATGCTATTTGTTTGTTTTTTAAGCTATGGCATTTCCAAGAATGTCAGTATATGCTCACTAGTAGCTCGAATCTAGATAGGAAATCTTCAATGAAAAAATTATCAGAACCGAATAAAAAAACACCTACCAGCACTGCACCAAAAGCCCTAAAAACAGCTCAAGGAAAAATTGACGAACGCCCAGGTAAACCAGACCAACGTCCAGGTAAGCCAGACGAACGTCCAGGCAAGCCAGACGAACGTCCAGGCAAGCCAGACGAACGCCCAGGTAAGCCAGACGAACGCCCAGGTAAGCCAGACGAACGTCCGGGTAAGCCAGACGAACGTCCAGGTAAGCCAGACGAACGTAATGGCTTAGACGACGAGCGATAAATTGCACTTGGCCAAAAGGGATGAGTTGGCATTGCTTTTACCTGCAAGGTGTTAGCCACTGCACCTTGCAGATAGTTAATTAACAATCATCCCTATCGCCATCCTACTATAACGATAAATGTTAACGCTGCAGTGTGCCTTGTACTGCCCAGGCTCCACCTTCATCTGCAATGTAGTATTGACCGCCGGCCACCGGAACAGAAATATAATGGTCGTCGTATTTTAAATAGGCATAACCGTCACCACGTTGCTTGTATTCGTGAAGTATTGCTTGTTCATTATCTGCTAGATAGTAGATCCACTCGGTGCCACGAGTATTATAAAAACGTAAAGTATTACCTTCATAAAAAGGCACTTGTACCGTGTCAGGGAAGTCTTTGCTGGTATCGTAAACAAACTGCTCTTGCACAATTTTTTGATTTGCATAGGAGTTCAAATCGGCAAAACTGGTGAGATGCACCGCAATGAGTTGCGAAAGTTGCCGTTGAGCAGGGGCGTTGTTGGCACACTCGGTGCTATTACTATCAGTCAAACACTGAAACAATCCAACCTGGCCAGAAGGGTAAATCAAAGCTTCGGCGCCAAGTGCAATACCACCGCTTACGGCAATACTGTGATATTCATAAAATTCTGGGCTTTGTGTCTCTACGTCATAATTGGTAATACCAAGCTTCAGTATTCTATTGCCGCCACCAAAATCAACGATACGTAGGGTTGATTCGTCAAGCTTACAATAATTTATACCTGGATCTTGGCAGTCAACTAATAATTGTGAAACCGCTTCCTGAAAGTAATTTGTTTCATTGGGCCTGACTACTTTTCCATAAGCATCCACAATGGGAGTGCTTGCGTGATTGAAAGTCAAGGTTGATAAACCTGTTTGCTCATCATTATGCTCGGAGACCAGTCCTAGTCCCTCGCGATAGGCAAGGCCTTGACCTCTAGGTACGGTAATGATCAAGCCATATTCAAGCTCTTCATATACATCAAAGCTCAGTTGTTTTGCGCTAGTCAGGCCAGCAGCTGCGGCAAATATATCAAGCAGTTGGCCAACGCCTTCGGCATCGTCGGCAGTCTGACCGAGCTCATCTAAGCTCTGTGTTTTGGTTTTTACCCATTCATAAGCAATACCATTTTCATTATATTGAATGACGTCCACACCACCGCCATCGGCAATACCAGAGGCAAACAAGTTTAAGCCATACTCATGCCATTGCGTTGAATTTGCACGTGAATCTTGGCTGGCAGAAAATACTGGAAACCCATTCATAGTAGCCACTTCAGGTGGTATTTCTGTGGAACCAGAATTGACTAATTCTGCAAGATGTTTGGCTGGAATTACCCAGTTATAGTCACTAGTGCCTTTATTTAATCCTCCATCAACTATACCAATAAGCTTAAGTTGTGCATTAACTACGGGGCCTCCAGAATAGCCTGGTAATAAACCGCCTTGCACATAGTAGATATGGAGGGCTGTAGAAGGGATGTTGTACAATTGTAAAGCTTTCAAGGGATCGCCACTGACTAATTTACCCAGTATTTCCGGAGAACCGTAGCCTTTTTCAAAATGCCTTGATGAGCCACCATTGGCTCCCGCGTGCCAGCCAAAGGTCCAAAGTTTGGTGCCTTCTGCGGGTTTTTCGAAATCAGCGTCTGTAAAAAAACTACAAGAACTGAAGGGCGTGTCGGTTTTGAGTAGAATTAAATCGGCGTAGGGTAAGACACTTTGGACCGTTGCAGCGCGAGTCACACCCATACATGTCGCTGTGATTTCACTGCCAGGTGGAATACCATGCAAAGACGTTACAATTTGGTCGTTTGACTGCCATAAAAAACTGCTTAAGGCTTTGGCATAAGGTTGTCTATTGGCATCTACCCCAGTGACTAATAAACGTGCAGAGCGAGCTTCAAGATAACGGGAATCCATCTGGGCATTGACCATGCCGTTGCTAAACATCAGCAGTGCTATCAGCAAGACCAAGGGTTTTGCTAACAGAGTTCGCTTTTTAAATGCTATTTTCCAGAACATAACATGCCCCCCATTAGTTTTAAGGCTGGTATTTGTTGCTTAGGTGCTAGGCTTGCACTCAGTTGATTTTTGATGGTTGTGAGAGAATCCGTGCTGTAGGCCGCAACAATTTGCTCTGTGGTTACTTGGCTGTTGGAAATGACACTGAGCTGCTGGCATTGTGCAGGTTTGGGCTTAGTCCATTGTTCAAAGGGCGCAAACTTACACACCGCATTACGCGCTAGTACTAACACCGCTTTTTGATCTTGTGTTGTTGGAATTTCTTGCTGGACTAATGCTACAAATTGCTCCCAGCTTTCACCACCATTAAGCTTAATATTGTTAATGATATCCTCTGCTTGCAGATTGTTTTCGTTTTCCGGTGGTTCTAAATTGACGCATTTTTCCAAGGATACTGGTGATGAAAATAGCGCACTCATTGGCTTATTTAATTGCTGCTCAATAACTTGAGTCTTGCTGCCATCTTCATTGCTGGTTGAACTGATTTTGGTTGAACTTAGCAGCGCTAAAAGGCGTTCATCGTCTAGTGTCTTAAAGACCTCTCTTAATTCTTTGGCTTGCATCACAATGCCTGGCGAAAGCAGGTTGTTGTCTCGCACATAAATGCCTGTTAGTGCAGAAACTGCCACAGCCAGTCCAAATGAGCCAATGCGCAAGCCCTTGGCTGTGCTGAAATTACGGTCATTTAAGCCCAGTAATGCGGCTAGGCCGACACCCACTGCGCCGATAAAAATGGCCACGATGGACTTTGCGTCGGCGCTTTGGGGGGCGGCTAAACCCATTAACAAGCCGATCATGGCTCCGATCCCCATGCCACTATATATGGATACGAGCATCGACGTTTTGGCCGCTTGCCCACTTGTGTGTGTACTTTTCTGCTGCATAGCTAGATTGCTCTCGTTGGTCAGAACCGGTCCAGAAGGATTTTCTGGAATTTTTACTGCACCCGTTTGGGCATTAATTAACACAGATGTTTGCCCATCACCTTCCCCTACCGTGGCGCACCAATAGGGTAATAATACAGTGTGAGCAGAAATACTTTTGTAGCGCGTATCCGTGGCAATGTTACGTTGTTCAATGCCGCCTAAACGCTCGGGAATTTGCTCTAGTATTTCTTGTTGTAAACATTCGTCAACTTGGGAAAAAGCCGTTTCTAAGGAAATTTCCAAGGCAGCAAATCTGGTGCTCATATCTAATTGCTGCATAGGTTTAGCTGCATCAAATTGCCATTGCCAACCATGTGAGTTAGCACTGGCTTGTTTAACACCCAAAAACGCCGGTACTAAAAAGTTGTCTACAGCTAGCTCAATTTCAGCTTTAACGTCTGTCCATTCCAACTTAAGTGTGTCTGCATAAATATCTTGTACCTCGCCACGTTCAGCTGTAATAAAGGTGCGAGTGTCTACAGCAAATATCCAGTAGGGTAGTTGGATCTGCTGCACTTGGATTGACTCAGCAGGTTTAATACCAAGGGCAGTTACCGCAATGACATGGGCATCAGTTTCCGATATGACATAGGGCAAAACGAGATCAGGAATAGCGGTTTGCGCACTGACAGTTTCGGTATTGTTGTTAGTGCAGATTGGGCACTGATTCTTATCTTTGTCCAGCTTTAAGCTGCGAATTCCGCAGCCTTTGCAAGCCAGCACATCAATTGTTCGTGTGCGTGAGCGATAATCAATAGACAATGCTTGGCCATCAAGATTTTTGATGCTGCCCTGGGAATCTGCCAAATGGATTTGCCAGCCTTCGCGTGCATTGGGTAATCGCCATTGTTTTAAGTCGGCTTCGGCATCAGGACGAGTGTAGAGTGTCCACTCAAACTCATAGTTTTGTACCTCAGCTGCTGTCTCTTGTTCTGCAAAACTAAAATTGGGTTGACGAGTAAATTTAAGCTGGTGCTCGTCCTTGTTGATAAATTTGGCTTCAATATAATTGTGCGCAGAATCAAAGGCTTCGTAGATACTTTGGCCACTCGCCAGTGCGGCATAAAATGCCGTGGATAAACTGGTGGCTTTGCTATCATTGATTTTTACGGCGGTGGCAATTACTGCTGGCACACCTGCTTGATGCAACAATTTCACCTGGTCTTTGGTCGCACAGCCGTTAAGGAAAACCAGTTTTAAACTAGCTTGTTGAGCTAAAAGTCCTGCGATACCGCCTGCGCTTGCTAAACCACCTTCCAATTGCAACATAGAGCCATCGGCATGACCCGCGTAGTGAAAAATCACGATTTGGTCATCATAAGCTAACAAGTCGTTATAGAGTTCATCAACCTGCGCGCTTTCCTCACGGTGAATGGCTATGACATTGTCTTTTTCAAGACCTTGCAAACTGCGAAATATATCGCGACTTTCATCCTTTAAGGTATTCAGATGATTATCTAGATCGTTGGCAAAAGCCAAAAAAACGATGGGGAGTTGAGTTGTTTTCATGAGTTACTTGTACGTCTTAGGATGAAACTTCTGGTCACCGCATCCCAATCTTCATAGTCATACTGCTCTTCTAACTCAGCGCTACTATTTGGATTTTGTGTATCAGCACTGCGAGTACCAAGATCCTTGCCAATAAAAGCAGAGTCAAAAGCGGGTATGTTGGATTGTGAGCCATTACTTGAACGCAACCCCTGTTGGTTGAGCCAACTAAAATCAGCCTGAGTACTAGAGAAAATTACCTTGCATGACTCGCTGCCGATATCAGCATAATACTGTTTGCTCAGAGAGGCCGTGAGTTTATTGTTGCCTAAGCCAATCCGGATGGTTTTGCCTGGGCTAAGTTCTTCACTTGCTTTGCGATAGGGATAAAAATGGCTAATTTCTCGATCAGCACTGATCCACAAAATACTAAAAAATACAGCTTTTATTGTTTCGTTATTTTTAAGTTCAAGCACCATAGGCTCGGTTTCTAAAAATTCAGTGCTGCCGCCATTAGCCAACACTAGAATGCCGTCTGCACTTTGCTTAAATAAATTGAATTCGACATTCAGTGTGGTGGTGGGATTATCTAACAGCAAGACATTTCGAAACTTAGCGATTTTCTCGAGGTTATCTAATAACACTCTCACCACTCCCGGCTCTGTAACGGGGTGCAAGGGCATAGCCAATACCTCATCAGCTTCAAAAAACGCCCAGGTATCTTGGGTTATAAGTTGTTGTTGTGCTGTTATTGTTGGCGGCAATACTGAGTCACTGGTAATAATGTTGGCACGTATATGGGCGTCATCGGGCGTGCCAGCCACGGCTACTAATTTTGACTGCCTAATGACCGCTGCAATCTTCATTTTGTAAGTTTCGCTTAATTCACTAATATCGACTTGTAATAAATCAGGGGCGTAGTTTGCTTTCACTTCCACACATCTTGAGTTAAGCAGTACTTGCCCGGTATTGTCTAACAACAAAGCTGTCGAGCTTAATGTATCCACAGCAGTGACTTCGAGTGAACCTAAAGCTTGGTTACTATCTGCCTGTTTGCTACCAGGTGGGTAAATTGTCCAAACAGAGCCTTTACGCAGACCGTGGGCCGCACCACCACCTAGAATAATTTGCTGACCATCGATATTGGTTATAGGAATAAATGCCAACGGCTCGATATCTTTTACCCCAAAAAGTTCTCGATCAAGTGCACCTTCGATTTGTGGATTTTGTTCAGACACATCAGCAACCACATTGGCACAGGCCAATTCAAATACATCGCGATAAGTGGTCCCAGGTTTTGCTCGCAGTAGCGCACGACTGAGGTGGTAGGTTAACACCCCATGTTTAGTGTTCTGTCCATCTTGGCTAAAGTATTTTTCTTTGGATTTTTGTGTATCTCTGCATCCCGACATCACCACGTAGTTATCACTTAAGGTTAACCAGCCGCCTGCACTTGGTCTTTTTAGCAAAGTGGCACTGGTATTCTGGCTGGTATGAGCTCGCAAGTCGGGTGCACTTCTTGCCAATGGACGGTCTTCAGTAGGTACAGAGCGAGTTGTTGTTTTGTCAGAACTGCGTGTCATTGTAGCTGAATGACAGGCGTCAAAAATGAGGGTGGTGTACGGGGTTTTTTGCGCAATTCGTTGCAGCCATTCGTTGATTTGGTGGTCGCGGATTTCGCGCCAAATATCACCTGCTGGTGAGTGTTCTGAATCGTCACAGGGTAATATACAGTTGTCTTTACCACTGCCTTCATCAGTAAATTCTGTTTTAATTTTACATTGATGGCCGTGTCCACTGTAATGAAAAACCAAGATATCGTCTTTGGCTATTTTATCAGCCAAGCGTTCCATTTCAGCTAGGATGTTATCTCGTGTTGCTGCTTCATCGTAAAGGCTGGTGATATTGTTGGATTCAAAATTGAATTTATTGATGAGGATATTTTTGATGAGCTTGGCATCGTTTACACACCCATGTAATTGATATTTAGCTTGCATGAAAAGATATTTGTTAATACCAATGAGCAATGCATATTTTTTAGACATTTTTACATCCCGGTAAATTATTGCCATTACGCTTTCATAAGAGCTTCACTACACTGAAATTTAATGGGGTACTAATAACTTTAGTGAATGCTCTAATTGCCTAAATTGTCATCTGCAAAACATCAATAATTAGTTTTATTATAGGGATGGATTAGGACGTTTACTTATCGTTGTTGAATTACTTAAGAATGATACAACAGATAGCAAATGGTCAAGTGATTAATTAATATACAGTTTTTATATTTGCATTGCAGGACTTGTTGAGTAACAAGTCCTAGTTATTGACCGGGTACTTAGTAGTACCTTAAATGCTCGACTTTGCC
>Ga0070748_1000964_pt1 | contig 13661 bp, 25 predicted proteins | sample VirMetDEL_Nov_12_FD_77015 | JGI IMG/M metagenome (GOLD analysis project Ga0070748, IMG submission 77015) | Aqueous microbial communities from the Delaware River and Bay under freshwater to marine salinity gradient to study organic matter... | ecosystem: Environmental > Aquatic > Marine > Coastal...
ATCATCATCGATAGGGTAGGGTAGGGTTTGACATTAACTATTGACACGAATCACCAACATAGGTTAAAACTAATTATAGAAAAAATAATAGGAGAAAAGATGAAGGAAAGCAGGATTAAGATAGGAATGGTTTACATCGACATTGATGGCGTTCTGGCTAATTTCTTCCAAAAGTTAGCAAAGCTTTATGGGATGCACCATTGGAAAGACATACCCTCTGAAGAGGACACAATCAAAAGGCTATCGGGTACAGACTTCTTCAATACACTAGAACCCTTCCCAACCACACTTCACCTACTTAGGGACGTACATTGGTTGACTGAGGGGAATTGGTCAATACTTAGTACACCTCTAAAGGGTGACGAACAGAACAGCATCTATTGGAAAAACCGATGGCTAGATAGGATACTCGATCAAGTAAACGAACCTTTATCAATAAAAGGTGTACAGCCATTATGTAGGTTTTATTCCCATCACAAGCATCAATTTGCAAAGGAAAAGAGATTGCTTAAAGATGTACCAAATATTCTGATAGATGACAGACCAGACAATATAAAAGCCTTCATACAGCAAGGCGGTGTGGGTCTGAGGTATCAAGCAGACGAGTCGAACTATAAAGAATTAATAACCAAACTCGGAAAGGAGTTATACTAATGCTACTTAATAGAAAAATAGTAAAAGATTTAAGAGGAACACTACAAACCCATTTGTTAAAAAATATGGATGGATTTGAAGTAGAGGTAGGTAGTGCAAACTTTAATGACACAGAGGTCACATTCAAAGTAAACCTACGTCTAAAAGGTGCGAAGACACAATCTCAAAAAGATCTGGAAGAGTATGCGGAGATGTATAAACTTGATCTAAGCAAGATTGCAAAGCTTGATGGGAAGGATTTTAGTCTCTCTGGGTACAGACGTAAAGCTAGAACAAAACCTTTTTTAATTCAAGACTTGAAAAATGGTGGGGAATATATTATAACTACTGAGATAGCTAAGAAGTATTTCGCAAAAGGAGAATCAGCATGATCAATAGTATTGAAGAGATAGGTGTAAGTTTAGACTTAGAGTTCAATGAAGAAGAAACAAATTTTATCAATAAAGCGATAAGAAGGATTCTCGTAAAAGAGTATTGTTATTTGTGTGAAGAAGACAATCTTGATGTCTTAGATGACTTTAAGTGGAGTATGAAAGTAGAGTTTGAAAGAACAGTTCGAGAGTGTGTGGATATGACAATGAGTAACCCTATAATAGCAAAGGAGCTAAATCAATGAAAGCAATACTAATAGACCCAAAAGAAAAACAGATAACGCAGATAGACTACAATGGAGATTATAAAACTATTTACGAGCATATGAGTTTTACCAACTCAGAGGGCATGACACACAAGCCACGAGCCTTTGACATTGTGCGGATACCAGTTGGCAACGATGGCATTTATGTCGATGACGAGGGATTGTACGTGCCAAATGAGGACAAGCATTGGTTTACCTATCGTTACAACGCTCATGAGATGCACCAGAATATACCGCTAGTAAATAGAAGTATAGTTATTGGTTGTAATGATGATGGAGATAGTGTAGATTGTGATTCTACAGTCGATTCGATTAAAGCGTCAATTAGATGGGGAATGATTAGATAAAATGCCGAAGACGTACTACAAAAAAGTAAAACCCTCAAAACAGCGCAATCCTATGTTTGTGCGTAGGGCAACTGTATCCATCAACGACAAGAGAGAGAAGGTTGCCAAGCGCAGACACGAACACGAGATGTTTCAAACAAAGCTATTAAGAAAGGAGCTAAAAGATGAGTAAGTATAAAGATTGGTTTGACGAGCATGTTATCATAGACTTTGGTGGATTTAATAACAAAGATGATAAAAACAAAGCAGAGGAGACTCTAAAGAATAAACTAAAAGAAAAACTAGAAGAGGAGTTCAAAAGTGACAGCAAGAGAGATGATTAAGATATTAGTAAAGTTAGACAATCTAAATACTAAGATAGATTTTAGACTACCAATAAAGTTTTATGGGCAAGATCAAGATTTACTTTTAAGATACAATTGTGTATTCTATGAAGATGATTCGATAATTATAGGTTTTAAGGAGAAGTGATATGTATAAAGTGGTGGCAAGTTTTTTCGATGGTTTCTCTGGAACGATGGTTTCCCTAGACAAGCTAGGCATTACACCAGTAGAGTACCATGCTTTTGAGATTGACCCTTATTCAAGTGCGGTCAGCAAGTACAACTATCCAAACATCATTCGACATGGTGACGCTAGGAATTGGGAAGTCCTAAAGGGTAAGAAGATTGATCTATTGGTTGCAGGATTTCCATGCCAGAGCTATTCGGTTGCAGGTTTGCGGAAGTTCCAAGAAGACCCAAGAGATATGTCTAAGGTTTTACTTGATGCTATCAAGACACTAGATGTGGATAAGATATTGATTGAGAATGTTGCATCAATGCCAAAGGTTTGGAAAGACTACTTCACTGAGATGTTTCAGCGTGTATTCCCAGATGTTGTATGTCATGAGATAAACAGCGCAGTAGTATCTGCTCAATCAAGAAAGAGATTGTATTGGACAAACATTGACTTTGATTTACTGACAGATAAAGAAATAGTGATGGACAATATTCTTGAAGATGGTGCTATATCTGATCGGGATAAGTCGTTGTGTATTGATGCCAACTATTTCAAAGGCGGTAGTATGCAGATGTACTATGGCAAGTCCAAGCGTCAGATAGCGTATGTTGATGAACCCACAAAAGGTTGCAAGCAAGTCGGTGTGGCAGACATGAAAGGCTATGACATCATTCGCAGAGTATACAGTCGCTATGGCAAAGCACCATCGTTAACCACTATGCAAGGCGGTCACAGAGAACCAAAGGTCGAGTGCGGTAGGATTATCAATCGTAAGATCAACCCTAAGACTGGCAAGAGAGATGACTACAACCCAGACATCCAGTCAGAGTCACGAGTAGAGTTGCGGTCAGACAGCAAGACCAATACACTATCCACAGTACAGAAAGATAATGTGGTGGTGCGTAATTGGGAGAACGTCAACCCAGAGCAGTACTATTGGAGAGCATTGACTCCTCTTGAGTGTGAGAGGTTGCAGACTGTACCAGATGGGTACACTCAGTATGGTGACTTTGGTGGAGAACAGTTTGATAAAGATGGTAACCTTATTCGTTACACGACAAAGCCACTCAGTAAGTCACAGCGGTACAAGATGCTTGGCAATGGATTTACTGTAGATGTAATAGCGCATATACTGAAAGGAGAAAGCTATGACAAGACAAGTTAAGTGGGCAATACTCTTCACACCCTTTGAGGAAGAGGATACTGAGTATGTGAAGGAAGGCTGTGGTTCTATGTGGACGCAGAGTAGTCCAGTAAAGGTGTTCGACACTTATGAAGACGCACAGAAAGAATGTGCCAAGTGGAACACAGGCGAGATAGTAAGGTGGATAGGAGAGCAGTATGAATGAAGAAGAACAGCAAGAGGAACATAGTTGCGATGACAACGCAATCTATTATGAGTTTACTGAAGATGATCACAGATATCATGGCTATGAGTGTGGTGTCTGTGGTAAATTATTACAAACAGGATAGGAGAATATAAATGAAAGCATATCATAACAAAGGCTTTGGCATGGCATTTTTTGTAGTGTTCTTGCTACTCATACCTCTGCCCATACTAGGACTGTGGGCAGTCGATGGACAGGATTGGGTGGACAGATTTACTACCAAGTATTTCTCGCCTTGGCAGTCAGAGTGTTGGGAAACAGCCAAGCATGAACGAGTGTGCAAGGGCGATAACAACTGTAAATTTTTGAGGAACTTTTGTGATGAATGAGGGACACGCTTTATTTTTGTTAATGATATGTGGAGTGGTGGCAACATTAGCACTTAACATGGTGGTACAAGGATTTATTGGATGAAAAAAAGAATTAAAGGTCAGCTAACAAAAGAGAAGAAAAAGGCAAGAGATTATTTTCAAGATCTTTTAGTGGCGGTAATAGTAATTTTTATTGTGGGCGGTATGCTCTTGTATGCTCACTTTGATATTGTATCCATAGTGGAGGGATAAAATGGAAGAAGAAATAATAGTAGACGATTACTTTGATGATATGGTAGATGATTCGGAGTTAGATAGACTTAAATCTATATCAGATGAATTAAAAAAGGAGTTAGAAGAATGATACTTGAAACAGCGTTGATGTGTATGGCTTTCAATATCTACCATGAAGCAAACAATCAGTCTATGCTTGGACAGTTGGCAGTCGGTCAAGTAGTCATGAATAGAGTAGCGGATGATCGTTTTCCTGACACAGTATGCGAGGTAGTCAAACAAGCGGTGACGTATAAAGGTACAAACAAACCAGTTATACACAAATGTCAGTTCTCTTGGTACTGCGATGGTAAAAAGGACGAGCCAAACTACAATAGCAAATCGTGGTCAAAAGCATTGAAGTATGCAGTAATAGTGTTGGGCGGTGATATAACGCTTGATGTTACAAGTGGTGCGACTCATTATCATGCAACGTATGTACGTCCTGCATGGGCAAAGACAAAGACCCGAACCACTAGGATTGACCGACATATATTCTACAGATGGGAAAAATAAACTTTACTTTAGGAGACTTTTATGAGACTATTAGCAGGATTATTACTTGATGGAGTGGCGGTATTTGTAATGATATGGGTGTGTATTCATGTATTCTAATATAAAACAGATAAAGACAGTTGGGGATATGGTGCAGTATTATCTGCACAGCCCCCAGTTTTTGGCTCTCAGACCGCGTTCACAGAAGGATTACGAGTATACCCTCACAAAAGCGTTACAGACCTCTGTGAGCCTTTCTAAGCGGTTTGAGAGCATACGGATTTCAAAGGTATCAGTAGCAGATTGTAAGATTATTTATCAAGAGTGGTTGCAGAGAGGTAAAAGAATGGCAAACAATACAGCAACTATACTTTCTGTGGTGTTTAATATGGCAGAGGAGTTGGAACTTCTGGCAAGCAACCCTATGAGAAGGGTAAAGAAGGCAAAACAAGATGTAAGGCGAGTGATGTGGTCACGCGATCAGGTAAAATTATTCCTTGACACAGCATATGGCGAGTACAAGTGGCGCAGTATAGGTCTTATTGTACATATGGCTTACGAATTTGCTCAAAGGGTCGGTGATATGCGCCTTTTAGAGTGGAAAAGCGTTGACTTTGATGGTGCAAGGCTTGATTTGGTACAGTCTAAGCGTAGGGCAGAGGTACATATACCCATAAACCCTAAGTTATTGGCTATGTTACGGACACAGCATGACGATTTTGGATTTCAAGACTATGTTGCACCTAATATAAGACCTATCAATGGACATCACAAGCCGTACAATGAGTTTGATATATCTATTCTGGTCAATGAGGTCAAAGCACAAGCTAACCTACCCAAAGAGTTGACTGCTATGGATATGCGTAGGACAGCTATTACAGAGATGGTTGAAGCAGGTGTGGACACCACTCAGATTATGTCGGTGTCTGGACACAACTCACCGCAGTCAATGCGTCCTTACATCAAGCATACATTTAGGTCAGCTAACAACGCTTTAGCTAGAAGGGAGTCATACAAAGATGAAGTTTCTTGAGGAGCTAGACTTAGAAGAGGGTAAGACGTTGACTATCGACTGCCCTGTTTGTAAAGGCAAGAAAAAATTCACAGCGACTAGGGTGGATGATATGATATTGTACAACTGTTATAGAAATAGCTGTACTGTAAAAGGTGTAAAGAAAGTTGGTAGAACTGTAGAAGGTATTAGGAAGAAGATGAATGGACAATCTGTAGTGAAAAGAGTATCAGAGTTCGCAGTACCTGAGTATTTCTCTAATGACCTAATAGATTGTGATGAATTTATTATGCAATGGCGGTTAGAAAATATACAGTTATTTCATGATGTTAAAAACGATAGGGTCGTATTCCCTATTATGAGTAGAGGTAAGATTATTGACGCTATAGGTAGATCTTTAAATCCTAAGTCCCTTCCTAAATGGTATAAGTATGGTAACAACATGTCGTACTATGCTTATAGGGGGGATGGTGTAGACAGAAAGGTAGCAGTAGTGGTAGAAGATGTTTTATCCGCTATAGCTGTGGGCAGTCACTTTCCAGTTATAGGGTTTGGTTTGTTAGGTACAGCATTACAGCAGGAGCATTTATATATTCTTTCTAGGTTCGATAGGGTCGTAGTCGCCCTTGATCCTGATGCGTCCAAGAAGTCTTTGGAACACGCAAAGGAGCTAAGTAACTACGTAGAAGAAACAAAGGTTTTAAGATTAGTAGACGATCTAAAGTATAAAAACCTTGAAGATTTTAACAAACTAAAGGAGCTATTAGATGGTTAAACATTGTATGGACTGTGGAGTAGAGCTAGACCCTGCTAAAAACTGGTACAAATCGTATCATCGTGCTAGTCATTATAGGTGTAAGAAGTGTGGTACTGTTAATCAAAGACAATTCAGTCGTAAAAACTGTGCTAAAAACAATAAACTACAAATGTACGTTAATGGTAAGTACATATCCATAAAACATCCCTTGCACAAACCGGGGAAATACAAAACTTTTAACGATGCCGCTTTTTCTTCCTTGATTAATTATGTGAAGTGTGTTAAGGGTGAGGTATATATTGTTAGTAACCCTGCATGGAAGGACTGGTACAAGATAGGTAAGGCTGTCGATTCTACGGATAGATGCACCTCGTATCAAACAAGCAGTCCTCATAGAGACTACAAGTTGGTATCAAGTATTAGTGTATCTAATAGAGGTATTGGAGAGAAGATAGCACATACTTTGGCAGAGGGTATGAGTAGGGAGAGAAGTAACGAGTGGTTTCGTATAGAGAATCTAGAGAAAGAGGACTTTGACAAGTTCTTAAGTTTGGTAAAGTCACTTACAGAGGAGAAGATAAATGGTGGAGTTAGCACTAATAAGAAGTCTGCTAGATAAAGACTTCTACGGAGATCACAAGGGTACACGTTGCCCTGATGAATTGTTTAGTAAAGATATACGTAAGATAAAGAAGACAGTGGACTTTGCCATGCAGAACTATGGTAAGGACAGCATCACTGTTCGTGAGTTAGAGAGTTTATTCTTTGCCCACAACAGCACACTTACGACATCCTCTAAGCAAGTATTCAAAGAGTTGTTTTCTAAATTAGAGAGAGAGCAAGCTATGGATAAGGAGATAGCTAAGGATGTGCTGTCTAAGTTGTTTCAGCAATTCGTGGGAGAGAAGATAGCCAATATAGGGTTTGACTATGTTAATGGTGAAGGTGCTACGCTTGAGCCACTGCGTAAGATCATAAGCGATCATCAAGACAACTTCCTTCCCAACTTCAAGATAGACTGGGATGACATTAGTTTTGACAACATACTAGAGCAAGCTAATCAAAAGTCTAAGTGGAAGTTTAATATACCCTCTCTTGCTAAGAGACTGCAGGGCATAAGCGGTGGTCAGCTTATCATAGTGGGTGCAAGACCTAACACTGGTAAGACAAGCTTTCACGCTAGTATCATTGCATCAAGAGGTGGCTTTATAGATCAAGGTGCTAAGTGTAGGGTCTTGTGTAATGAAGAACCGTACTATAGGGTCGCCTCTCGTTACCTCTGTAATAGAGCAGAGCTATCTCTTGCAGAGATTGGTAGTGGTAGAGCTAATCATGCTTTAGCTATGGAGCGATACAATAGGATCAGGAACAACGTAAAGATCAAGGATGTTACTGGTAAGAAGATGGATTGGGTTGAGAACATGATTAAAGTAGAAAGACCCGACATTGTAGTGTTAGATATGGGGGACAAGTTTGCTAATAGAACTGGAGAAAGGATTGACTTGTACCTAAAAGAGGCTGCAATTCACGCGAGAAACATCGCAAAAGAGTACGACTGTGCTATAATCTGGATGTCTCAGCTATCTGCTGAGGCAGAAGGTAAGGTCAATGTAGATCAATCTATGCTTGAGGGCAGTAAGACTGGTAAGGCAGCAGAAGCGGATTTGATGTTGTTACTTAGTAAGAACCCAAGCGTAGAGGGTCAAGAGGAGAACGATACACAGCGACACATCATTATAGCAAAGAACAAGATAAACGGATGGCATGGAAAGATCCATGTTGAGTTAGATGTAGAGAGAGGTAGATATACTGCATGAAGATTATACTAGACGTAGAGAACACAACGACAAAGAGGGATGGCAAGCTACACCTTGACCCTTTTGAACCTGACAATTCTTTGACACTTGTGGGTGTGCAGGACTGGATGGAAGACGAGTCAAGTGTTTTTGTGTTTGACCATAAAGAAAGAGTCATAACGGACGATGATGCAGACAAAAGATTACAAAGAGTACTTGACAACACCACTTTACTTATAGGTCACAACCTACAATACGACTTACAATGGCTCTGGGAGTGTGGTTTTAAGTATGATGGTGAGATATTTGACACTATGCTAGGTGCTTACATACTACAGAAGGGTCAGAAAGGCTCTGTTAGCCTTGAAAACTGTGCTGATAGGTACAATTTAGAGATGAAGAAGTCGGATACACTAAAAGATTACTTTAGAAGAGGCTTTCAGACAAACGAAATACCTCTTGACGAGCTATCTGAGTACTTACGGCAGGATTTGGCGGTGACTAAGCAGTTGTACTGGAAGTTGATGGAGGAATATGACAAGGTTGAGTCAAAATCTCTTGTTACAGTGCGTGATGTGACCAACAAAGTGTGCAAGGCTCTTACAAAGATGTACATGAGAGGGATAGCCATAGACAGAAAGGCACTGGCAGAGGTTAAGCGAGACTTTGTTCAAGAGCTAAATGATATAGAGACTAGACTGCAGGAGCATGTCAAGCGACTGATGGGGGACACACCTATCAACCTCAACTCACCCGAACAAGTCAGTCAGGTTATCTTTTCTAGGATTGTCAAGAACAAAAGAGAGTGGGTGTTGGCTTTCGAAAATGTTATTGACAAAGATGACTTTCGCAAAACAGTCAAAGAAAACAGTAACTTAATGGTGAAAACTAAAGCAAGTATATGTGATGCGTGTAATGGTAAGGGTAAAGTATTTAAGACAAAGAAGGACGGAACACCATTTCTCAAGCCCAATCGTTGCCCCGAATGTGACACCAGAGGGTACAAACTTGCCAAGTCAAATCAAATGGCAGGGCTAGGTTTCTTCCCTTTGTCAAAAGACTGGGTTAGTTTCAATGGTTTTTCCACTAGTAAAGGCAACCTAGAGACATTAATAAACATAGCTAAGTCAAAGGGCATGACAGTTGCAGAGAACTTTTTGACGGATCTCAAGAGGCAGAGTGCGGTGTCTAGTTATCTATCCTCTTTTGTTGAGGGTATAGAGGCATACACAAAGCTAGATGGTAGGTTACATGTCTCCCTAACTCAGCATGTCACAGCCACAGGACGTTTCAGTGGACGCAATCCTAATATGCAGAATATGCCTAGAGGTGGTACGTTTCCTGTTAAGAAGGTGTTTGTCTCACGTTGGAACAATAATGAATTTGGTATGCAGGGTAAGATACTTGAGGCAGACTTTGCACAGCTAGAGTTTAGAGTTGCAGCATATTTGTCACAAGACAAAGTTGCTATGGAAGAGGTTAGCACTGGCTTTGATGTCCACTCGTACACCGCAAAGGTCATATCTGACGCAGGACAGAAGACAAGCAGACAAGATGCTAAGGCACATACGTTTGCTCCGCTGTACGGTGCTACTGGTTTTGGTAGGACTAAAGCTGAGGCAGAGTATTACACGCACTTCATGAGCAAGTATAAAGGAATAGCCAACTGGCACAAACGTCTAGGGCATCAAGCGTTGAATGATGGGTATGTGATGATACCCTCTGGCAGACAGTATGCTTTCCCCGATGTTGAGCGTAGAGCTAGTGGTTTACCCACACACTTTACTATGATAAAGAATTATCCAGTGCAGGGATTTGCTACTGGGGATATCGTCCCCATAGTATTTCTGGAGATAGACAAGAAGCTAGAAGATATGCAGTCTTGTCTTGTCAATACGGTGCATGACTCCGTTGTTATTGACGTACACCCTGCAGAAGAAGAGCAGGTTATTAAGATCATAAAAGATGTAAATGATAACCTAATTAGCATCATAAAAGACTACTATGATGTTACTATAAATGTACCAATGGTGCTTGAAGCTAAGATAGGAAATAATTGGCTTGACACCAAGGACGTTGTGTAGTATAGTCAACTGATTCGTTTTAAGGAGTTTATAAAAAACATGGAAAATAATTTATCAATTATCGGAACAAAAGAAAACCTTGCAGACATCATGGGCATGTCCAACACTGTTCCATCATCTCGCTCTGCTCTCGCAGAGATAAAGCAGGTACACCAAAACATTATGGGTACTAAAGAAGTTGATGGGGAAAAGATGGAAGTGGCTGTGATAAAAGCAGGGTCTTATTCGGTCAAGTTCCCTGACGAGACTGTGTATTACAGTGACAAGATAACCATTAGAACCTTTATGCAGAGGTTTCAGTGGGAAAGGTGGGATGATACCTTTACCAGACCTGACGGTGGCTCTGGAAGGATGCTCCGATCTGTCATGGGTAAGTCTCTCAGTGTGGACTTAAAGGATAACTATGGAGGCTTCAACTGCGGTAGACCTTCTGGTTATGTCAAAGACTTTTCGTCTTTGCCACAAGAAACGCAGGACATCATGAAAGGTACTAAACGGTACAGAATAGTGTTTGGACTGTGTACACTTGACAACGCTAAAGATGTTAGCGGTAAAACTGTTGATGTTAAAGAGTTCCCTTTCTTTATGCGTATTAAGAATCGGGATAGCATTAAAGCTATGACTGACATCTTTAATACGATACAACGGAATAACCGCTTTCCTATTCAGCACAATCTTAGTTTGTCTAGCGAATTAAAGAGTATACCTAGTGGTGCGACATACGCTGTCGTAAAGGCTTCTCTAGGTAGTGAAGTAGAGATTACTGCTGACGATCAAGAAACGCTGAATAGCTTTGTCGAGTGGGTTGAATCTATGAACTCAATCACTCTTTCTAAATGGGAAGAGAACAGAAGACCAGAGGAATTGTCTGAGGCTGACGAGGATATTGTGTCTTCTATTGTTGAGATTGAGGAAGAGTAGATGAACCATCCTGCAGAGTTGGCGATACACGAGTTTCTACAAAAGGTTTCTCTTGGTAAAGCCAAGATGAACAAGGCTAACCTCCACCACATAGCCAAAGATGTAGAGGACGCTCTGTCTCGCCAATTCTCAGGGGATAAGCGCAAGTTTAAACTTCGTATGTCTAATCTTGGACGTAAGAAGTGTCAGCTTTGGTTCGAAAAGAACCACCCTGAGAAAAGACAACCTGACTCCCCTTACTTTCTAATCAATATGATATTAGGAGATATTGTTGAGGCGGTATTCAAGGGGCTTCTTAGAGCTTCTAAAGTTAAGTTTGAAGACAGTAAGAAGGTCGTATTAAAAACAAAGAAGAAAGATATTGAGGGAAGTTATGACTTAGTTCTTAATGACAAAGTAGATGACGTTAAGTCTACATCGCCTTGGTCTTACGAAAACAAGTTTGTAGATTTCAACACATTAAAGAGTAAAGATAGCTTTGGTTACGTTGCACAGTTAGCAGGATATGCCAAGGCTAGGGGAGTGAAAGCAGGAGGTTGGTGGGCAGTTAATAAAGCCAACGGAAACTTCAAGTATGTAGATGCAGACGATCTCAACATGGATGAAGAGCTTAGAAAGATAGATGATACTATAGCCTACATTGAAGACGATGAACCTTTCGAAAGATGTTATGAGCCAGTAGAGGAAACATACTACGGTAAACTCAGTGGCAATACAAAGTTAGGTATAGAGTGTAGCTTATGCTCTTTTAGGGATGCTTGTTGGACAGACTTAAAAGTCCTACCATCTAAAGTTTCTAGGTCTGCAAATCCTCCCTTGATTAATTATGTAAAGGTTGCAAATGGCGAAACTAAAGTTAAAGAGCAAGTTCGAATATGATGTAGCTAAATGGCTAAGGTCAGTAAAGCAAAAGGTTAGATATGAAGAGATCAGAATTAAATACGCTGTTATGCGACATAGATACTACAAGCCTGACTTTATTCTTAACAATGGTATTATTATTGAAGCGAAAGGATGGTTGCGTCCAAGTGATAGAACAAAACATTTACTAATAAAAGCACAGTATCCTGATCTAGACATAAGGTTTTTGTTTCAAAACGCAAACAATCTTTTAAGAAAGGGATCTAAGACACGGTACTCTGATTGGTGTACTAAACATGGCTTTCTATATGCACATCAAGAGATACCAAAAGAATGGTTGACAGAACGTAAAAAGAGGATAAAACTATAGTCTCATGAAAAAATATATTAACAAAAATGACTATGCTCTAATTGTGCAACTAGATACAGACGATCATGGTAGGGCAACTGGTGAGAGTGTCTTTAGCTTATCATTTAATGATGACAATAAGTGGGACAAAGTAACGCACGATGGTGTCATTGATATGTTGACAGTTATGATGGAAGTTGTTAGAATGATGGAGATAGATCCAGAGTTCAGAGATGTGATGTCTAGCTTCTTAAGAAAGCACACACCGAAAGTTCCTAAGCTTGAGATCGTTGAAAGCAAAGACAATGTTATTAAACTAGATTGGAGCAACAAAGATGACAGATAAGATACATAATCCACCACACTACAACAAAGGCGGTATGGAGTGCATCGACTATATACGGCAACAATTAGGAGAAAACTTTAAGTACTACTGTGAAGGTAATGTACACAAGTATATACATAGATACGGTTACAAAGGACAACCAATTGAAGACTTAATGAAAGGTAAGCAGTACTTGGAGTGGCTTATAGAAGAGATAGACAAATGAAGTTCACAGTGAATATGACATTAGTAGTAGACGAGGAAGAGAATATATTACCTGTCAACTACGACAATAGAGAAGGTGATGAACAAGCATTAAAAGATATCTTGACAGATTATTTTTTTGACATAGATGGTATAACATTAGAGGGAGTGAAAGTAAAAAAACATGAATGATTATCAAAAATTTATAGCAGTATCTAGGTACGCAAGGTGGATGGATGACGCAGGACGCAGAGAAACGTGGGAAGAAACAGTTAGTCGATACGTAGATTACATAACAGAGAAAGTAAAAGGGCAGTTACCTAAAGCAGAGATGTTCGATGCTATACATAATCTAGAGGTTATGCCTTCTATGAGAGCGTTAATGACAGCAGGGTCAGCGTTAGAAAGAGACAACACTGCAGGATACAACTGTAGTTACTTACCCATAGATGACCCGAAAGCTTTTGACGAGGCTATGTATATATTATTATGTGGTACTGGTGTTGGCTTCTCTGTCGAAAGACAGTATGTAAATCAACTACCTGAGATACCTCAGAGTATTGAAGATGTATCTACTATCATAGATGTGCAAGACAGCAAAGAAGGATGGGCTAAGGCGTTACGTAAGCTAATAGGACATCTGTATATGGGAGAATCACCTAGTTGGGACACATCTAAGGTTAGACCTGCAGGGGCAAGACTAAAAGTTTTTGGCGGTAGAGCCAGTGGTCCTGCACCTTTGATAG
>Ga0070748_1000967_pt1 | contig 13655 bp, 6 predicted proteins | sample VirMetDEL_Nov_12_FD_77015 | JGI IMG/M metagenome (GOLD analysis project Ga0070748, IMG submission 77015) | Aqueous microbial communities from the Delaware River and Bay under freshwater to marine salinity gradient to study organic matter... | ecosystem: Environmental > Aquatic > Marine > Coastal ...
TCAATCAGCACACATGGTTGTGGTTACTAACGGGTACTCCTGCGGCACAGTCGCCTATGGACGCCTACGGTCTAGCTAAGATGCTACGTCCTGACTCAGTACCACGGTATATAGGTGCCTTTAGAGATCAAGTTATGGTTAAGCTCACGCAGTTTAAATACGTACCTAGGCCTGAAGCCCAGAAGATAGTACATAAGGTATTGCAACCTGCAATACGCTACACCAAAGAAGAGTGCCTAGACTTACCCGAACTGGTATACACAGAAAGGGACACTCCTATAACGCCTCAACAGAGGAAGTACTACGACCTACTTAAGAAAGAGATGTTGTTTGAAGCAGCAGGAGAAGAAGTCAGTGCTGTTAATGCTGCGGTTAAAATGAATAAGTTGCTTCAGATATCATCGGGCGCAGCCTATACCGATACAGGGGAAGTGATAGAGTTTGATTGTTCTGTACGGCTAAAAGAAATGGTGGAGATAGTTCAACAAAGCAGTCATAAGACTCTTATTTTTGCAAACTTTAAGCATGGCATAGTCACTATAAAAAGGCACTTAGATTCATTGGGTATAACCTCGGAGATAATTCATGGGGGTGTAAGTGCAAACAATCGCACTAAGATATTTAATAAGTTCCAGATGGAGAAAGACCCACAAGTGCTTATTATCCAACCCAAAGCAGCGGCTCACGGAGTAACACTACATGCTGCTAACACTATAATATGGTGGGGTCCGATAACCAGTACAGAGACCTATCTTCAAGCTAACGCCCGTGTTCACAGGCAGGGACAAAAGAACCCATGTACTGTAGTTCACCTAGTGGGTAGTGCTGTAGAACGGTCACTTTATACAAGTCTGTCGAATAAAACAGAGGCTCAAAACACTTTACTAAATATGTATAAAAATATATTTGGACTTATCTAACAAACTATGCTACATTTACACCACCTTACGAACTTCGTAAGAGACCCCAAGGAGAATATGATGGACGTACAGATCACCGCTGACAAATTAGTGTCAGTGTATATGAAGATAAGAGACCAAAGAAGCCGTATTTTACGTGCCTATGAAGAGCAGGATATCGCCTTAAAAGCACAGCAAGCGATGGTGTCTAATCAGCTGTTAGAAATAATGAAAGAGGTAGGCGCCACTAACATCAAGACCATTCACGGGACTGTATCCCGTAATGTGCGAACCGTATTTACCACTAACGACTGGAACAGTATGTATGCCTTCATAAAAGAGCATGACGCTATGCATCTAATGGAACAACGTATTAGTCAAGGTAATATGAAAAGATTTCTGGAGGATAATCCAGATCAACTGCCCATGGGGCTTAACAGTAATAGTGCGTACACAGTATCAGTTCGCAAAGCAAAATAAAGGAGAAGATAAAAATGACATTTGACGAGAATTTAGATGAGGGCTATGATGATCAGCTCGAAGATGACCAGTGGTTATCCACTGCGGAAGTAATGGCACTCCTTAAGGTAAGTCGCCAGACTTTAATAGCTCTTAGAAATAAGGGACTCATAAAGGCTTACCGTAAAGGGCTGTCAGGAAAAAATATATATAACAAGGCAGAATTGTCTGACTTGATTACACAATCAAACACCATTAGGAGCATATAAGATGTCTACAGATATTACATTATTTCGTGAAGCAGGAGCAGTAGCACCCGTTCGTGCAACAACTTTAGACGCCCTAACCAAGAGCCTTATGGGTAGTAGCGGTGGTAACAAGAACATCTCTATCCGAAGTGGACGTTTTCGTATGGTGGTTGACGGTCAAGAAGTGTCAGTAAGTGATGGTCATTCTCTGGATGTTACTATTATTAATGCTTCTGATCATATAGGTCGTAAGTATTATGACCAACCGTATAAAGACGGTGAGAAGTTGATGCCTGTATGCTGGTCATCTGATGGTGCTAAACCAAGTCCTACTTGTGAAAAACCACAGGCTAGTCTGTGTGTTACATGCCCTATGAATATCAATGGCTCAGGTCAAGGCACTTCAAAAGCTTGTCGATACAACCGTCTATTGGCTGTGGTTATAGGTACACCAGAAGAGCACAGCGATATCTATAGAATGGATATCCCAGCTATGTCAATCTTTGGCAAAGTAGAGAATGGCAAAATGCCTTTGAACGCTTATGCTAAGTTCATCGGTGGTAACGGCCTTACTGTATCTAGTGTAGTAACTGAGATACGTTTTGATCCTGATGCTAGTACACCTAAGTTAACTTTTAGAGCTGTTAAGCCTTTAAACCTAGACCAGATTGATGTGGCTCTAGACTTAGGAAAAGACCCTCAAGCAATAGATGCTACTACCATTAACTTTGGTTCATCTACTAAGAAAGCAACAACATTTATAGCAGCTCCAGCAGCTCCTGTGTTCCGTGAAGCTAAACCAGACGTAGTTGAGTTTGAAGAAGTAGCTCCTATAGTTAGAGAGAAAAAGGCAGTCCCTGCTGTAACTAAAGACTTGGCAGATGTGCTTAGTCAATGGGGTGATGACGAAGACTAATCTCTATCCCGGTTAGGGGTGGCAACACCCCTTTTTTAGTAGCACTTTAAACGGGCATCACTATGACACGGAGAGAGTTTTTCAACCAGGTATTTAGTCCTTCGGGCTATATCAATATAAGAGGTCTGTACTATGATCAGACCCGTGGCACACCTGTCTCTAAGTTTTTTACCGACTTAGACGAGGCTGATAAATATATAGAACAATTAGTAGCAGAAGGCAGAGAAGCCTATTTTGCTACCCCAACTTTTGTAGATGGTACTAAGCAAGCAACTGTGTCGAATATCGCTTATCAACGATCATTCTTTGTGGATATAGATTGTGGCCCTACTAAGTCCTACAAGAATAAAAAAGAAGGTGTGGAAGCCCTGTATGCGTTCTGCGTACACGTAAAATTACCTATTCCTGTCATAGTCGATTCGGGTAACGGTCTTCATGCGTACTGGATGTTGGGTGAGGATGTACCGTATAACATATGGAAGCCTGTAGGCATTAGACTTAAGGAATTAACCCATGAGTTTGGATTTCATGCTGATAGCAGTGTAACAGGTGACGGCGCCAGGATCTTACGGGTTCCTGATACGGTTAATACCAAAGACGCTACTAAAAGTAAAAGAGTATATGTTAGGGGTGAAGCAGAGGCTATTTCTTTTGCAGACTTTTCAGAGATTGTACCCCCAGCTATTACACACAATACTTTACATCTTGCTACTACGGATGAGTTGACTAAAAGCCTTATGGGGGGTGACGTTTCTCCTAGCAAGTTCGATATCATCCTGCGTAAGAGTCGTAAGCTTATACCTAATCAAGAAAAAGTTAAGGTTGTGGTTACAGATGGTGACGGTAACGAGTCTATTGTTTTTAAGAATAAGATATTTGAACGTAATGCAGGGTGTGCACAGATACTTTACGCTGATCAGCACCGGACTACTTTAGAAGAGCCTTTATGGTGGGCAGTATTATCCATAGCTAACGCTTGTACAGATAGCGCAGAGGCTGTACACAATATATCTGAAGGACATGAAGGGTATTCAGTTGGCTTAACAGACCAGAAGACTTCACGATTTAAAGGACCTCGCACTTGCCTTGAATTTCAAAAGGATTACCCCGATAACTGTAGAGGGTGCATACATAAAGGCAAGATTACTAGTCCTATACAACTAGGCAAGTACACAGAATTAGCAGCACCAAGTGACAATGTTATAGAAGACGTAGCTCATAAGAGTTTGCAACAGAATGTAACTATGAACGCCCCACATAAGTACCCTAATGGGTGGGCTAGACGGGCTTCAGGTGGAGTTGTTAGGTTAAGCATGGAAGTGCCAGACGGTGAGGAAGCACCAGAGCAAATAGAAGATGTTATTTATGAAAATGACCTGTGGGTTAAAAAGCGATTAGACGATCCTCATCATGGTGGGTCTTCAATACAGATAGTGCACATAGAGTCACAAGGCCCTAATGAGCCTAAAAAGGTTACAGAGTTTATAGCCCCCCTGACGACTATAGGTAAGAGAGATAAATGCCAGGAACTGCTTACATTCTACGGAGTGTACAAAGCAATAACCCCTAGAACACTAGGACTATTACAAAGATATTTAGAAGATTGGGTGGCGGAATTGAAAGACAAACCAGAACAAGCAAGAGCCAACTTTGGTTGGCACGACAACAACACTAGCTTCGTCATGGGTAGCCGTGAAGTAGCTTTAGACAAGGGTATTTTATTTAGCCCTACATCGGCATCAACTGATGAAGTAACCCCCTTATATCAACGTGAGGGCTCTTTAGAAGTATGGAAGTCCATAGCTAACCTGTACGCTAAGAAAGGTAATGAAGCACGAGCATTTGTATTATTTGTAGGGTTTGGTGCCCCTTTATATAACTTTTTAAACCTAGGTAGTGTCACTGTTCATCTTACTAACGCCGCATCAGGTGTAGGTAAAACAACTGCTCAGAAAATGGCAGGTAGTATATGGGGCGATCCCGTCAAGACTATGATGAATAATGACGATACTATGAATGCTAAGTACCATAGGTTTGGGGTACTACGTCATTTGCCTTTGTTAATAGATGAGATCACTAATATGGATGGTGAATCTCTGAGTAAGTTTGTGTTCGCTATATCTCAGAACTCAGGCAAAAACCGTATGGCTTCGCATACTAACTCATTACGTAAAAACACTACTCAGTGGAATACCATCGCAGTAACGTCAGGCAATAACAGCCTGTATGACACTTTAAAACAGCATAGATCATCAGTAGAAGGTGAGCTGTATAGGATAATAGAACTCGAAATTGAAAGTGATGAGTCCTTAACTAAAGATGAGTCTGACTATTGGTACGATCAGTTACTGCCTGAAAACTATGGTATGGCTGGGGAAGTATTTATGACGTACGTGGTAGATAACTTGCCTGAAGTATTAGAGCTATTAAAGAGCACTCAAAAGGAGTTTGATAAGGAAGCTAAGTTCACAGGTAAGCAACGGTTTTATTCAGCATGTTGTGCTGCTGCTTTTACTGGGGCTATCATTGCTAAACGATTAGGTCTGCATGACATTGATGTTGATAGTATTAAGCAATGGGCTGTTACTACGCTAGGTTCTGTTCAAGCTACGGTAAAAGAATGTAGCTCAGAGGACTCTGTGGCTGTGCTAGGGCGCTTTTTAAACGAACACAATAGAAACGTATTGGTAGTTAATGGCAACGCCATGGAGGAGAAGGGGTTTATACTAAATGAACGCCCTGTTAGAGAAGCAATGGGAGAGTTAGTCGTGCGTATAGAGCCTGATAATCACCATATGTACATAGCTAAGAGCGCCTTGGAGCGATGGTGTGCGGAACGAAGAGTGCCTGTTAAGAGCTTTTATAACGATATAGAGAAGAAGGGCATTGTATTGAGCCTTAAGACTCGTAAGCGCCTAGCGGAGAACACCGCCGCTGCTGGTGTACCTGTTCCTGTATTGTGGCTAGATACAACTAAGTTAAGTCTACCTGAATTAAATGTTTGACAGTTGAGCGCAGTGTGTTAGTATTCATTGCGCTCATTATTTTTGCATGGTAATGACGCTTTATTTGTGGTTTTTGTACCTCTCCTATGTGGTAAATCCTCTGCCCCGCTGATTACGGGGCTGCTTTTTTACATATCTAACTTCATCCGTTTAGCAGTAGCTACCCCTTGTTCCCCCGCTTTATTAATCTGTTGCTGTACATTCCTTATACGATTAGTCTTTTCAGCAGGTGTAGTACGGGTGTCATTTTTAATACGTTCTATATTTTTACGCAACTTACTAATACGATCACTGATATGGCCTAGAGCAGGGTGGGCTCTAAACATTTTAGCCTTTTCTGGATCAGCCATTATTTCTTCATAAACTCCTTTCTCACCTGTCTTACGAGCTCCTTTAACAGTGTTGTATATCTCTGCTGTGGCTTTCTCTACTTCATAAAACTTATTAACAGTTCTATCTTGCTCAGGTTTAGTTAGTACCCCTCTTACAAAAGGCATTTCCCCTAGGTGTTTTTCAGGAGCCGCAGGGCCTTTATGCAGGTAGTTTTCTGCTAAAGCAGCGGTAGTAGACCATAGTTCAGTGAAGTACCCCCTACCTAAGTGCTCTATTTGGTTAGGAGAAAGTGGAGTCGCTTGTGATACAAACTTAGCAAGATCAGAAGCTTTGGAATCACGTTGTTCTTTAGTCTTACTAAGGTCCGATACACTTTCTATAGGACGTCCAGTAAAAGAATCATAGTTACCAACAGTCTCTAGAGCGGGTTTTAGTATTTGAGATAAAGGCAAAGGTGGAACTAACAATTGCACAGCGGCTTTACCCGCTTCTTTCTTAGCTTCCTTGGGGGTAAGAGTACCACTAACTAAACGTACCATTAACTCAGGTAGTACTTTAAAGAAAAACCCAGCTTCAAAAGGAATAGGAATCTTCCAGAAAGGGGCATCTTTAAGTCCGGTAGGTATTAACCAACTATTAGCCCAATCAGGGGACTTTATATAATCATCGTCATCTTGTAAATGAAGCGCCCATGCCGCAGATACACTGGCTAATACTAAGGCACGGGTTACAAACATCTTTTGGGCTCTAGCTGCTTCTTTTTTATTTAGCCCTGCACCTGTAGCCGCTCTAGCAAGGGTGTCCATACTGTTAAGCGCAGATGAGAAGAAAGGCACCGTAGCACGGATGTTAGCTATCGCTTGAGAATTACCCTTTTTAGAAAAGTTTATTATTTCTCTTGCCCTCATAGCGGCAAAGTTCTCAGCATTTTGTCCTGATAGACCTTTTTTAGTAGCTTCTTTCATACCCGCTTCATAGACAATCACACGAGTAGCAGCATCGGCGGCTTCATGAATACGCATAACCCAATCGGCAGATTTTCTAATAGCACCCGGCTTTGAGGCTAAGGCTTTTACAAATTGTTTTGGATCTGTTAATGAGTCTACTGCACCTACTACACCTTGGCGTTTTAAGACCTCATAGTTTTTAAAGGTCTTGCTTTTAAGCCCGGCTTCGCCAGCTATTATCTGCGCCATAGCCACCATAGCTTGACCTGGATGCACTATGCCTGTTTGAGACACTAAGTTAGCATGGATAGGGTCACGTATAACCTGACGATACCAATATAAAGGGTTTACAAGAGTAGTGGCACGGAACACTTTCGTATACTGCTGGGCTACTTTAGCAAACGCTCCTAATGAAGGCATAGCTGTTTCAAGGGCTTCTAAAACTAAGGGGTCATCTATGTGGTAAAATACCTTCTTGCCATCTACTTTAAACATAACAGCTTGCTTATCATTAGGATGGGTCTGCTTAACAGTGTCGTCTACTGTGCTTAAATTAGTTACAGCGGCTTTTCTATATTGGTTTTGAGCAGCAGCAGCAGTCATAAAGGTAACATGTTTAACCAAGTTTTCACCCACATTAACAGCATGGGTTCCACCTTGTAGCCTTTGTACTTCTTTTATAGATTTAGGACCACTCTTTAGCACCTTTATATATTCATTAGGGTCTTCGCTAAGCTCATCCATGCTTTTATATAACGGAATGTACGCTGGATTATCACGCCACTCATTAGCAACATCTTTATTAACTAGTCCTGTCTTTTCCCACAAGTCTACCGAGGCTCTAAGCAAAGCATACACATCTGCCATTATAGGGGCTATATCAGGGTCGTTAGCTAGTAGGGTTTTAGCTTGTTCTATTTGTTCCTTAGTGACTAACTTCTCAGTGCCTAGTCTCTTACCTTCTACTTCAGGGGCTACACCTACTCTATCTAATATCTTTTTAGCCTCTTTACGAAGGGCTACAGCCTGAGCTTTTAACTGCCCGTACTTAACTTTGTCAGACACTTTTTTAGCAAATTCATCTAGGTTATCAGCTGCTTCTATAGCGTCATTTGCGATACCTCTGTTCACAACGTCTTTACGTAGGTTTTCTTCGCCCGCCATAACCCGCATTATTGTAAAGAACGTACCACGTGGATCACTATGTTTTAAGGCGTCTATTCGTTTAAATATATTTTGTAGTGCCAACTTTTTATTTTCAGAGGCCATAACACCACCATCTGAAGAGAGCACTACTGGACCTGAGCTAAAGCTTTCACGAATAATATTGTATATCTGGTCTAACTTACTATGCAGCATATCGGCACGAAGCTTGCCATTCATATCGAATGTATCTAAGTCGGATAAAGCACTGCGCAGTCCAGCACTAGAATCTATATAGCTAGTTTGTAGTCGAGTAAAGTGCCTTGATATAGGACTAGCTTTAAACTCTTTGAACCCCGTTTTAATGGAGTCCATAATAGACTTATCTGAGGTTTGAACCAACCCAGAGTCAGCTAACTTTTTACCAAGGGCTTTATTAGTTTCACTTGGTTGTTTTTCAGCGTATGCAGTGCCTTCACGAGCGGTTCTTTCTGCCGTTTTAGATTCTCTACGTAATGCACTTATGGCTAAATCTCGTGCGTCAGCTTCAGTTAGTTTTAAGTTAGCTCCAAAATGCACACGAGCAAAGTTACGTACACTCGATATAAGTCTTTTAACAATAGGGAGCTCAGGTGAGTTCTCTACTAGATAAGCTAAAGTTTCCTCTGCTTTTAAATGCTCAGGAGTGTTCTTAGGTACAGCAGCACGGGCTCTATCAAAAGCTTCGCCCTTATTAGTCATAGCTTGGTTCTTAACATTACCCCATGTTTTAGCACCTACCATTTTCTCCATGCCAGCATGGACACCAACCTCATGCAGGGCTACTTTTTGTATAGTCTCAGGAGTTAGTTTATTAGCCACGTAATGGGTCACGCCTTCAGCAGTAGTAAGACCTTGCACATTCTCAGGGTGTTCGCCCGCAGGTAGAGTTTCAACAGTGTCATGTAGCACAGCTTTACCAGAATCAACTAAGCGTTTCATCTCAGGAGATAGGGTCTTCATTAAAGAAGTGGCGGTGTGTCCTGTGCCTTCGGGTGTAGGGGCTACTGAATATGGTGGCGCCTCCCCTTTTTTAGGGGGCCCTTCCCAGTAACCAAATTCATTTATTGAATCCCCATTTGTAAATAATTGACTTGCTTTTACTTTCTTAGATACTATTTTATAATCGTCATCTAAAGCTGATTCCCCATGTTCTTTAGCATAAGTTTTGCTTAAGGTTACCCAGTCGCCATTATTAATTGTAGTGATAGAACTATCTTTAGGTACTGCCCTATACATTGTAACCAATGCATCCGGTTTATCTTTAGTATTTTTAATTACATTTAAACTTTCTTTATCAGCTCTATCTTGACCAGTGCCATAATATTGCAATCCTTTAGAGCTATAAATATCTGCGGGATATATTTCTCCACCTTTAGTCACATCATGTAGGGGGGCACCATTTTCAGCACTAGGGGGTCTATGTTGAGATTTATAAGTATCTTCAGAAGTAACAGAGTATCTAAAAGGTTCTACTTTTTCTTCTTTAGCTTGCCCAGTTTCTGGTCCGCCTTCACGAACTCCTTTGCCACTGATTGGGGCACCTTTACCTTCTTGGAGAATTTTGGATTGTGCGCCGCCGCTAACATCAAGCGTTGTTGTTTCAGGGACTTTGTTGGCATTGATTAGTGCTCCTTCAGGTTGTACAGCTTTAGCTGCATCCATACGTTGGGTAATAGCCGCTAATTGAGGCTGAGTTATAGTTTTTAAAGTCTGTAGTTTCTCATCTATAGCCACGTGGTCTGCAGGGTTATCTATGTCTAAGTCTTTTAGCTTTTTAAATATACCACTACTTTTTTCTTTAGTGTCGGGGATATCAAAAACGTCTTTTACCCATTGACCACGTAACGTAGGGGCTTCTGTAGGGGTTACTACTTCTCCTGTATCCGTTTGAGCGGCACGTAATGCATCTAGCTCTTCTCGTGCAGCTTGGGTTTTTGCGGCTAATGCACCGGGTAAAGGCACCTCTTCCTCTTCAGTACTAAGGGCTTCATTTGGTGCAATCTCAGCCGATACAGGGGCTTCTTGTACTGGCACTCCTTCAGGAGTTAAGGGTTGTTCAGGTGCTATAATAGGTGGCCCGTTGTTTAATAACCCCTCTTCTGGTTCTGGTAGTCTTTCTTGCAGTGCTTGATTAGCTCCACCAACTGCACCTTGTAAAGTACCTGCTGCAAGAGCAGTACCTGCTGCTTCTTTGTATTCTCTACCCGCTTCTTCCCCAGTTATAGGTAGCCCTGCTTGGTACCTTTCTATTGCTTGTTGTCCTACTTCTGTAACAGGTTCTACTATGGCACCTTTAACTGCGTGAGTACCAACTTTAGCGGCTATACTTTTTTTAATTTCTTCTAACGCAGCTGTTTTAGCAACTTGTTTAGCCCCCATACCTAAGCCAAGAGTAAACTTATCAGTAATAAAGTCCAGAATACCTGCAGGTATAGCACCTACAATGGCGTTACCCGGGTTTAATTCACCAGCGTCCATACTCTCTTGGGCTTGCCTACCAATGAAGTCCCCAAACTGTTGCACAATGGCAGTAGCAATACCCACAGGGATCGCCGCAGGAGGAAATACAGCACCAGCTGCCATACCCGCAGCTAAAGGAGCCGCAGTACTAGCGGAAGACTCTAATACATTTTCAGCAGCAAATCCTGGAAGTTCTTTAGCCGCCGCCCAAGCGCCATCTTTACTATAAATGTCCTGTATATCTTGCACGGACATGGACTTAGGCCCCGGTCCCTCTTTAGCTTGAGCTGCTTTTAAAGCGTCCATTTTAGCTTGAGTGTCTTCGCCATCTAAAGCTGCACTTGTGCCTAACCCTATGCCTTGTAAAGTTTGTTTAAACCCCTCTCCTGAGCGGGCTAACGCTGCACCAAATCTTCCGGGTTCTCCTGTCTCAGCAAGGGTGAAATCCATATCAGGAGATAGCTTTTTTGCGTTGGCTATGGCTTCTTCTACAGATACGTTTTCAGGAGCGTGTAATATGTCTCCACTAGCTAAAGGAATATCTTGTAGACCTACGGCAGTAATACCATTGGCCTTTGCGTAAGCCAGAGCCTCTTCTCTAGTAGCGGTTTTAGGAGCGTGTAGAATGCTTCCATCAGATAGAGGGATGTCATAGGTTTCAATAGTAGATATTTGATTGTCACCACCTAAGTTCTTATTATAGGCACTGATATAGTTAGCTGCGTCTTGTCCTTGCTCAATACCACCGGGCAGTGACGTCCATATTGGGGCTAGAGTTTTAGCTATTTGACGGTGTACATTACTGTCCCTTGACTTTAGGTCAGAAAGGAGGTCTCTATTATTAGCCCTAGCGTATGTTTCTTGTGCTAGATTCCACGCAGCCAAGTCTTGGCTTTTTGGAGAGAAGTCTGTTAGACCTAACTTAGCGGCTTGGGCTTCCCATGTGCCTTTTAAAAACTGATATTTACCAGCAGCTGTTGAAGTCTTGCCAGCATTAGGGCCTTCTTTAATAGTTATTGGGATACTAGGGTGTTTTCTAAGGTCTTGTACTTTTTGACCACCATAAATGGTGTGGTAGTCGGGAGACTCAGTACCAGAAATAGTCTTTAATAACGCATTAGCCTCTGCTGGTAGTCCAGCACTGGCGTTTTCTTCACTTACAGGACCCACTTCTGCGCTGGGCCCCCCCATACTGGGTAAATATTGCGCTATAGAAGGGTCTATATAGGGTTCAGAAGATGGAGCAGTGTCGTAAGCGAAAGGGTTTATTTCTGTATTAGCCATGCTACATCCATCTAAAGAGTTATTATTGAGCCAGTATACTACTGAGTAGGTTTAGAAACACTATATCCCGTATTTGAATCGCCTAAAGGTTGCATTTGGTTAAGAGCCCCTAAAGGTGGAGCCCCTGTACTATTTAAAATAGTTTTTAACACCCCCGGAAGGTCCCTTTGGGCATCTTCCACCGACATACCAGAATTAACCATAGCATTAAAAATGTCCTTTCTATGTTGAGGTTTTAATCCGCCACTAATGTCTATATCGGCTTTTACTTGCTCTAGTTCCTGATTTAACTGCGCTTTACGTTCTTCTAAGGAAAAAGCTTGGTTAGCTCCTGCTTCTTGTTTAGTTAACCCCTGTACCCCTTTCATATTTTCTAATTTTACATCATAACCAAACTTATCGGCGAGGTCTTGCCTCTTAGATTTAGCCAAAGCTACGGCCTTATCTTGCTCTGCCATATTACTTAATAGCATGGTAGCGGCTTCTTTATCCCCTGAAACAAGGGCTTTCTTATGAGCCATTTGTAGGGCCATTAAATCTTTTTGCGCACTACTTTCATCTTTAGCGCCTTGAGAATAACCCGAAGCACCTGCCATAAGACCCGCACCTAGAGCTTGCCCCATATATGGCGTTTGAGCAGATAACATACCACCTATGCCTTGAGCTAGAGCAGAGCCCCATTTATCTTTATTAGCACCTCTAACGTCTTCCTTAGCCATTGCTATTTCTTCAGAATAGTCTTCAGGAGCACCTAGTAATTCTTTAATGGCGTCCTTACGCTCCCTATAAGTTGGAGCTGCTTCATTACGTGCAGCCGAGCTTGTATCCGCAGCAGTATGTACTACATCATCACCTATGCGAGGTATTTTTGTTTTTACGGGCTCTTCTTCTTCGGTGCCTATGTCCATATTAAAGGCGGCGGCGTCAAACTGATTAGGATTTTCTCCCCCCTGTGACAAGTACTTAGTTAAGCTACCAAGACCCCCTTGATCAAAATGCTTAACTTCCCCACCATGAGCTAGTGCAACTAACCCCCCTGTAGCCGCTTGGGCTTCTTCTTGTAGAGCTTCTGGTTGTGGAGCTTGAGCTTGTGGAGCTGACATGTTTTCAGGAGCTACGCCTATTCCTGCACCTCGCATTGGGTCTACTTGTTGCATAGCCATCTGGTTCCCACCTACTGAAGGCAGTCCTTGTGGTGAAGTCTGTTGAAACTCCTGCAGCTTTTGTTGGAATATAGTCCCTTGTGGCGCTTGAGGCTGTGGAGCCCTCATCTGTTGTTGGTATTGAGCCGCACCTGCAAAGGCTACTGCTTCAGGAGAATTAGGGTTTTGTGCAACTTGTTGCCCCATCTGCTGCATTTGTGCAGGAGTAAAGTTCTTAAACAGATCAAAAGCTTGGTTAACTTGTTGGCTGTAAGGTTGGTTAGTTACTGGAGTACTCATTATTTTTTACCTCTTTGAACAACTTTGCCATTTCTAATAAGGCCACCACGTTGACCGCCAAAAGGACTAGCAGGTGCTTGAGCTCCCGTAGTTACTGCTCCACCTCCTACAGTGTTTTGTCCACTTATAGCACCCGCCGCAGTTCCTGTAGCTTGGTTAGTAAAGTCAAGGGCGTTTTGAGCTGTTTGTTGTTGGTTTGTCATACCTTGTTGACTTAAGGCTTGTTCTGCTTGAGCAACTTGACCTTGTGCACCTAAATTAGCTAGACCCGCTTGGTTAGCCGCTGTGCCTGTATTTGTTAGTCCTGCAGCATTTTGCCCTACACCTTGAAGAGCACCGATACCTTGTTGATTAGCTTGTAACCCCGCAGCTTGGTTGGCTTGTTGTGCGGCTAGTTGTTGTTGGACTAATTGTTGGTTAGCAGTGTTCTGAGCTTGTTGAGTAGCTAAGTTTACACCTTGTTGATTGGTAGCCGCA
>Ga0070748_1000970_pt1 | contig 13635 bp, 25 predicted proteins | sample VirMetDEL_Nov_12_FD_77015 | JGI IMG/M metagenome (GOLD analysis project Ga0070748, IMG submission 77015) | Aqueous microbial communities from the Delaware River and Bay under freshwater to marine salinity gradient to study organic matter... | ecosystem: Environmental > Aquatic > Marine > Coastal...
TCATTGGCACATAACAGCGTATATGAATTTTTCTGAGTGTTGTATATGTTGGCAGCTATCGCGGCATTTTTATAGGAGAACCCTTTACGTCGGGCTTTGGATACAATCATGTGCTGACCTAGTTGGGCAGCTTTATCCATACTGGTAAAGAACTCATAATCACCATCCCAGAAGCCTGGGAAAGAGGTGACCTTTTTAACAGCCTTACCTTTCTCAATATTCTCAGTAAGTTTGATCTGGCAAAAGTTCAAGTAAAAGTAATGGTGCCCGGTGATCCAGGTGTCTCCAACTTTATACCCGTCCTTGCATCTTCTCAACTGTTCGTTCCAGTATTCGAAGTAGGGTGCAGAACCTGCGGGATCTCCAATATATGCTCCGTACTTTAGGAAAGCTTGCGCCTCCCTACGGAACTCCTCGGTATTTACAATCATAGACTATTAATCTTCAAAGGCGCCTCTTTGACCGCCGCCCCGAATTTTAGAATCGTTTGCCTGTTCTTTCTTGACTTCCTCTTCAAGTGCTGTGATTGTACTAATGGCTTTTGGAAGTTTATCGGATAAATCTAACATCCTAGTTACCCCTTTGGTAACTGCATCTATTTGGTCAAATGTGTCTTCATCATCATCCCCACTCTCGGTTGCTTCCATAACTTTCTCAAGCATGGCTTCGGTACGAGATGTAAGCATATTTATTACCCTGGAAGAAACTACAAGTCCTTCCCGGATAGCTTTAAGTGACAGTACTGCAGCAGTATCCTGAAATTGCAGGTACCTCTCAGTAGCATCATTAAGTTCTTTAAATTCTTTGAAGTTTGCTGGAAGTTCCAACTGCTTTAAAATCTGCTTCCGCCTTTCATCAGACGGGAGATTAAAGTATGGAGACCTGTAATCGTTTGTGTAGTAGATGTACGCAAACCATTTTAAAACTTCCCGTTTATTACGGTCCTTGTCTTTGGCGATCAGGAGCCTAAACTCTGAGATTACCTTTACGACAGGATCAATAATTATTTTAAATTTTTCTTCTTTGAAAAACTGCATTATTAAGCATTTTTAGACGTCTTGGGTTAACGTGGAACTTGCCAAAAAACGGCAATCTTACTAGGCTAAACTCTCCCTTTTCTATATGCTTACGTGTAAATGCTAATGCGCTTTCTACTATTTCTTCGGTCTCTTTAATGGTCCCACCATTTTCGGAGACCATCTCCTTAAATATTCCGTGTTTGAATTTATTTACTCTACTCATTGTATATAAAAAGTGACCGTTGTTTGGTCACCCATAAATCCTAAACGGCTTACTGTGCCTGGGTAGGTTTTTTGATACTCTTTTTCTTGGATAGGTTGATACGCCATTGCCTTTGAAAATGATGGAAATACAAATAAGACTGTTTTCTGTTGTGTTATCATTCTATACTATTTTAAAATCTATTTCTATTTTGAGCGATGTTGGAATTACAACTGGGTTGTATTGGTATCCTTTAAGCTCACTATTTTTAATAATTACTTTTTTATCTTTTAATGCTTTAATCATATTCGTAACATCCATCACACTTTTAAACGCTAGTGCGTCCTTTAGCTGCTGACGGATATCCTTGGTACCTGTAATTTCGGTACTGATCTCTAGCATCTTGTGTAGAACTCTTTGTTCTTTAGATGTAAGGTTCAGAATACCATTGATGCTTGTAAGGTAAGTCATCAAAAAATCCTCTTGGGATACTGGTATACGTATGGTTTTAATGTTCGCCATTTAAACTTTGGTATTTTATTACTTTGTCTACTTTTCGAGACAGCCTTTTTTTCTGGAGCTGCCTAATATTTTTAAGTAGTAAAATTGTACATTGGTTTTCAGGAGAAAAGTTTTGTTTGTTCAATGCATACATCCGATCGATCATCATATTTACGATCTCTTCGTTAGTTGTGCCTGAAGTAAACTTTCCTGCACTATCTTTAGAGGTGAAGCGAACTACCTGAGTTCCACCTGTTTCTCCAAAATTAGCTAATGCGTACTCTTTTCCAGGGTTAATTATGTCCATATTATATTCTGTTATATTTTGTAATACATAACAAATATAGTGTTTTTTCCTATTAATACAGAACTATGTTCTGTTTAAGGCTTTGCTATTTTGTGGATAACTAATGTGCAGTTCGTCGATTGAGTACCCTGTGGAGTACCCTAGAGAATTCTGAAGATAATATTTTCTAAAAGTAAAATACTTGTTAGCCCCTGTATACAAAGGCTTTTGAAAGGTTTACTTTTTAATATTACTACTGTGGGCTATACTGGATTCGAACCAGTACAAACACTTTTATACAGAATTAAATACTGCATTAATTATCAATAACTTATCAATGAACGTATATTTTAGTAGTGGTTACCTACTTTTACAGAAAACGTGTTTCTGTCCTTTTGTATCTAAACACATCTTTTGTTTAGCTTTGATGAGTACCCTAGTGAGTACCCCAGATATATTACCGCCAAAAATAGATAAAATATATTAATTATTAATATATCTTTGTCTAAGAGTTTCCAACCTCCTATGTTAATATGTATTATATAACCCAAAGATCAGAACGCATAGTCAGAGGTAATCGTCATCCTATTATAATCGTATTACAGGGACCTGGCTATAATGGTAAAAGAGTTAAGAGAAAAATAACACTCGACCCTCTTTACGCCTGCACTGCTGAAGAATGGGATAACGAAAAAGCAATGTACACTAAAAAACTAACAGGGCACAGAATGTTTAACACAAAGCTCCAAGACCTGCGAGATAAACTAGATATAATTTACAGCACCGTAAAATCCAAGTACTCTTCCCCTACCCCGGACGACTTTAAGAAAGAGTATGTATTAGACATCTCTGCAGGCAATGTACTTATGACCTCCCAAGCCATCGAGGACATGATAGAATCTAAACTTAAAGCACGGCACCCTGCTACCGCAATGTCTTATACACGCTCTCTGGAGAAGTGGCGTAAGTATTTGCACCAGTACCATAACGGTGTTGATATTGCCTTGAGTAATTTAAACCTCAGAATACTCAACGAACTTACTTCCTTTATCTTAGACACTGCTACCCGAGGAAAAGGGGGACTCAAAAATACTATGGAGGATTTAAGAGCCTGTTATAATTTGGCAGTTGATTATGAACTTATCCCATACCCTAAAGATGGAAAGACTCCCTTTATTAAATATGACTTCAAACGTACCCAGGCGGATGAGCCTAATAAGAAGCAGCCCTTATCTCGAGAACAGTGGGAAGTCTTAAAAGCATACGAGCCAAAAAACCCTGCACAAGATTTTTGTAAGGATCTCTTTATATTTATGGTGCATTGCTATGGAATCAATCTAAAGGATCTGATGTTTATAACCAGAGACTCTATTGCCTCGGGTACTGACGAAGATGGCGCTTCTATAGAAATGGTAAGGTACCTAAGAAGTAAGACCAACTCCCATAAGAAAGAAAAGATTGATGTAGTTATTGATTCTGTTATGAGAGATATTATAGATAAGTATTCTAAAAATTCTAAGTACCTAATGCCTATAATGGGCAGGATGCTTGGGAACCACCGTCGCGGTACATCAGAGTTTCAAAAGTCCTACAGTGCAATGATCTGCGGAATAAACAGTAGGCTCATACATATTGCCAAAGCTGCCGGTATAGATAATCGGATCACACTTTACACCTCCAGACACACCTTCGCAACCCTACTATTTACAGGTGGTGCAGACCTGGCTACAATTTCTACTGCACTTGGACATTCTACTATGGTGCAAACTCAATCTTATTTAAGTAAATTAGACCCACTCAAAGTTCACAAAAGAATACAAGGAAAATTATGATACAGCAAATAGACCCACTACAATACTCACTAGCGACCTACACTATAAATTTTATAGACGACATTTACGATAAATATGAACGAATTGCAGAGCTGCGACAGATCGATATTGAGGTATCCGTTAGACAGGGGATGGCTGCAATACTGAGTAAGGAGAATTTCTTTTTCCATAAGATGCTAAAAGAGGTAGGATTCAATTATAAGTTAGAGCTCACTACCATACGCGATGAGTACGCTAAGATATTACCATACATATTCGGAAAAACAGAGGTAACATTTACTCCTGATTATATGAAAATAGGAACTACCAAATTCCCTCACGAAGGGTACAATGAATATTTTCCCATACAAAATACGCTAATAGAATATGTATCGTTAGCCTATATATACAGCAGGGTACGGACAGTAAATAGAAAACTCAAGAGCTATAAAGACCCTAGCCAAATATACTTTAGCGTTGTTGAAGCTGCGGGCTTTACCGGATACGCGAAGAGTTACTTGTATAAAGCTAAGTCAGAGGGAAGACTTAAAGCACATCAATCTATAGAAGGGGGAAAACTCACATTTAAAAGAGAGGAGCTCGAGAAATTTATGTTCCGTCACTCATCTACTACTATTGAGGAGTTAATATAAAAACTCCCACAATCCGAAGACAATGGGAGCTCTTTTAAAATAGATCACCACAATCTATATGTTGTGGCAAATATATACTATTATTTCTTTATAACACCTAGCACCTGATAGGAATCTACCTGCCAATACTCAACTCCGTCTACTTCAATATTAGACATAACGGCAGCGTTTCCTAAAATCACTTCGTCACCTGGCTCGATCTGCTTAACCCCTTTATCATCCAAAGGAACTAGTGGTCCAGTATGTACTACCTTTAGAAGTCCTTGGAATTTTTCTCGCTCTGCAGCCATCATCTCGTCAGATTTGATAAGTCCTGATGCAGTTTTCTCATTCATATGTATTGCCTCGATAGTGATAAAGGCGTTCATTGGTCTGTAACTTGTTTTACTCATATTATAAATTTTTTATTATTATTAATCCATTATTATCCAATCCACCGCAAGTGCGTCTGATCCAGAGGGGCTCCAACCATAAATGGTACTATCTGGGTATACCAATGCAAGCTGATTCCTGTACCTGATATCAAAGTCAGGCTTATCAGCCCTTCTAACAAACTCGTCCTTAACAGCCTGTGGAAGGGACTGCATCGTAGGGATTACTGAAATAGGTATATTCGCAGGGACCTGCATAAATGCAAATAATCCTGCCCCATTCCATCCAGAACGTTGTACACGTTTTCCCTGTTTTAATGCTATAACAGCATCACCAAAAGTTAAATTGCTTTTCAAATTACTCATAACTATAAATTTTTATTTTTGTTTTTATTAATTTTATCTCTTAGTCCTATATAAGACCCTAGTAGTCCGCCACTTAGTGAGCAGGCAATAACAGGAATATATTCCCAATTGAAATTGTTCATTACTTCATTCATCGACTGTACTCCGATAGCAATACTCCCTAGCCAAGCCAAGTGTATGATAGTTCCAGAGATCAGCACTGTTTTAAGGTTTCCCTCTGACACGGCTACCACATTCCAAGTACGTGCTCCAATAAATATCAACTGAATGATAAATACCGATATTGACATTTCTAGTATATCCATTATAAGTACCTCATATTAAATTCCTCCATAGTCATCTCTCCTATCTGTTCAAGTCCGTACTTACTTTCCCCTCTATACTTTCCAATAAGTACATCTGTTGGCTCGTCTGGTATTTGAAAAAACATCATTGTCTTGGCACAATACATCAAATGTCTTTTAATCCCTTCTTCGGGATCCCCTCTAAAATTGGTTACGATAGGGAGCGTGAATACCTGAATTGTTTTCTTAGTTATTTTCCGGTACACATACACCCTAGAGGCACACCTTGTCTCGTCTATACTTGAAGCACTTTCAAACTTGCCTGACCTTAAATCCATCTCTGGGAACATTGGGTCCGAGTTACGCATACGAGCCTTATTGGATCCTAAGAACCCAAGCCCGAAAGCTATCGCGCTGTCACCTGGATAAGAAGAATTATTGTCCGCCCATCGTGTTGCAGAGTCCCGCTCCTGCTCTCCCATCCAAGAGTGTATGAAATTATTATTATTATTGTTGTTGTTGGTATTGTTATTTCTCATCATTATCTTTAAATTCTAAGAGCATTTGAATGCTGTGAATGCGATGTCGTTCATCACTTTTGAAAAAGTATTCTGGGTTTACTAGTAACGTCCCGCGATGGGAAGTCTTTATAAGAAGACCTTTCTTTACCAGTGTGTGTATTGCTTTTTTAATCGATGCATCCGAGTAGACTAACTTTCCATCTGTCCAATCAGACACATCTTTTACGAACTTATCCCTGAGAGATTTGTTAGAATGGATATTATTATTTCCATCCATACGCTCACATAGGTAGTCGAGAAGATTCCTTGCAGCACCTCCGACTCCTGCCACAATACAAAGTGTATTATAGTATCTTCGGTAAGATGCCTGGGCAATATTTTGGTACCCGTAAACAGGTACTTTGATATCGTCTTCTGGATCGATCGCCCACCCCTTCAGGTATTTTATCTTTACTGTTTTATCCATTTATTATTCTATATCCTTCTAGTAGTCCTGCTATCAAAGCGTCATTAATAGAAACGTGTTCTGCCAGCTCCTCTTCATAAACAATTGGGGCACCTTTTAAGTTATCTCCAGTAAGTTTGTAGATTCGTACTCCCCAGTTATAGGTGTTAAAGCACTGAGGCTGAATGTATATACTGTGATTATCAATAAGCCATTTACTCTGCTCGTAGAGCCATAACAATACGCATTCGTTACATTTTAAATAAATAGGGTATGATTCCATTCTATCGTCGTGGGTCTTAAACCCATTGGATGTTGCTATTAATTTTAATTCTGTTATACTCTTTTCCATTAGAAAATATGTGTTAGTCGGGCTACTTGTCCATGATCTCTGGAGTGTAAGAAGCCTTCGATTGCTTTTGGTTGGTTTTGAAATCCTTTAATATGATGCCACATATCAGTTCCGGAGGGCGACCGAAGTGCTTCCACACATACAGACCCATAATCTTTCGAATCTTTGTGGTGTATATGATGCAAGTACCAATACCTATGCTTAGAGTCTGCCCATAACTGTGAGGCTTCTTCTGCCATAAGTTGTGGAAGACGGATACCTTTAGCACCGTCTCCGTGAGTAGTCCCAATAAGAGAGGTGTGATACTGAAAGTATTTTCTATGGGTAATACCCACATCGAATGTTACATTCTTGGAATTCCTGAACCAGGTACTTACTGAATCACTCAGGAAGAATCCTGACATATAATCGTGATTGGAAGGATTAAACACTACGTGTACATCTGCAAGCTGCATCAACAACTCAATTAGATCTACATATAACTTCTTTGCAATCTTAAAGTTAGAATACCACATCCCATCGGTATCTTGTGGGGTCCCGTGCGAAGTTTGTCGCTGTGGGTTATCAATATGAAGTATATCATTACCGATCACCAGTAATACCTTATCTACGTAATGCCCGGAAGACTTTTGTAGGAGCCCTCGAACTCCATCGTGTACTCTGGCTACTGCACTTTTATTATCATAGGCAAGTCCTTCACCAATGGCTATGGACAATTTACCTATATGTATATCTGCAGGATCCACTACTAACAAGTGTGGGTCGTCTAGTTCATTACCTCGGGTACTCTCACGTAGTGCCCTTTTAAGTGTTGGGTATACAGGAGCGTACTTTGCCATCTCGGAAATCATATCCTCCCGTACATCTGCATAGGTGATAGGATTCTTAGGATTAAAGAATATAGAGAACTTCTCACTCTTAAACCAGAAATGTGAAACATCGGCAACATTCAGCTCCTGTACTTCACATTCCTCCGCTAATGCGGGGTGGGTATCGGTTATATATTTTCCAATATACTTACTGAGAAAGTTCTTTCGAAAAACTTCTACTGAAATATTTATTATGTCGGGGTATCTCTCTTTTAATAATCGTGCTATTTGAATCTTACTATTATACTTACCTGTCCTCCACATTTTTAATCCTTCCTCTAGTTGGTCGGAATATTTTATGTTACTCATTTGGTATCTTAAAGATTAAAAATTACGTCACCCCAAATATACAGCATTTAATATTGTTTTACCAAAAGTAAATTAATAATTATTTTTTTCGTACTTTTAGGAAGCAACTTCAGAGTTAGGTTACCTCACGTCACCTTCAAGGTTACCTCACGTCACCTTCATTTATACTAACTTATTGACCTTCAAATAGTTATATTATTACAGCCCTATACCCTAAAAAAACGAACTTGGGTACACGGGGATAGCGTGAAATCTTTTTTATGTTTTCTTTGTTATATAATAGTTTTTCATATATTTGTCCACACAGAATAAAGTTCTGTTTTACTTCGCTCCTTGACATTTTGGAAAATAGACGGTTTACTAGAAGCCCGTCAATTGAAAATTTCTAGCCACTCCTCCCAGATGATTCGATTTGTCTGGGAGATCTAATCAAACACAACTATGGCAATATCACATTATAATACTCAAGGGGATGGTGACCCAGAATGGATGGTAATACTTGTAATTGCACTCCTTCTTATGTCAGTACTAGCAATACTGGTAGTCTCTACAATGAAATTCACATAAACAATATAAAATCAAAATAATTATGGCTAAAAAACAATCAACTAAGAAAATTGAAAAAGATGTTAAAGACATCGAAGTAGTTCAACCGATACTAGTTACTGGTACCGAACAACCGGACCAAGAGGGTGAACCTTTAAAACTTACAGGATCTAAATCTCCATTGAGTAAGAATCTACGGAAGTTACCTCAAGACAACGAACTATAATGATAGAACGCACTGAAAAGGCTGCAACCAATTACGGCTACCGGGTATGGTTCAATCGAATCTACCCTGGTATGCCACTAAGTGAAGCTCCCCACTACTTGAAAGAGTATGAAGAACTACAATATAGAAAAGCTAATCCTAGAAAAATCTTTTGACTTATGATACTATTAACATACCTAAAATATATGGCTGCATCAGTAGTACTTGCTTTGGCAGCATTCTTTGGAATCTACTTCTTTGGATCCCTGGCAGGAGCATTCATACTATGGGAGAAACCTTTTACAGAACCTCTTTGTAATTATATGCCTCTTAGGGTAGCAATTTTACTATTCATGTTTATAGGAACTTTGGCATTCTTTGGAGGTGATGACGACGATGATGACAACAACTACAGTGACCACTACAGTGATTATGGGTACTAACGGTAAACCTCCCTACGGTAAGGCAATTCGTGGTTCGCGAATCGAGAAGATAATAGAAGACGTAATTGCCACTTCTAAGAGCGTGTTTAAATTACCCCCTATGAGCCCTAGTGGTTTGGAACAGTTTGATAAGGCTATGATAAAAAGAGGAGGTAAAAAAAATGGTAAAAAAAAATAAGGAAAGTTTGTGAGTTTGAGTACGTGCCAGATGTAATGTCCGCGGCTTAGAATAGGCATTAACAGACCCGTGCCGAATAACTAGGGTCTTATCTTAAAACTGAACTTATGAGCACTTTAAACGAATCATTTACTGCAACTGCACTTAGTACTTACGAGCAAACGTCTGATAGCATATTCGATGCTACTATGACGATGCCCGAATTCTTAGTACACTTAGGAATTGCTAAAGGCAAAGCGTCTTTGGCACCGAAGGTAGGTAAGATTTCCGATTACGACGGTCTTGCTTCACAGGGTCTTGTAATTACTAATACCGTTGACGGTACTAGTCTTTATATCACTCTGTCTAAGAAATTAGACCCTAGTGACCTCGCTACTTATGCTTCTCAACTGATTGTTGGGGCTAAAGTAGAGGGTGATGAGACGCGAATCATTGCGTACTTGCCTGGTGTTACTGTAGGAGACGCTGTCTCTATGTAGTAGCTTAACAGTTTGCGTGTATACTTAAGTGTGTATGCGCAAACTTTTATTTTGTTCCTATATGATGCATATTTCTAGTTTTAAGAGGTGATGAGTTCACGTATTGCACCAAGCACACCCTACACATCATCCTAGTATCAGCCACGCTCAATTCCAATACATTTTAATACTATAGACCTATCGCAAGTATCGTGTTGAAATACACCTTGCAATTGGTTCCTAATTTAACTCATAAAACTACAAGTTATGAAAGCAGATGCCAAACTAATTGCAAGAACAGAGATACTCTCTGAATATCCATCTACTCATTCTTTTGGGGAAGATTGGGACAATACCAATAGTACCGCTAATCATTTATTTACTAGCGAAACAACTAGGCTCAATAAAGAGCTTGGATTGTAAGATATTGAGGTAGTATAATATGCCTCGGAGACAAGTAACATCATATTGGTGTTGCTTAGTCTCCTCATAATATTATTATCTAGTTTATGAAGTCAAAGGCTCGCAAAAGAGCAGTTTATCATAGGGATTAATACTAACAGAGTAACCATTGTTAGTTAATATCTAGGGGATAAATATACCTAACCATTGAAATAGTGTGGTATAATAGGCATAAGACTAACATTCAAGAAGATACTGTAAAATGCATTTGATTTATTATAAAGACACTAGACTTTGTTTAGTGCGAAGGATTGCATTGGCTTGGCATATAATTTCTATGACCATGTAAAAGAACCATGTAAGGTACTTTCCCTCTTTATAGTATTTCATCTAAAACATTTATACCTGTGGTAGGTAATGGCACAAGACAATTCGTGAATGAAATACTAGATTAATAATTGCAGGCTAAACAGGGCTACTATGCTGTTCCAGAGTTTTACAGATTACTTATGTTGGGAGACATTAAAACTGTTATTATTTTAACTCATAAAACTTATAGATATGCTAGTAGGAATGATATTAATACCAGGAGAAAATGATGAAGCTTATAAAGTATTCATTGACGCGCAAGAACCAAACATAGTTAGGGTTAATCCTAACTTAAATCAATGGTAGCTATGAAAGAACTTATAATGAATTACGCAGGTCTGATAACTTGTTACATTGCATTTGTAGTAGTGTGCATAAATTACATATTATCAGAAGATTAACTGCAATAGTACCATTGTCTTGCTAACAGTGGATAGTTCAACAGACGTATTCTGTTTGAGTCGAGTTTACAGCGCCTCACCAATAGCTTACAATATAACAAGTTAAATAGCGTGATTGAGTTATTCCGATCTGCCCTTAGACGTAAGAGCTGGTTTATGGCGACCATATTGGATTAAAGACCATTAAGATTGTACTAGGTACGGTCTAATTGTGCATCTATATTTATAGATAGGTGCAGCACAAGGAGCCAATCACGCTATTTTTTACAATACTAACTATGAATATAACCAACCAGAAAGCACGTTTTGGAAAATATAAAGGAAAGCTAGTCTCTTGGATAGTAGAGAATGATATGAGCTACGCTTTATGGCTGGCTAAATCTTCTAACAGTAAAACCAAGACCAAGCGTGCCGCACAATCTTTTATTGACAAGCACAACAACAATACTAACTGACACATAAATACTTACAATTATGAACTGTTTATTATTACAAATGAAGGGTGATTCAAAGAGAATATATCTAGGTAAAGTGCCTAATGATTATATTCTTCCGGAACAAACATCACAAGGTTATTTCACATTTGGTAGAGCATCATTTCCAGATGATGATATTGATTACTTAATTATTACGTGTCATAACACTCAAGAAGTGTTTGTACATGATACTGGTAGAACATTTAAACTTAACTCATAAACACTTACAATTATGAATATAACCGCACAGAATGCATTAGAAGAAGGATTAGTACTAGCAGTCGGAAAAGAACATTCCATTACGATAGATTCCGATTACACAGTACGTGTAGAAGGAATACCATGTGGTACACTTGCCGATAACCTACGTTGGTTTAATGCTACTGAAGTGCCATACATAGACAAGATTACAGAAATTGTGTATGTACAACCATATGTATGGAGCATTAAGCACCTACATACCAGACATACAGAGTTTGTGAAATTGTCTGAAGCACAGCAAGAAGACATACTCGAAAGAGCATCGAACAATTGCATAAGCTAACTCTCTAGTAAACCCAAGGATGTTTATGATGCTTACTACAAGCTAGGTAAGTGATAGTCCTTGGGATGAGAGTCCTAACATTAATTTAACTCATAAACTTATAATTATGGAACAACCACCAACAAAAGAAGAACATCTTGTTAATCTTAAACAAGTACTAGACGGTAAATGGTCTCTCTACAATGAGATCAATAGAATAGAGGTAATCGTCACTCAAGAAAACATTGAGAACCTTGCAATGATGATGGTAGAAATGGAGAAAGAAGAAGGAGGATCAGCACATCTATCGTACAATGTGCTAGGTGAAGATGAGAAACTCCAATCATATGCTGACGATGTTCAGTATGAATAACATACTTGTTGGATGATTCCCAACTACGCCTCAAACTTGGGCTAAAGAAGGGTTTAATCACCCATAGTTCCAGTAGAGCCAGACTACTGCGATATGAAAGCTGAAATATTGCATCTGGCATCTCATACAGCAGTAGTGCTGAATAATACTAAACTCTTTGATTGAAGATAAACATAGTATATACAGCCTTGCATGAAAGCTGCAAGTTAAAGGAAAATACGGCTTCCTGTATTACTATAAACTGTATCAGCAGTTGTGTTTATTTGAATGTATCCTGATGTTCAAAGCACATTTACGTGAGTGAGACCCTACGGCAGTAATCTCAAGGTCGTATAAGAATATCCCATAGCTGAATTGGGCAAAGAGTTTTTTAAATACAGCGCGCGCAGCAGTGCTGAATAATACTAAACTCTTTGATTGAAGATAAACAGCAAAATGAATTGGATAGAGGTTCGAATCCTTCCCTTGCTAAACTGTATCAGCAGTTGTGTGTTTATTGTAGGTTAATTATGTGTTATCTGCTAGTGGTGCAGAGTTGATAAGCATTGAGTCTTATTGTTAAAGAGAAGTTAACCATAAATTTCTCAACATAAGTTACCCATAACTGAAATTTGGGCAAAGAGTTTTTTAATCTATTACATAATGAACATACTTAAAGATACTGATGGGTCATTGAGATCCACCACTAATTTAGAACTACTCGGACATTGGTTCGAAGTAGATTCTGTTATTTACTATATACTATTTGAACCTTTTAAATCTTAACATTATGCCAGAAACAACAGTTATGACAGTACAAGAATTCGAAAAATCAGAAGCAAGCGGCTTCTTTGATTGCTATGCACAGTATGTGTATGAACAGTATTAATAAATAACTCGCACACCTTCTAACCACTTCCGATGATTGATATACGTCACACGGAGGACTTGGGAAAAGATACCGTTTGGAAGTAACCGGGAGGTGTGTGTTTATTAAAGATATAGGTTAAACATTGAAACCTTTGTGAATTATAGCGTGAAACAACCTTTTAGGTGCTGTAGTTATATATTCACATAAAGATACTAATCCTGAATTGACAGGGTGTATTAAGTATGGTTACAGCTTTTAATACCTAGCTAACCTCTTGGTAATATGGAGTAATCCTAGATGTGTTGTATTCCCTTGAGAAAGGAATCCTAAGAGGTCAAGAGATAGATGAAGTTTATTAGACTCTGCTATCAACAACACAAATGAGTTCTCAGCAAGTAGTTAAGTAGAAGACTTGAGCGTAA
>Ga0070748_1000972_pt1 | contig 13614 bp, 7 predicted proteins | sample VirMetDEL_Nov_12_FD_77015 | JGI IMG/M metagenome (GOLD analysis project Ga0070748, IMG submission 77015) | Aqueous microbial communities from the Delaware River and Bay under freshwater to marine salinity gradient to study organic matter... | ecosystem: Environmental > Aquatic > Marine > Coastal ...
CCGTTTCCAGCTAGGTCAGTTAGTTCAAGCTCATGCAGACAGCTATCTATAGCTATATCTGTATTAGCTGAATCTATATAATTATATGCTAATGAGTCTGTACATCCATATACTTTTGGTGTAAAACACATCCCCGTGTCTACTGTAGCAGCTAAGTCAAACTCTACAAAGCTGCTATCCATACAACCAAATACTGATGGAGGTGGAGGACAGCCAGACGTATATATTACATCCCATATTTGATTACCAAAATCAGCTGTATCTAATTGCCATATAGTATCACCACATTGTTCTATGTATACAGAACCATCATTACCACCCCATAAACTACCTGCCACACCATCTCCATACGTATCATTTAGCACAAAGTAAAAGCTATCTACAGGTAAACATATACTTGCATATTGCGGTTCATAATCCACTATATTACTGTACGGACCACCTTCTAACAAAGTATCTCCAAAGAAAGTCATTATATACCAAGATGTTTCTTCAGGATATTGATCAGGATTAACTGTAACGTTTAAACTCCATGTATTAGGAGGGCATTGTCCGAATGCAGTACCTATAAAAAATACTACAATCATAATTAAAGCGTATAAAAACCTTGTAAACTTGTTCATTAAAATTTGCTTATTATGAGTTCGTCAATGTAATTTTGTATTTCTTTTTTTGTTGCAACCATAGAAAAACTAATGTCAGCTTGAAATCTTTTAACTTCTTCGCCATCATCAAATATTATTATAGTTGGCACTACAGCTATTTTGTATTTAGTTTGATTATCATTTTGCTCTATCAAAAGTGCTTGTCTATCACATTCTTTTAATTTTGAGAACCAAACTACATCATTGTTTTTATTCCAATCTGCATTAAAGTGCACAGCTTTTATTTGAGCTATACACGAAGATGAAATAAAAATTATAATGAAGGTTATTAAAGCTTTCATTATTTTAATGCATCAATTTTGTCTTCCATTCTGATCATACGCTCTTCCAATTTCTCTACGTTTCTTTCCGTATTCTTAATTGATTGGCGTATATTAACATCTTTCATATCAAATTCCATTTTTGATATTTCAGGTTTTGGAAGCTCTTTAGCTTCAGATATGTCAGCTTGTAATGTAAACCACATACCGACAAGCGTGAAAATTAAAGCAGCAATACCACCAAGTGTTTTGATGCTTACATTAAAGCTTGTATCTTCATTCAATTGTTTCATTTTACTTTTTACATTTTTTGCCACAATGTCCAAAGCACACTTTGCCAAAAGTTAATTTTGTAATTAATTTGCAGATAAAATTTTTCATCTTAAAATATTATATAGTTAATTCCTAATTTAAAATCGTACCACTCTCTGTTCCAATACTTGTGATACTTTCCTTCTACAAAAGTACCTAAATGTTTGTTTATTTTCAAACCAAATATTAGGCCTCCTGAATAATCATACCATTGTTCATTATCATTAAAATTATGATATGAGTACAAACCTCCATCATTATAGTGATAGGGCATTATATTTGCCCAGGTATGTAACCAAAAGTTTTTACTATAATAATAGTAATCTAATCCAGCTACTAAAGAGTACTGCCATTGATTAGCTAATTCATTTCTTTTCTTTTCTACGTAGTTTTCTAACACATTAGGTATTACAACTTCGTTCCATATTTCATTATTAGTAGCAACTATATTATTATTTGGATCAGTATAAATAGATTCAAATACATCAATATTGTATCCTTCTTCTATTGCTAATTGTGTATAATGTATATTGCCAGACTCCATAATCCAGTCAGATAACGGATCATAACCATAAGGTTCTGCAAGACGTTGAGCAAATCCTAAATTAAAAGAAAGTTTTTTATTTCCGTTAAGTCTAAGTCTTTGACTTGATTCAAAATATTTTATATCTGCAAATCCATCTACCATGTATTCTACCTTGGCAAACCATTTTGGATTTACATATCTTATAAAATGATGTTGATCTAAATACTTAATACCTTCTTGTCTTTTGTAATCAACTTCAAATAAAAATTCAAATGGAGCAAGACCTATATTAGCAGCATCAGAGAAAGATGTTTCTGTCCCATCTTTAAATGGTGACGTAGCTTCGTAATTAAATCTTTTGATTTTACGTATACCCATTGTTAATGAGTAATCATATGGAGTAAATATAGTGTCATACATTAATGTACTTTCATCAACAGAATATACATCTCTATCAGATAATGATGTTCCTCCATTAGCTGCAACATAAAAAGTAGAAAACTTAAATAGTTTTTTAATCTGTGCATTTCCATTTACAGAAACAAATAAAAATAATATAATTAAAAACCTAATCATGCCTTAAATTTGAATATGTACTTTTATAATATTCTTGTAATAATACAATCTGCGCATCTGTCAATGCAGAATCATATATGGTTATAACTCCCATTGAACCTTGAAAATCACCAGCATCATTTGACAATGCACCAATATGATTTATTTGAAATCTACCTTCGGGAGTAGCTGCTGCATTATTAGGATAACCATCTACAATGGTATTAGAGTTATTTGCCATTTCTTCACCAACTAAATTAGCGGCATCGTATACATACACTTTTTGTTTACTGTCATCTAAATTTGTTTCAGAAACCACAATTAATAATTCATTTTCATCTTCTATTATAGATTCATTTGATCCGCCTTTGTCTACTGGAGTTCCTCTTGATCCAGTTTGATATGTATCAGTATCATTAAGTCTTACTGTGGCAAATTGATTTCCAGTACCTGTCGCATTAAATCTAAATAAAACTGTATTAGCATTTACCTTTAATTGATTTAAACCAGCAATAGTACCGCCTAGTATAGCGTCACTAGCTACTGAACCTTCCATTCTAAAAGCAACAACAATAGTAAAATCTATTCCACCCGTAAGCACAGCTGCATCTAATGGCAATCTATCATTTCCTCCATCAAAATTGAGAGCAGGTCTTGATGCTCCAAAAACGCCTGAAACATTCTTACAACCAGAAGGTCTTATAGCTGGATCTTTTGGTATTACATAATTTACATTAGTATTTTTACCTTCGCTAGGTACTTTTAATAACGTATCAGTCCATTGACTGAAATCAAATAAACCAGTACCATCACCTGAAGATAAACCAGCACTAACGTTATGTATGTTTTGGTATTCTCCTGCAATTAAAGTTATACTATCTCCTGCAGAAAATCCAGCAGCAGTTGATGAGCTCACACCTCTTGTTATATTATACAAAATACTAGCTGTACCGCTAGCTATTCTAAAACCTGAATATGATATATATTCACTACCAACTAAAATAACACCAGCATCTGGCCAAAGACCTGCGTCAGGTTGCGTACCGCTAGCTATTCTAAGGTCGACAGTAGATGTTTCATCAGATATAGTATCGTTACAGGTTGGGCTTGTGTCTGGTTTTCTAGGAAATCTAAAAGTATTTGCTACTTTTGAAAAATCAAAATGCAACAAAGGTTCTCCTAAATCGTGTAATGGATCAAACGACTTACGGTGAGAAGGATTCTCGAGTCCCATATGTAAGCCCATATGCATATCTTAGGAAGCTTGTACGTTAAGACCTGGATGAGCTCCTGAAGCAGGCGCTACATATGCAATGCATTTACCGCTTTCTAGCTTAACTGCAGTCCATCTTCCATAAATAGTTACACCAGTTGGAAATGTATCTGTACCTGCTACAGCTTTACCAAATGCTCCAGCAGCAGCTGTAGTCATATAAGCTGAGTGTTTTGAACCTTCCACGTAAGATGTAAGTGTTTCAAAAGTACATTCTTGCAACATTGTAATAGCTACAACATGATGAGGAACCTCACCTGCTGTAGATAAATTTTGCACCTCTTCATCTGAAGAAGTTGAATCTAAATATGCGCTACCAAAATAACCTGTAGCTACTGAAAATAAATCGTTTGTATTTGCCATAATTTTATGTTCCTAAGGCTAAAGTGCCTCTGTTATTCCAAAGTTTACCTGATCCATCTCTTGGATCAGCTGAAGGTAATGATTGATATGTTGTATTGTTGTCTATAACAATCGTGTCATCTGAACTATTATCTAAAGACAAAACTAATACTGTTAAAAATGCTCTTAATTTTTCTGCTGTAATCTGTCTAGTTTTAGTTTCGAACAATTCTTCTACCATATCAAGTAGTTCTGCTCTTGTTCTTTTGTCATCAGAAGCAACAGTTACTTTAGTTAATGTTTGTCGTCTTACTAAAGTTCTGTAGCCAGCTCTTCTTGTTGCATTTGTGTAATCTCCTTTTGCCATAATTAACCTCCAAAATCACCATTAAACTCTCCTGAAAAAGCTCCAGCAGGCTTAACTGTTTTTATTACTATTCCTAATCCTAAACTCATTATCTACCAATATAAGCTATAAATGCTCCTGTTTCACCATTAGCAATTTCTATACTTGTCCATCTACCGTATATAGTTACGCCAGCAGGAAAAATGTTTCCATTATCTACTATAGCTCCACCTGATCCCTCTGTCAATGTTTCATTACCTGCACCTAAATTATGAGCAGCTACATCTGTTCCCACAAACTCTATAGATGGATTACTTGTATCAGCTGTTAGCCCTCCTGCGTTTGTACCCAATGTTTCTAATTTTGTATCAGCTATAAACGTAATAGCTATAAACACTTTATTAGTTGGCGGTTTAATTGGCGTATCTGCTGTATCACAAAACACAGATCCTAATTGACCGTAGTTTTGTCTAAATAAGTCTTGAATGTTTGCCATTTTATTATTTTTTACAAATATAGTTAATTTTATTCTCTAAATAAAGGTTCAGTTATAGCCTTGGCTGGTGTTATTTTACGAGCCGTGCTAAATGCTTTTAAATCTCCTTGCTTGCCAAACTCACCGCTACGCTCATATCTTTGCAATGTTGCTAGTTCTTTACTAAACTGTAACACATTTTTACCTGTATTGATCGAAGCTGGCGGTAAAGTATAGTTAACAAATCTATTAACATCAGTAAATATTAAAGCATCATTAGAAAGCTTTTGTATTCTATCTGCATAAAAATCATCATCATCAGCAGCCATGCCCATAAGCAACAACATTGCGGTCATTCCAAAACCTCTTAATAGTGCATTGATTGCATCTTTTCTGTGCTGTGGTAATGCTTCAAACTCTGCACGCATTTCAGATAGCTTGCTTGTGCCATTCATCATACGCATTACAAAGTCATATCCTGCTCTGTAAGAGCCTATCTCGTATTCACCGAATCTGTTTATGTCCTCTTGCTTAAGTCTGTTATAAGCCAATGTTATAAACCATCTTTTAAATTGTTGCGCAGCCACACCTAATGAATAAACACTTAATAGTCTTTGATCTATTTTAGTATAACCTTCACCGTGTAGTGTAGCTATCTTGTTGTTTATTTCCATAACTCTTTCGTCACTTACAATACCCGACTCATATTCTTGCGGAGTAAGCTCACCCAAGAAAGCAGTACCTTGTATCCAATATTCAGATAGCTCCATAGGTAAAAATGCCCATTGTTCTATTTTACTAAATGAATCACGATCACCTACTACATCACTAAACGATAATTCAATAACTCTGTATTTTTTTAAAAGCTCTATGCCTTTCCATCCGTCTTTATTCAAAGATGTCCAGAATCGTTTTTCTCCTAAAGCAAACTTAGATCCACCTTTATCTCTTAGCTCTTGGTATTTACCAGCAAGTATATTGCCAATACCCACACTTGTACTAAAACCTAAGTGTATTAAAGCTGTCCACCTAACCATAAACTGTATAGCTTTGTCAGCAGTTTTACCAAATATAGATGTTTGTCTTTGATTTCTTAAAAAGTTATCTCTCCATACACGCTGTACATACTCAGCTGTATTCTCATTACCCATCTCTCTATTTACAGCTATAACTCCATCAACTAAGGTAGCTACATCATTAAACCCTCTAAAGCTTTGATCTACTGATCCGTGTACAAATGTTACAGATCTAACATACTGTTTAAGGTTATCTGCTAGATTATAACTTGTAAGCTCTTTAGCTCTTGTAGTACGACTTGCATTAAATCTTGAGAACAAACCACCTTCCATCAAAGTATCCATTTCTAAGTCTGTAGCAATTATATCTGTACCGTCTTCATGCTTACCTAGGGCTAATTGTTTTTCAGCTCTTTTTTGAAGTTGTCTTAAATGTCTTACTTTAGTTACTTGATTTTCATCAATTGTCCCATCCATATATTGATTTTTCCAAAACTCAAATGACTGTGGTTCTTTTCTTGCATATTTACCTACACCAGTAAGCTTTACGTGATTTATGTTAGAAGTAGATCCTAGATGATTAGCATATAACCCAAGAAGCCCTCTTGCAGATAATGCTTCAAGATTACCCATTTGGAAATGAGGAATATATAAATCTTGTCCCTTACGTTTTAATAACTTCTTATAGCTATTAGTTATTTGTTGATATTTATTGTAAAACTCTATTTCTGTTTGAGTAGGATTTTTACTCATAAATTCTGTTCTATTGAAAAGTCTTATACTACTGTCTGGCTGAACGTCAATCATTTTTCCGTACAACAATTCAAATCTAGCTCTTGGATTAAACAAACCTTTTAGTCCAAGTCTTTTGCTTTTAATAAGTGCTTTTTCAATTTTGTTTACTTCAGCTATTTGTTTTTTAACCTCAACAGCATACAATCTATATTGTCGCTGTATTTCATTGATCATCTCTTGAACCTCTGGTCTTTTGGATGTCATGTTGTTTGCACCAAACCATTTACGAATTACACTTATATCTTCGTTGCCTTCGTATTTGTATTTGCCTTTAGATTTATTTCTAAGGTTTTTGATTTGTTTACTCATTGCTTTCTTACCTAAAGCAAGGTGTAATTTGTGTAACAGTCTAGCATTAGCTACTTCGTCTGTTGTAGCCTGTATTTCTTGTATAGTTTTATTAAGCTCATTCATGCTAAGACTATCAATACCCTTTTCTTCTAATTGCTTTTCTCTTGCGTCTAGTTTTCTATATTCATCTTGATACTGATCATATCTGCCATCAAAATAAGATTTATAGTCACTTTGTTTTATAGCATCATAATTATATCCTAAGAATTTAAAGTATTCGTCTTTATTCAACGGTCTGTTTATTTCCGACAAATGATCTAAATAAAACTCCTTAGCTTTTTTAAATTTAGCTGTACCGTCTGGCTCTATTTGAACTGCTTGTTGTAGTGTCTTTTGTTGATTAACACTTATCTTATCAGCAACATCCTTAAATATGTTTGGATGATTAACAAATAACTGTGTAGCTTTATCTTTTACAGATTTAGATTCAGTAGAAGACTCTTTATCTTTTTCTGATTCAAAGTGTTCGTCAAGCATATCAAACTTACCGCGCATGTATTCTTTAGAGAACAATGGTGTAATAGAGTTACGCTCGAAGCCTAATTTATTCTTTATAAAATCATACTGCAATAAAGCATCTTTTATCTCTGTAGGAAGAACTGTAAACTCATTACGAGCTAATTGTATTTGTTCTTCATTGCTAAACGAGTTGATTTGTTTTTTGTTTATTTCTATTTGATGTTGATAGTAATCAGACTTGCTGTCGTTACTTAATAATAAATACTTACGAACAAAGTTATCAACAGGTAAATCTTTTCTATTGTTATATTCTTCTATAGTATTGTATACCTCACCAATTGTTTTATTATTATTAAGTGCTGGTATAGCTTCAGCAACCTTCATCAAATAATAATCTTCAATTATCTTTCTATGCTCTCTTCTTTCAAAATTAAGTTTAATCTTTTTCTCGTCTTCAATGTATGCTATAATATCACGAGCTTCTTTCGTGTACATAAATGATGTAGACTTCTGACGATCAACTTGCTGTTGTAATAAATCAATAGAATGTTTTATCAAAGGATCAGATCTAAAGTTACCCATTGTATTAGGTTCAAGCAAACTTGACATACGTCCTTCACCATTTATAGTGTCTATAAGAGATTGTGCATCATGACCATGCTTAGGCATAGATTTATGTACAGATAGTGCTTTACCAATTGAGAATATCTCATCAGTAACGCTTTCTAGTTTATCCATAAATCCTATTAAGGCATACTGTGTGTCCTTGCTGTTTCTTTTTAATTTAGATATGTCTAAGTTTATTTCAGCTGTTGTATACTTTTTAAGTATTGCTTTTGCTTTAGCTTTGTTTACACCACCAATCTCCATTATTGCTTGTATAGCAGCAGAACCTTTTGTTACAGTCATTACAGATTGATCGCCTCTATACTTGTCATATGTTTTAACAGCAGGATTGTTCATTATGATAGATATATCTTTTAAATCTAAACCGTGTCTTGCTAATAAGGTAAACTGATTTACCGTGTTAGGAGTTAATCCCATTTTGTTAGCATATTGATACTTGGCATTATCTAATACAATGTTTAATAACTCTGCTACAGCAAACGCATTACCTGCTGCGTTATCTTCAGATGCTATATCAATTAGCCCATTAATATCGTTGTAACTTTTCTCAGTACCTTTTACATTCATCGTGAAGTTAAAGCCAACACCATACCCAGCCATTACGTTTAATACTCTTTGTAATGAAGCTACTGTACCAATCATATTTTGTGCAGGCACGTTGTCATTAAAGTATTGTTTGTCACCTATTGGTAGTAATTGTGATTGTCTTTGCTCTTCTTTACCATAGAAGTTTTTAACGGCATCTACAGCTTCTTTGGCTACCTTTTCAATGTCAATAGGAGTGGTTAGCTCGTTATACTTTTGACTGCCTATTTCTATGTCAGCAATAAGATTTATATTAAGCTCTAATAGTCTATTAGCATCAGTTTGCCATTCCTTCAAAACATTAGTAACTGGCACAGCTTTACGCTTTGTGCCTGGTATTGTAATAGCTTCATCTATATTACCTTTGTGTTCATAGTTAAGGAACAAAGAGTCACCGTCCATATCTGATCCTATAACTTCAGATACTTTAGATGGTACAGATATAATAGATCTTGCTCCTTCTACACCTTCAGCATGGAAATCTTTAACTACTATCGCTACTGTAGACTGTTTACCATGTGCAGGTACACGTGTAGCTAATATAACATCTCCAATCTTTACACCGTCTGTTTTAGCTGTAGCTGGTATAATACCTTCTGAAACCACAAGATCTCTACCCTCTTCTATATATCTATTAAGTCTATTCTTGTATGTTCCTGTTGGAGCTTTTTCAGCTAACTCAGACATCTTTTGATATGCGTTCAGATTCATACCTATACTTGATACCTGGTAAGCTATAGTTCCTTTAAACATAGCCTTAGTACCAAACTTAACTAATCTTGAAGCTGCAAGTTGCTGCATAAGATTATGCATCTGAGGTAATAGTGCAGGTGCATATTGTGCTAGAGATGTATTAAGATTACCGAAAAACTCTTCGCCTATTAGCTTGCGTAAATAATCTACGTCTGCTTGTCTTTCTGCTGGAGTTGACGTGTCTTTATATATAACAGGACCTTTCTTTGTATTTTGATAGCCCTTCATTGCTTTTGCAGCTAGATCATGCATTTCTCTAACTATAGCTGTTTCTTCTGTAGTTAAGTTAGAATGATGATGTCCAAACAGCTGTGATGGCATGTGGAATGTATGACGCTCTTTATCAAGCTCTACTTGCACACCAAATCCCTCTCCTGATATACCTGTCCAATTACCTTCTTCAGTTTGATCGTATATCTTATCTTGCTCTTGACTTATCTCCTCAACAGACATTTTATCTATATCTATAAGGTCTCTTTTTATTTTACCATCTGCTCCTTTGTAATATGGTTTTGGAGCATACTGTTTCAACGCAGATCCAAAAGTAGCAACAGGTGTAAAGTCATGATCTTGTTGACTATCGCCAAACTTTTGTTCAGCTATTACTTCTTTACGTTTTCTAAGTACGTCTGCTATCTTTTTAAGAGTTGGATTGTTTTTCTCCATCTCAGGAGTAAGCTCTACTATTTTAAATTTACCAAACGTTCTTTTGCCTAATAAGTTTTTGTTTTGATTGTTTACCTCAACATAATCATACACGTGCTTAAAGATATGACCTACCTTACGCATAGAACCAAACTTGTCTCTTATCTTTTGTCCGTCACCAGGAAGAACATAAGCCTCAGCATCTGTAGCTTTGTGCAATCCAGTCGTTCCTTGATACTCTCCATTTTCATTTTCAAATAGATCTTGGAATGCAACAAACTCTATAGGTGTATTACGATCATGTGGTGTATGCCTCTTGATTGCACCTTCAGCACGCTTAATGTAATCTATTTCGCTTTGCGACTCACTATGCTTACCTATTAAGAGTTGTTGAGCCATAGCCTTATTAATAACATAGTTACCTAAGAACTCTTTTAGTTTAGCATTGGTTAGCTTAGATCCGTTTTTACCTATGAGAGTATTAAGCTCTACTTGCTTTTTGTCTTTAAGTATTTCAGTCTTAAAGTTTTGTACATACTCATCAGTTATTATAAGCTTATACTTGTCGCCTTTCTTTTCTATATCAAATGGAAAGACTCTTTTACCATCACCATATGTTTCATTAACAAGTCCTGATTCATACGCCATTCTTACCAAATCATTCTTTTGTTTTGCTGTTCTAGCAAGTATAGACTTTACATAGTATCTACGTTTAGCTGCACCAAATACAGCAATAGGTTGATCGTAAAATATTGTTTCCTTATTTGTTTTATTTAGATCTAAGTTGTATAGATACTCATTTAGGTCTGCAAGCATAAGCTCTTGACTATCCATCTTTACATACTTTCTATTTCTACGATCTAAATTAAAACTTTCGTTCTTAGCAACAACTACACCAGACAACATATTGATTGATAGTTCAGATCCTGAATATAGTATTCTAGCATAAGGATTTACAAACTTGCCATCTTTAATATAGCCTAATGATTTCATTAACCTAATATAAGCCTGTTTGTTATCTCTTCTTAGTTTTGCGTAATTTTCATTTTTGTTATGTAAACTATTCTCTTTGTTAATAATCATAGTAGGATTCTCCGCTACATCATTAACCATAGTTATATAGTTCTTTGCTCTTGACTGTACTATAAGCTCTGTAAGAATATTTTTAAAACCATTTTGTATTTGCAATACATCGCCTCTACCTTGATTATCTACAAAGTCTTTAATATTAGATTGTACTATTTCCTGTACCGATCCGTATCTTTTACCCTTGTAATTAAATCTTCTACCAGTCTCTGTAAATAGCTCTGGGCTTATGTATTGATAGTACGATGAGTCAGTATATATTGCATCAAAGGCTTCTTTTACATTACCTGCCTTGACTAAGTCAATTACTGCAAATCTTTCTTGTGATAACTTAGTTGGTCTTTTAAATGTCTTACCCTCAAAACTACCAAACCATAATGGATTTGCATGTTGATCCATACGAGATACCCATCTCTTTTCATCCATACTTAAAGACTCTTCGCTTATCCAAGTGTTTACACCATTGTCACCTTTTCTGAAACTAATTTGTTTCATTGTTTCAATCTTCTTGTTAGCAAAGTCAATAGACATATCTAACAGTAAAGCATCGACTAAAGACTCTCTGCCAAACTCTTTTTGCAAAAACGCAATAAAACGTTGCACCTCAACATTATCACTATTAAGAACTTGATCAACAAAAGCAAAAGCATTTTGTTTTTTTACTCTCTGCCCTATTGCAAATAGTTCTGCTAATAACTCTGATTTGTTTACAGGATTGTTTGGTGTCTTCTTGCTTTCTGTTTGTGAAAAACCTTCTATTACAGTAGATGTTGTTCCAGACAAAGCCTTTTCTTCTCTGTCGTATAGTTGTCCTGCATCACTCTCTTCTTGTATAGTTTCTTCGTTTTGTTCAAACTGTAAAACTCTTTCTTGGTCAAAAGCTTCTTTATCTATTTCTTGATTGTTAAGTTTTTGATCAATAGCATCCGCAAGCCTATCTAACACTTCTCTGTATCTTGCGTAATCAACTTTATCTACTAATGATTGAACTCTACGTTTTATAAAGTCATGTTGTATAGATCCTACACCAAATGGCGCTTTTTGTTTTGTAACGCTATACTTCATGCCGTTCATCTTATACACCTCTACAAGTGCTTCTTGAACAGCAGCATCTCCTTTCAATCCTTTAGCCGCAACCTTTTGCGTAACGATCTGAAACATACCTTTAGTAGTAACAGACTCCATACCAAATAACTTTTTACTTGGCTTTTCACTATAAGAGTTTTTCTTAAGCTGATTATCTACATTTAATGTATTAAAGTTTTTGCTGATATAATCCATCATTTCATCAAGATTCATATCAGCTATTTCTGGGAATGCTGTTTTTACAGCTCCTTCAGCTTCTTCTCTATTCTTCCCAAACTTACTTACTCTTTTGTATATTCTTTTAAATACGTTTTCAGTTTCTAATGCGTCTTTACCATTTTCAATAACATTGAAGATTCCACCCTTACGATTGTATTCTTCATTAGAGAAAGCAAACGCTTCTTCTAATAAACCATACTGAGCCTCATCAGACATTCTTTTAATCAAACCTCTAGCGCTAAGAAATGTAAACAACTCTTTTGAGCTTTCTCTGTATTGCTGCGCATTGCCTTCTTCTTGTGATTTACGTATAGTGTCTACAAGACTTGATAGCACATTTACTACATCTTTTCTATCACTTTTAAGATATGAATTTATGATTTGTTGACCTGTTACAAACTTTCCTCCAACACGATAACGTGTAAGCTCAGGATAGTTAACCGCTACCTGTGTTAACCATCCTTGTTTAATGAGTAGCTTGTTCAATCTTTTCTGTAAAGCTGTGCCAGCTATAGATTGATAGTATGGATGCGATAACTCGTGAATAAGGTCAGTCTGCATTGCAGCATCTTTATTTACAAGTATTGTACTCCCTAAGAATACAGCTGCTGCTGGTGCACCAAAACCTTCTAATAATTGTTTGTATGTAAAGGCAACGTCTATGCCTGGGAATTGTTTTTCTAACGTTCTACGTAAATAACGTTGTACTATTTCTTCACGTGGATTGACAGTAATTTGGTATATATCATTACTGCCTCTTGTGTTTGCTTTCTTATATTTTGTAAGATCGTTGTTATTTAAGTCTTGATCTAAACTATTTGATAAATCTGTTTCTGAATCTTCTACAATTATAGCTTCATCAATAACATCCGTGTTAATTTCCTTTAAGGATTTTTTACTTTTTTTTTTAGGTTTTGGAGCTCTTTGAGAATTTTGCTTTTCTATTTCGGCCATTACCTTCTCAAATTCACCTACATTGTCTTGATAGAATTGTATTTCTTCTTCTGTAAGGGGTTCGGTTTTGTTTGCCATTTTTTCATACAATGACATTACCTTAACTCGATTTTTCTTTTGTCTTTTTGACATCCTGTTCATTGTGTCTTGGAACTCAGTAGTTTCTCTATTCGCGTCTCCAAAAACATCTTCTTTAGAATCAGGCACAGGTTTGTTTCTTTGTTCTTTAACCTTTTCTTTTACTGTAGCCGCTGTTTTCTTTACTAAATCTAATCCTGCATTAA
>Ga0070748_1000979_pt1 | contig 13574 bp, 4 predicted proteins | sample VirMetDEL_Nov_12_FD_77015 | JGI IMG/M metagenome (GOLD analysis project Ga0070748, IMG submission 77015) | Aqueous microbial communities from the Delaware River and Bay under freshwater to marine salinity gradient to study organic matter... | ecosystem: Environmental > Aquatic > Marine > Coastal ...
AGGATATAAAGGAATGTTGAAGGATTTATCTAAAGATAAACAGTCTGACAAGTACTTTGACGCGAAGAATGTAAGAATACTAGCAACTGACAAACAGAGTTCATTAGCGCTAACCAATGAGGCTGGTAATGAGTTGATTTTAGATATACCGATTCCTACTTTCAATCACGTAAACTCATCTATCGATTACTCTGTCAATGGAACTGCTAAATCACTATCTTACTCTACTGAATCAAGTGTTATACCTAGATGTCAGCTTGAAAAAAATTACACAACAACTGCAGGAAATATCACTACGAATAATGTTTCAGGAGTTCAGGTAATAATTGGGGTAGAAGAGATGAGAGATTCCGCTATTGTTGTAACAACAGATGGAAATGGTTGGGATTGTTTCTGGGAATTAACAGGAATAAACTCATCTAACTTTGGTCTAGAATTAAAGTATATGAGTGATCTTGGTTTATCTAATCAGAATCTTATTCAATTATTATTTAATTATGAAAACTCTGTAATTCAAAAAATATATTTCGTTGATGGTAAGCACCAGCTTAGATTTATTAATATTCGTCAAAGTGTGGCTAATGGAGACTTATACAACTTAATTGATCTAGACTCTAGCTCAGTTGATACTGTAAGTACATTTACTCTTTCCCAGATAAAGGTAAATAATACAATAAGCGGTGGTTCTCATACTTCTGGAATGATTCAATATGCCTATGGCTTATATATTCTTAACGGATCACAAACTACCATATCTCCCTTATCAGAACTTGTTTCTTTAGATAAAGGATTAGGTCTTGGGGGTGGAGAGGTTAACGAGGTTGTTGGTAGGTCGGTATCAATAACTGTTCCTAATATAGACGCAAAATTTACACATATAAAGATTTACTCAATAAAATACACATCATATAATGAAATACCTGAAGTAAATATAATTTCTGATAGCGAAATAGATAGTACAGGTGAGTTTTCTTTTACAGATACAGGATCAGTAGGAACATCTATATCTTTAGAGGCTTTTACTTTCCTGGGTTCATCTCCAATAATACCAAAACACATTGCAACCAAAGATAATAGGTTGTTCGCAATAAATATTAAGGAGATATTATTTGATATAGATATAGATACTAGGGCTTATTCTTACAACAATTTAAGCGTGTCTAACGTAATGGAGAATGTATCATTAAATGAATCAGGTGTTGCTGAAGGAACTAACACATTGGTTCCTGCTAACTTCAATATATCACCTAAGCATGACTCAATTAATTCAAACTATGATGTATATAAATACAAAAAAGATGGATCAACATTAGGTGCTACGGGAAAATATATAGAAGTGGACTTCTTGCAGACATCATTAAATGATGATCAAGCTACAGGTCTTCAATTCTTTAAAGATAGAGAGATATATAGAATAGGTATTGAATTCTATAACAATAGAGGTCAGAAAAGTGATGCTAAATGGATTGTAGACATGAAGGCTCCTGATGGGAATCTTAATGGAATGTACAATCAACTTAAAGTTGAATTAACTAGCGAATTCTATACGTGGTTAGCTGATGACTCTAACTTCCTAAGTGATGATGATAAGCCTGTTGGATTTAAAATCATTAGAGCAGATAGAAGCATGTCTGATAGGACTATACTTACTCAAGGGTTTATTAACCCTATGATAGCTAACTATAGCCATGATAGTAAAGATGAAACCTTAAATAAAGTTAAAACCTTAGTTAACTCTAATGAGAGCAATAAAATGCCTTCAGTGACAAGAGTTTTTGAAAAAACAGTTCCCTTTGTAGGTTGTGCTGATTATAATGACTTATCTTTCAGTGGTGAGTTTACAGGTGATCCAAGCTCAGGAAGAGATAGAGAAGGATTCAAGGCTGCTTCAAGCAAGGATTGGAGAGCTCAAAACTGGCAACACAATAGGTTGATGCAAATGTTTAGTCCTGAGATAACTTTTGACGACATACAGGTTGATGCAAGTTACTCTTTAAACGTTGTTGGACTAATGAAGAGGGATTATGTGGCCAACTGGTCTGCTGAAACCAATTTTGTAACTGGAGATAATCATGTTGAGGCTAAGTTTTTAAATGGTATAAATTCATTTACACCAGGAGTTACATCTCAGGCAATTCAATCTGATCCAAATCACCTAATGGATTATTCATTTTACGGACCCACTAATGGTGAAAACTTAAAAGCTACTCATCAAGTATATCAATCATTCAATGGAGGTTTCTATAAAAACAACGGATTGTCAAATTATGAAATATACGGTGCACCAGAAGTAACAAATGTCGGTGCAGATTATACTGCTTATAATAATGACTTTGGATTAAGATACGCGAACAACTTAAAAACAATGCTTATTGATGACTGGAGAGAGACTGGTGCGGCAAATAAGAACGCTAGAATACAAGTAAGGGGAGCAAATACAAATGGAGCTAAATGCATTACATTTGCGGAAGGTCCTGATGATTCATCATTCCCTCTTGACTCTAGAAAAAGTATTGAAGAGATATATAACGCAACAAACATAGCTCCTTCAGATGGAGTTTTGTTGGCTGAATTTATTAGAGATGAATCTATAGTATACTTAGGTGGTATATATGGAGGAAATTCATACGAATCAAAAAGTAACTCAACATATATAGGTATAGGATCATACACACCATTAACAAGCACTTCAGTAACAATAGAGTCTCCGGGAGATACTTTTGTTGATTCATTCACTTTCTCCAAGATGGCTAAAGACGATGTAGAGATAGAGAGTATGGAGTATAATGTTTTGGCAGAAATTGTAAGTTTCAAAGTTGAATCATCTATCGATCTAAGAAACAGAAATGACTTGTCTATAAATGAATGGGATAACAGATGGCAGCCAAAATATAATGAGTATCAAAAGTATAATAAAGTATATTCACAACAACCAACACTAGTAAAGAGTGTGTCTGAAGGATCTAAGATAAAAAAGATAAAAGAATTTGATGGAAGAATAATAGCATCAAAGGAGAAGATTCCTGGAGAATTCATTGATAACTGGACAGATTTCCTTGAAAATGAAACAATGGATCTTGATGGTAAGTTTGGGCCAATAAATGCAATAACAAATATGAATGATGAGATATTTGTATTGCAGGATAGTGCTGTTGCTCATGTCGCTATTAACCCAAGAGTTCAAACTACAGGAAGTGACGGCATATCAATAGAGCTTGGTACAGGTAGAGTTTTGCATGATTACAAGTATATAACTACAAATTCAGGATGCCTGAATCAATTTGGTGTTATATCAACACCTAAAGGTTTTTACTACGTAGACATATTAAATCATTCTATTGTGAAGTCAAATGGATCTAGCGCTCAGGGATTATCTGATGCTGAGGGTTTCCATAGTGAATTTATCAATAGAATGGATCATGATGACTTGTCTGTTGACAACCAAGTGTTAAGTACTGGTGTTGTTTGTGGTTTTAATTCTGTAAATGCTGATGTATATTTTTCATTCATTCAATCAACAGATAGTTTTACTTTAGCATTCAATGAAAGATCTGATGCATTCACAAGTTTTTATGACTACATACCTTCATGGTACATAAATAAAGGAAAAACAATGGTTACTACCAATTCTGATAATACTCAGGTATGGGAACATTTTAAAGGGAAAGCTAATACATTCTACGGAGAAACATTCCCTAGTAGTATCACAATGCATGTGGCTCCTGAAGGTAATGAAATAATCATGAACGGAGCGTCATATAAGCAGGAGATGACACTTAATGGTGTTGAGCTTCCTAATGATAGTTTAACTGCAGTAAGGGTATATAATGAGTATCAGGATTCAGGAGAGGTTACATTGGTTATGAGAAAGAATATGTATAAGAAATTCAGGAACTGGACCCTTAAATTCCCTAGAAACAAAGACACTAGAGAAAGGGTAAGGTCATCTTGGGGTTTTGCTGAGTTTATATTCGACAATAGTGATGGTAAGGAGTTAGTCCTTCATGACATAACTTTATACTATAGTAAATATTAAATGTGTATGATATGGAATATTGACAAAAGGTGTCTTGTTTCATATCTTTACATTATAAAAAAAGCAAACTATGATTGGCACTACAGACCCTAAGGATGAATTTGATAAAAAAGCTTTCAAGCATGCTATAGGTATGGTTGAATCTTCTGGAGGTAAATTTCTAAAAAGCAATACATCCTCTGCTGCTGGTAAATATCATTTTTTATGGAACTTAATAAAAGACAATAAATCATTAAAAGGTTTAAGTAAAAGGGAATTTATAGCTGATCCAGATCTTCAAGAAAGAGTTATGGATCAAGCTCTCAGCGGAGAGCTTGATGGCTACCCAAATTATATTAAATACGCAAAAAGTCTAAAAGGCAGATTTAATTCTGATTTAGATGTTACTAAAATTGCCGCGCTTACTCATTTCTTAGGTTCAGGTAATGTAAAAAAGTATTTATCAGATCCAGAAAACTTCAAAGTGTCTGGTGAAAATCTTAATCCATCAGACTACTTAAGTAAATTTGATAGGCATTTTAATGAATTCAAGCCAGACCCAATAATAGACACAGGCAAAGATTCATCTAAGGGATTAAATGAAATTAAAAATAAAGAATTCAGTAAAACTAATCAACAAATAGACAATACTAGAGTAGGTCTAGGTAATGTTTCTAGGAATCAAACAATAAGTTTAAATGACCAACCCCCTCAAAATGGGCTAAAGTTCAATGAGTTTAGGCTAGGCGGAAGTGTAGGTGAAGTTGATGAAGGATTAACTAGGTTCGAGAGTGGAGGTTCTCATGAAGAAAACCCTATCGGAGGTATCCCTCAAGGCGTTGGAGCTAACGGTGGGGTTAACCTTGTTGAAGAAGGTGAGACCAAATGGAATGATTACATATTTTCTAACTCAATAACAATATAAAAACAATATAATGGATATAATGTCTAAATTTAACTTACCTAAATATCTTAAAGGTAAGACTTTTGCAGAAGCAAGTAAAATTCTTGATAATAAGTTTAAAGATAGATCTGACCCAGAGTCTCAATCTACAATGAATGATCTGCAAGGAAGATTACAACAGGCTCAAGAATTCGTAAAGTCAGAACAACTTAAATTATCACAACCATCTTCTGCTACTTCTCCAACAGGAGGTAATAGTTTTGCAAATGGTGGCGAGCTGGATGGCAATTCATTTCCAGAAGACCCTAATGAATTAATTAAATCATTCAAGAGTAATCAAGAAGGTCTTAATTATAAAAATCCATACCCTAACAGGAGTAATAGATGGCAATCTTTTCAGGATTTTCAGAAAAACCTAAGTAATCAATCTATGAACACAGGAAATAGTGTTCAAAATAACGTAGCTACAAATGCAAATAAATCAGTAGGCACAGATTCATCTATAACATTTAATGGTGATAGTATGCGTGTCTCTAAGATGGAAGAAATTATTAAGGCTAGAGATGAAGTTAAAGACAACACTAAAGAAGTGGTTACTTCTTTATTTAAAGATAGAAGTAACTCGTTAAGAAGAGGAGGTAGTTTGGGTGAAGGAATGGCTAAAGGAGCCTTGGGTACTGCAGGAACTGGGTTTATGATTGGTAACACAATAGCGCCTGGTCTTGGTGGAGCAATTGGAGCTGGAGCAGGAGCTCTAGTAGGTGCTGCAACAAGTTTAATAGGTGGTGGTGAAAAAGGTCCTTCACTTAGTGATAGATTTGAAGAAACTGGTCGTATTCAAAAAGCAGGAACAAATAGGTATATTAAAGGAGGTAATTTAGGTAATGATATTAATTTTATGGCAGCTAATGATGCAGCTGTTGCTTCTAATGAATCTGGAGCCCCATATGATACTCCTAGAGAAAAAGTTAAACCTCTTGCAGACATGATAAGCAGAGTGGGTGTTCAATCAACATCTACTGGAATGGAGACTGAACTTCCTTATAATCCTAAAGACCATGTAGTAACTCCAAGTCAAGCACCATCAAAAACTCCTAAGTTTAATGCAGGCTCGCTATTAAGATACGCTCCTTCATTAATGAATTTAGCTCAGCTTTCTCGCGCAAAAGAATCAGCTCCAGTTGGTTTAGATAGAATTAATACAAAATATGATGAGCAATTAGTTGATGAAAAAAGCATGCAAAATACTGTTCAAAACTCAGTAAGCAATAATAGAGACGCTATATTATCCTCATCAGGAGGTTCAGGGTCTGCTGCTAGAGCTAACTTATTAGCCTCACAACTTCAAGGCACAAAGGCAATGTCTCAAGCTTATCAAGGGTCTGGAGCAGAGAATAGACAAGAAGGAAGGTCTGCTCAGCAATTCGACCTAGGTGTTGATCAATTTAATGCCGGACAAGGGAACAGGTCTCAACAAATTAACGCCCAAAATGAAGGTGCATATGAGTCAAATAAATCCAAACTACTAGCCCAGATAGGTAATGACTTAGGCGGGATAGGAAAAGAAGAGCTTCTTAAGAGGTATCCAGAATTAATGGGATTAAATTATGGATGGCAAGGAAAGAAGATAAAATAATCTCTTTGATTATTAAATAATTTTAATTAAATTTACAAAAATATTATGGCAATAAATTCATTCACTAATTTATCAACATCATCATTCAAGCCCTTGGATTTGAATGAGATAATGGCTGTGCCTTTATATAAGCAAAAGCAAGATGATGACGCGAGACTAGCTCTTGATGAGTTTAGCAAACTTGAATCAAACTCATTAAGTGCTGATAAAGAATATGTCAGTGGACAAATATCAGCTTTTCAAAATGAATCAGACGCTTTATCTAAGCAGTTGATGGATAGTGGAGTTGATAGAAACCTAATCAATAAAGTTAGATCATTAAGAAATAGAAAAAATCAAGAGCTAAGTCTAAGCGGAAAGACTGGTCAAGCTTCTGCTGCGTATAATCAATACGTGGCTAACAAGAAAGCAATAGATAAAAGAACTGATCTTACTGCTGAGCAAAAAATTGCAGGATTGGCTAGAGCTCAAGAAAATTACACAGGCGTTGCTGATGATGGGATATATCAAGATTACAACGGAGCAGCTTATGTTGATGTAATGAAAAGAGGTAGAGAGATTTTAAAAAATATGACTCCTGCAGAAAAAGCAAAAGTTCTTAACATGCAAGTAAGATCTGATGGATCTTTTACTGACGGTACATATGTTCACGAATCATTAACTCCAGAGCATATTCAAAAAGTAGTCTACCAAGCTCTTAAAGGAGATAGGGCTGCTATGGATTATCTGAATGAGCTAGAGAGCTTAGGGTTGTCAGGAAGCGCTGACAATGAACTTAAAGCTGCGGCGGTATCTGCAGGTAATGTTGGTCAGGTGGATATTCAAAAAAACATTAGATTTTTACCACAAAAGACTAAAGCAACAGTTAATGATAAAATAGGGAAACTAAACTTAGATTCATGGAGGTCTGGAGTTATGTTTTCAGGAACATCTTCTTATAATAGAACTTTAAATATTGACGAAGATTTTGTTAATGAAAAAGGATTTAATCCTGACGAAAGCTTACCTAAATATGAAAAATTTGAAGGGCCTAAAACAGAAAGAATAGGTGGTGGTAAGGTTGCTGCTCGATTAGTAGAGACTAGCGCTTACAAGAAATGGAAAAGAGACAGTAGTAGAGGTTTCAAGGTTCAGGAATCTATAGATAAATTAAGGAAAGATAACCCTGAAGCTTTTTCAGGAGCTACTGACAAGGAGGTTTATGAATCTTATATTGATCAAAAGAAAGAAGCTGCCGCAGGGTTCTCAACTGTTATAAATCCATATAATCAAGATAATAATTATTATCATCAAGGTAAAAGAGTTTTTGGGGATAAAGATAAGGCTGGAACATTTATATCTAAGAGATCTCTTAAGATAATGGGAGAAACACCTATAGGAGGGCAAGAAAATGCTGAGTCTACAGCCTCTCGTTTGGGTTATAGTGATTTTGATGATTTTGTTCAAGCTGTAGCTTCAGGTCAAGAGCTAGGTTTAGCTATAGCTGATCCTGATTTTCCAATGGGTAGGTCAATACAGGTTAAGAAAAAGGATGGAACATACGCTGTATTAGTAACCAGTCCTGACGAGAATATATCAAATAAGTTTACAGACTACAAGGTAATGATGAGTAACCTAAATGAAGGTATTCCTTATTCTGAGTCTGCTGGAATGAGAAGAAACAATAAAACTAAAAATATTGAACCATTTTATAAATATTACGTAACAAAAATGGTTCCTGGAGCTGGAAAACTCGACAATAAAACAGGAAAAAGAGCAGCTAAATACGTTCCAACTTTGATAACTTCAAAAGACAAGTATAGTAAAGAGGAAATAGAATCTTTGGATTATGATGAATCAACAGGTAAGTATTCTATAAACGGGAAAGATGTATTAGGATTAAGAAGGTATGATCAGGTTGATGTTGCTAATCAGGTAAAAAATAAGGTTACAGATTTTTACAATAAACAAAATCAGAAAAAATAATGTACATAGACGAGGAGTATACAGACATAGAATCTGATGATATAATAAATAACCCTCTTGACCCTACTGGTAGTGAGGAATATGATGACTTTGACGATGGTTCTGATTTAGGAAACATGGATTATAGGGGTGATGTTCAGGTAGGTAAAGCAGGAATAGGTGACTCTCAATGGGACAGAAATGTTCAACTGGACTCATTGCATAATTTAGATGCTCAAAGAGCTGAGCTACAGCCATGGACTGATCAGGTGGGTAATGCTATATCTCAAGCTGTCGTTGGTGAAATAATAGGTGGAACTATTGAAGGTCTTGGTTACTTGTTAGATGTTGGTTCTGTTATTGATTTAATGTCTGGACAAGAATCTGAATTTGGTAATTTTATTACAGATTTTGGACAAAGCATAAGAGAGGGGACTGAAGAAAATACAAGAATATACGAGGATCCTAATAGACCAGAAGGTTTTTTTAATTCAATGGGAGATACAGGATGGTGGTTTAAAAACTCTGTATCTGTTGCTTCTACTTTATCTATGTTAATACCTACAATGTCTGCAACAAAAGGCCTTAGTATATTAGGTAAAGGTCTATCTAAAGGTTTAGGTACAATTCGTAAATCTGCAGACATAGCTAAAAACATGGGAGGTAAGGCTAAGTGGATGACTGAAGGTATTTCTCAAGCTGTAATGTCTAGGAATATAGAAAACTGGATGGAAGCTCATGGTACTTTTGAGGATAAAAAACAAGAAAGACTTACTCAGATAGATCCTGAGACTGGTGAAAAATTTACAGAAGAAAGAGCAATTAAGGACGCATCTAATGCTGCATCTGAAAATTGGAAAAATGGATGGGCAATGCTTCTTCAAGATATACCTCAATACTTAGCATTGGGTAAGGTTTTTAATCCAATTACTAAAAAAATGGAGTCAGCATTAGGTGATGCTGCTAAAAGAGGTATTACAGCTAACCTTAAGCCTTGGCAACAAAAACTTGCTACATCAGGAGGTACATTTATGTCTGAAGGTTCTGAGGAAGCTTATCAATTTATGATATCAGAAAGGGCTAAATTACGTTCTGATTTAAAATCAGGGCTTATAGATGATGCTGAGTATGATGAAAAAATAAAAGAAGCGTTTGGATCAGAAGACTTAAAGACTTCAGCTTTCTTTGGAGGGCTTGGAGGAAATGTGTTTCAAGTTGCTGGTAAAGGCCTTAACCATGTATTCAAGTCTAAGACTCGTAAAGAGTATGAAGACAATATAGGTAAGATATATGACGTTCAAATGAAGGCTAATGTTAATCAGGTGTCAGCAATGAGTCAAGAGCTTCATAGGGCAGATGAAGATGGTAAAACTGAAACCAGGAAGGAAATAATTGACACATACATGCTTCACATGACTGCTGAGGCTTTAGAGAATGATAAGTATGAGGCTTTTATAGAAACTATAGAGTCTATGGCCAACATGTCTGAAGATGATAAGGCTAACTATAAGGAAATTTCTGGAGGAGTTGAGTTTGATTCAGAGTTGGCTAAAAATTATACTCCAGACATATTAAAGTCTGCTAAAGATATGCGTAAATCATATCTAAAGCACAGAAATAAATTCACTTCAGATGTTTCTGCTCATTTATCAAGATTAGAGGTAGAAAATTCTAGATGGGAATCAAAGAAGTCTGAAAATGCAAAAAACCTAAATGAAATTCAAGAGTCTATGGGTATGGCATGGAAGTCACAAGCTTCTGACCTTACTAAGTCTGATTGGAAAAGAAAAGAAGATACGGTAGTTCTTGAAAGAAGAATTAAAGATCTTAAAGCTCAAAAGGCTCAAAGCAAATCAAAACAAATAAAAGGATTTTACGACTCAGTAATAAAATCAAAAGAATCTAAACTAGCTGTTCAAAAGAAAATGAATTCTAAGGCTAGTGAGGACAGAAAGTCTATGAGCGCTCAAGAAAGAGAAACTCTTGAGAACAGAAAGGCTGATGATGATTTGGCTAAAGTTGCTTATGAGGCTGTAAAAGATGATATAATTTCAACTAAAGAGTACGAAGAAGCTATTAATGATAGAATTTCTTTAAATAAAGCTGAGATGGCATACGTTAGAACTCCTGACGGTACTGCTGCTTTTGAAAAAGTTAAACAAAAAAATCATATAGAAAATCTAACTAATGAAAAAGATATAGAGGAGGCTATAGTTTTTGTTGCTAATAATGAAAATTTTGACGATAAAGAAAAGAAGTCAATGACAGAGTCTCTTAATAAGAGGCTTAAGGATATTAAATTAAAGAAAAAAGAAAATGAAGCAAGGCTTGCTCAAGAAAAAGAAGAAGCAGAGGCTGATGCAAGACTTGCTTTAAAAAATGAAGACCCTACTGTTGTAGATAATCAGAAAAAAACAACAATTGATGACTCTGTTGAAGATGAAAACTGGAATGAGAGCATTGATGTAACTACGTCTGTGCTTAATGATCATGAATCTACATTAAAATACAATACAGAAGGAAGTAGGAGTGTACCTTTGCTTGATAAAATGAAAGGTATTTCTAAATACACTGCTTGGATGGAGAATACATCTTCCAAGATAGGTGAGGTTTTTGAATACAAGGTAAGCCCTAATATATATTCTACAAATAAAAAAGCTTTAGAGCTTAGAAAGCTGTTTTATGCATCAAAGGCTGGTGGTATTTCTCAGGAGATTTATGATGGACTACCTATAATGGCTGAACACTCTACTAAGCCGGGAGTATTTACTTATATTCCTCAAAAACCTAAATACAAGAAAAATCCTTCACCGAAAGATTTGTTGGACCTTGAAAGATATAATAATAATTATGCTTATCAAAGAAAGGTTATTATAGATAGACTTAAAGAGGGTGAATCTACTAAAACTGAGATTAAATTTACTTCAGGAGGTGGGCTTATAACTGACCCTAGCACTGAAAAAGGTATGGCGGCAGAGAATTCTCTGCTTGACTTGCAGCAAGTAGCTAATGATATTGACAATATAGATATAATTTTTACAGATCATGATGGGTTGTTTATGGATTCATTAAAGAATCCAGATTCTGATTTCCATGGTAAGATTATAAATGTTGGTAAAGATTCTGACAAGAACTTAATGGCATATAGAGGTGGTGTATTTATGAAGGTTAGAAAAGCTGATGGTAAAATTTTTCCTCTTAGATTAAACTTAGCTAGAAACACTGTTGCTCAATCAGAGGTTTTGGCAAATATTTTAATGGATTTAGCTGTTCCTGTACTAGATGAGAATGGGGTGAAGAAGACTTTGCTAGAGATGGATTCTTATGTTTCTGAAACATCTCCAGAACTTAAAGAAAAGATTGAATCCGTAATGGGTCCAGAATTAACTCTACTAGGAAAGGATCCTTCAATAGAAGATTTAGTTAATATGTTTGTGTATTTTTCTGATAAAACTAAAGGAAAAACATCAGAACTATATATGAAGGATGGAGAGTTGTTTTATAATAATAAAAGAATTACAGCTGAAAGTAGAGACAGTAGTGCTGATATTTCAGAATTAGTAAAGTTCTTAAATGAAGGAAAAAGAAGACAAGTTTCACTTAAGTTTCTTAATGAAAAAAATGGATATAAGAGATTTTTAATTGAAAACAAGATAATAAGCACCAATGCAACAACAGATGGCGCAATGTTCAAGAATACCTCTAGTCATGATTATAATACAGGAGAGACAACAGGTAGAAGAGTTCAAGCTTATCTAGCCCCTCTTTTACCAATTAGCATTGATAGAGGTAATAGTAATCAGACTCCTCAGAGTAAAGAGATTCATGCTCGAATGGATAAGACTATCAAGATTGGTATGAATAAAAATCCAGATGGGGTTGATAAAGCTACTTACTGGTACCCTAATAGCTCTAGACGTACAAGAGAAATTGACTCAATGGAGGAGGCTATAGAGAAATATCAGGCTGAGCTAGACGCAATAACAGATAAGGTTATTCCTAATGATCACGGTAAAGGTGATGACAATGTAGTTGCTAAGGCTAAAAAAATAGTTCCACCAACACCTAAAGTTAGTGATACTAGACCTGGTGTAGTAAAAAATAAAGACTTATCTTCGCCGGGAGTAAAAAAGAAAAAAAATAGATTAGGCCCATTAGGGAAAAAAACATTTAATGATAATAACACTGGCGCTGTAAGTAAAAAGTGCCAATAATACATAAATATGAAAGTTTGTAACATTCTTAACAAGGCAAATGGGAAAAAATCCGAATTGCACCAAGAGTTACTAAAAGTTCTAAAAAATCAAGAAGAAGCTGACCTAGCTTACGCTAAGGTTATGGGTTCTGATTTTAAAGAAATTTTTGGAGACTGGGTTGGCAACTATAATGACAATACATCATTAAAAACAGGAGACACTTTGCCTGGCGGAGAGCCTAAATTATATAAAAAAGAAAAAACCAATCAATATTATTTTATTCTTCAAGACAAAACTAGGTATTTTATAGATAAAGAGGGATTAAGGAATGAGTTCTCACCATCTGATATAAAAGACATAACTAAACATCTTTTATTTAGGTACGTTAGTGAAAGTAAATCTAGGTCTTTAAATGAATTTGAAGATAATGAATCTAATTCTAGTATAATTTCATCAGTAATTGATAAAGCTATCTCATCTTATAAAATTGAAGTTAGTCAGATTGAAGATGCTGAAGATAGAGCTATTTATTCTCAAAGAGCTGAATTAGTTGAGAGATATAAAGATGAATTCCGTAATGAGTTAATATTTGCTATTCAGTCTCTAGGTGAAGAAGTTAGAGAGGTTGCCGAAGAAGATAAGGGTGGGGGTTTAAATATTACTAAGTCTATAACAGTAAATCCTAAAACATCAGCTACAGTAAACACTAAGGTATTTCTTTCTCAAATACTAGACTCAAAAAGGGATGATTTCCCTGATGATCTAGACGTAGGTGAATATGAGGATGGTAGATATTTTATAGAGGATTTAGATGGTAATTTATTAAAGATAACAAACACTAAGCAAGAGGCTATAATAGAAGCTAGAAAGTTAAGCAAG
>Ga0070748_1000988_pt1 | contig 13510 bp, 27 predicted proteins | sample VirMetDEL_Nov_12_FD_77015 | JGI IMG/M metagenome (GOLD analysis project Ga0070748, IMG submission 77015) | Aqueous microbial communities from the Delaware River and Bay under freshwater to marine salinity gradient to study organic matter... | ecosystem: Environmental > Aquatic > Marine > Coastal...
AAAGGCAAATAAATCGTACTTGTAGTCGTTTTCTATTTGCCCGTGTAGATAAGTTCCTGCGAACCTAAATCTGAAATTGTAACCTTCTGAATTGCCTGTGATAATTTTCATAATAATTAAGTTTAAAAGTTGTATTTAGTGATGTCTTCGTCTGTAAAATCTCCTTCAGATATATCATCAAGCTTTGGAATTACTATCGTTTTAACTCCTTTACGCGCCTTTGGGCTTCTGCCTTGAACTGAACCATAACCCCAAGATAAAAATGGTTCGCACTCTCCTAGTCTAAACCAAAGTCTGCGAAAGAAAGCTGGGTGAAAAGCGAAGGCGATATTGTTAAGTACAAATCTCTCGTTAAACTCCTTGATAATTACTTCGATGATATAATCTACTTTGTCCTGTTTTACATCGAATATACCTACTAATTTAACGTTGTGAGTTGCTTGATATTTGTTTACTAAAGTGATTATGCTCTTACAGAATTTCATTGCTTTTTTACCTGAGTTTCCGAATGAATAATCTAATCTCACTTTAATTTCTAGTTCAGGAAGGTTGTACTCTCTATTATCTGTAAACTGCCACATATTATCAGGAAGTCCGTTTAAATAATTTCCTAAATTAACTGTTGAACCTACGACTGCAGCTTCCCAATTTGTGTTCCCTTGGATAGCTAAACCACCCTCAAGCTCTAGTTGTTTTATTCCAGCATCCCAACCTTCTGTAGCCATCTGAACTGCGTGTTTTAAGCTTTCCGACTGACTGAATTTAAAATCCTTCTTTCCTGAGCTTCTATGGTCGTGTTTTTTAGATTGTTTTCTGCTTGTAGCTTGTGATACAAATTCGCTATAAGTAAAAATTTCGTGCTTCTTTTTTGGTGTGTCTGTGATGATCATTTTATGTGTGTTTTAAGTGATTAACACTGCAAATATAGATAACCTTTATATATAAAAGTGTTAAAGAAATGTTAAAGTTTCTTTTTATAGCTATCATCGAGTATTCTTGGGACTGCTGTAGGCCAGTCTATCGCGTGATGCATTCTGGCTGTTTTACCTTGAATTAATTTCACTTTAATACAGGAAGGAGAAACGATGACAGAATAAAATGATTTGATATAAGTTCCTGACGATAGATAGGCTTCCGACATACCGCCAGCGTTTAATTGGGTAGGCTTCTGCGTTAGTTGAATATTCCATACAGTAAGAAATAGTGAACCCAAAGCTCCTTCGCTTACATACGCTGTAACATCATCATTCAAAGTTCCTTTAAAGTTGATAAACCTATCCGTCCTACAAAAAAATGAATTCATAGCCTTCCTTTTGGTTTTAATCTCATCGTTAAATCCGCCGATATGATCGCCACCCTGACTAAAGCAAACCGTAGTTAAATTCGTGTTATTTAAAAACTCTAAAAAGTGACTAATTATATCATCTAAATTATAGATACTTGTAGAAGTTTCTGGCCCTCTATGACCGAACCAAGTATAATCATCATCGAACTGTGCAAAATTCTCAAGTCCTAGCTCCTTCGCTAAAATCCAAGTATAATGTCGAGCGTAGGTTATTGCCTTTAAATTATCAAAATTATCTAAAGCATCAACATCTTTACTGATAGCTCTTTTATCAAACATCTTCACCTTATCGCCATACAGCTTAAAGTACTCGTCTGCCTGCTTATCTTCATTGTCGATTATAATATAAAGCCGACCTGTATAACCGTGCCGTTTTAACGCTTTAAGAGTTATTAAATTATTTGCTCTTCCGTGAGTCAAAATAAATATTGCAAAATTAGGATTTTTCATTGTCTGTTAATACGGTTTGAATTACTTTCTCATTTAGTACTGCGAACCCGTGTTGGATTGCTTTCTCAAAATCTATTATCACCAAAGCTGAAGTTTCAAAAAGCTCCTGAACTTCCTTATCTGAATGAGCGTAAAAATCTGCTATTTTAGTGTAGTTAAAAACCGTGTGTCTATACGCGGCTATTTGTAGAAATAATTTAATATCGTCTGGAATGTTAGAAGCCTTTATACGATTGATTATTCTAACAGCCTTTGTTTTATCGTAAAGCTCCATTATATGCGGCTTTTGTCCTCTTGGCTTATAGATTAGCTCGCCGACTTTTTGAGTGTATTTATCGTCCTCTTTTTTATCGTTTCCGAATAGTCCAAATTGTTTCATTTTATTTTTATTTTTTAGGTTATTTTTTTAAGTCAAAAAAGAAGGTGACTTTCGCCACCCTCTCGGTTATTAAGAAGGTACACACACGAACCTTACTTAATTAGATTTATCTCGTCTTGAGTTAGTCCTTTGTAAATTAGTAATTCCTTAACTCTTGATTTGCTCATTCCTGCAGCTAGTAATTTGCTTCCGTCGAATGTAGCTCTTGGGCTAACGATAGCTTTCACTTTCTTAGCTGATACTCTCTCTCTAATCGCTTGAACTTCCTTACACCATTCTTTATTGCTAGCAAGCTGATATTCCATTTTATTATCATAACCAAAGTGAATAAAGGCAAATCTGTCTAAAGTTGCTTTGTCTATAGGATTACGTCCTACGTATTCTGAAGTTGCTCCGTGACCGTATGTATTCCCTGCCATAACTACTATAAAATCTTCGTGTTTAGTTACCATTCCGTCTGCGAATGCACAGTGTCCGTTTGCTGTAGCTTGGTTCATAGAAGCTAGAACGTTTGGGTTACCAGCATCAAACTCGTCTAATAAGAAAACTCCACCGTTTTCGTAAGCGTCTCTGAATAAAGTTCTAACGTATTTCCCGTTAGCATCTTGATATCCAAAAAATTCGTGTACTCCTGTTTGAGCTGATACTGATTTTGAGTAAAAAGGAAGCTCTAAAGCCTTTGCTACGTTTGATACTGTTGTAGTTTTACCTGAACCTGCTGGACCTACTAAAGCTACGTTTACGCCTGCTGAAATGGTTGTAAGAATATCTTTAAAACATTCGTGTTGAACTCCTACGTTGTTATAAGCTCCGTCTATTTTTTTAACTACTATTTCAGTTTTGTTAGGCTCAATTCCTAGCTCAATCATTTTGTTTTCTATAGTCTGTTTAGTGAAGTCACCTTCTAAAACTTGATAAACTAAATCCTGTAGCTGACCTTCTAAACCTACTGCTTTTGGCTTCTCTATAACGATTTTTTTCACTTCTTTAGCCTTCACTACAGGAGCTTCTTTAGTTTCCGTTTTAGGAGCTTGATTTTTGTCTTCTGAGCCTGTTGGTACAGAATAATCTTGACCTTGTTCCTTAACGATTTTTCTACATTTCCATTGTAGGCAATCTAATCTTACTTCAAGCTCTTTTAAAGATACTTCTTTGTTTTCTAAAAATCGTTTGATATATTTATTTATTACTTCGTAAGTTGAGTAATGAGAAAGTAAAATAGCGTTTTCATCTAATCTTTCTAGTTTTAAACTGAATAAATTTTCTTCTCCGTTATCGATTGAAAAAATTGCTACGTTTCCTTTAAATTCTACTTTGTAATTTGATTTTGATAATTCCATTGTGTGTGTTTTAATAATTGTTTGCCCTATTGACAGGACAAATATACAACGACTTTATATATAAAAGTGTTAAAGAAATGTTAAAATTTTGTTAAAATAGAATTTGCTAGTTCAATTATCTCGTTTCCAAGCACAGTTTCTACCCTTGTAAATTTTTTACTTATTTCTGGGCAACCGTCACAATATGGCTCTCCGCAGCCCATTATCTCATCTCTAGTAAGACTATAACCAGCCAAAGAAAACATTATAATGGTTGAATATCTAATATCTTGGGTCACCATCTCTTCAAGGGCTTCTGGGCTTATATGCTCCGACTCTCCTTCAGCATCTAGTATTTCAAATATATTTCTGACTTTATTACTAACGCCCTCCACTAACGAGCCCAAAAACCACTTTAACGGATACGCGTTAGTGAAGTCAATATCAACTTCTCGACTTATTCTTTGTATAATTCTTTTTAGCTCTAAATCTGCTAATTCGTTAACTTCATTTAGCCTTCCTTCTGTTTTTCCCATTTTAATTGTTTTTATATTGTAATTCTGCCAACTCTTGTTTTACTTTTTTTAATGCCCATTTCAGATCAACTCTCTGAATTAAGAGCTTCTTTAATTTACTGCCTGAAGCCTTCATTAAAGTATCTCTATTATATAAAACGTCATTTATAGGCTCTATTAATGCTTCAGAAGCAGCGATGTACTTCTTTATTTCTTGTATTTTGTCTACTCGTGTTTTTGTTGTCATAATTATATTGTTATGTCAAAATCTATTTCAGATTTTCCGTTATTATAAATTTTTAACCATTCTTCATAGTTCAACCTCGTACATTCAGAGTTAGTACATTCATATATACCATATTTTTCGTTGTACCACATTATACTTCCACACATATTACATTCTACTTCTTCTTTTGGTGTTAGTATCATTCTGTAAATTTTTTCATAATTTCTATTTGCGGAAGTTTTAAAAACTCCTCGAATTTATTTAGGAAGTCCTGCTCATCGTGAGCTATCATATAAAATCCTCCAGCAGATTTAATCTCGCTTTCATATTTTATCTGGTCAGCAGATTGCTTGTCCCTTCCTTTCTTGACTTCTATTTTTAAACTTATTCCAAAAATAGTTGAAGTAATATCCGCACTGCCTTTCTGCGACTGTGACGGTATGTAGGTCTTTTTACCCTTGAGAATACCTAAAGCTGTATGAACGTCTTTCCCTACAGTTTCTCTACCCGTTACCGAGTGTTTTTCAGCGTGATGGCCCAGGAGCTTTATGTAAGTGATTATGTTTTTCTCAATCTGAGCTGCACTCCTTCCTTTAGTAAACTCTATGCCGGATTTATACCAGAATTTATTTATCCAATCCAAATCCTCTGTCGGAAATTTATCCTTTATTTTATTGAGCTTTAAAGCCTCTATTTTCGTTTTGAAGGTTTCCATTTTATATCTGTTTTAAATCCGCATTCCTTTACTATTTTTTCCACTTTATATTTGGCTTTCTTTATATTTTTAGCCTCTACAATTAGCCGATGTTCATCTTTATTATTCTTAAATACGTAGCTCCTCATTTTTTATATTTTAGCTCTAACCATTTACGATATATCCTGAGAATATCCTTTGTAGCCTTTAGGCTCTTTAAATCTTTTAAAAAGTCGTTTATTAAATCTTTTTTATCCATTTTATACTTTCCCAATTTCTAGCATCTCCGTATCCTTTAACGTGCACTTTTACTGTAAAATCATTTCCGACTTGACTGATTATTCCTTTACTATTATTCGGATTTACAGATACTTTTTTATCGACGTGTTTAGGTCTTACTATTTTCACTCTGTCTCCTTTTTTTAGTTTCATTTTAGGTCGTTTATCAATTGAGTTATCTCTTTAATCTCTTGATTTATTCCGTAACTATCTCTGACGGTTACTTCTTTCCAATCTGTTTTATTTAGATAGGCTTTTAAACGTCCCAGATAATCTTCGTAATACCGAATATCTGGGCCGTTAGCTGTAATTATACCACTCATTTTAGAACGGTAAATCATTATCGCCTGAAGGAGCAGGAGCTGGTGGTACAGCTTCTAGCTTTTCAGCTTCTAGTTTCTCAATCCTCCAACCTTGGATTGCGTTAAAATACTTAGCAACTCCTTCTGGATTTATCCATTCTCGACCTCTTACATTGATTGAGATTTTCACTTTATCGCCAACTTGATAGCTATCTAATAAAGCTGTTTTGTCTTGCACGAATTCTACGTGTATCATTTGAGGATATTGCTCGTCCGTAGTAACAACTACACCTCTCTTTTTAAAGTCGTTTTTACCTACCGATTGAGTTTGCTCAATTACTTTTACTGTCCCTTGTACTTCCATAATTTATTTGTATTTATTTATTGATTATTTTATCTCTTAAATCTCTATAAAGCCTATAAAACATATCGACTCTTTTTTCTAATAGTTCAACCCATTTAGCGTCGACCTCTACTCTTATAATTTTCATCTGATAGCCTTCCTTAAAGTAATTATTAAAGGTTACAAAATCACACCATTTTCTACCTGTAACATACATCTGAAATTGGATTTGGTCGTAGTGCTCTTTAGGGCACTCATCTCCAGCTAAATATTTTAGGTGATTTTCAGGCTGTGGGCACTTAATCTCGATTAGTCCTTCCTTTCCTACTAAACCATCTGGCGAACACCCTAAAAACTGTCCTTTAGTGATAAATCCGTCCTCTTTTACTTCTCTCATAGTTTCAGCTTCATACGCCTCTCTAGCAATCGGTTCAGTATCTATTCCGTGCTGCATTGCAAAATTAACTATTCCGTCGTCAAAAAATTCTTGAATTTCGTCTGCTATTAATGAAAAAGCGTAGGTTTCTGCTGTCTTTCCTAAACCTCTTGGGGCCATAATCTTACTTACTTGAGAAGCCGTTACTCGACCTCTTCTCGCTTCGTACCATTCTTTAGTTCTTTGTTCCATAATTATCTTTTTAAACTTTCTTTAACCGTTTGCATTACTGAGCCTCTTATAATTTTAGCACTCTCTTCTGAAACGTCTTTTACCTGTTCATCTACTATCGTTTTCAATAAAGATATTCCTATAGACATCAATTCAACTCCAGTCAATTGTTTTATTTTCATATCCATCTCCTTGATACCGTGGTCTTCACCCATTTCTACTGTTATTGTTATTCCTTTTTTCATTTTACTATTCTTTTAAAAGATTAAAATTTTCTTGTGTTATTGTATAATGTTTATTTAATGACTCAAAGCTCGCTGTACCTTCCTGCACGGCTTTCTTTGCTCCTTCCCAGCTCTTACTACTTGGAATTAAATCTGGCTTTTTTAAAGCTGGTACAGTCGGTCTTATTCTTAGAGCGTCGTGTAACTCTCCGAAGGCTTTAACTCCTTCTTGAACGTATATCTGAATACGCTGTCCTGTCCACTCTTCGATGTAAGGAGTTCTTGCTAGTATCTTAATTTTTTTAGCGTTCGTGCTATTTAGTAACATCGGCTTCCAACCCTTCTCTTTGAAGGTTACTATATTTTTAAATACGTTATCTTTTAAACCTTCCGTCATTTTCATTTCGACTTTAGCTATCGTTAGTACGATGTCCTTGTATTCTGGTAAATCCCAGCTCCCTAAATACGGTGAGTCGCTTGCTAATTTAAAGTGTGTTTTTTCCATTTTTTTAATGATTATTCTGTGCGAAATTTTCTAGTCTTTCCGTAAAATCTAGTTCTGTAATATATCCAGCCCATAGATTGTCTAATCTTATCGAGTCAGCCTTGTATAGCTTCCCGTATGCAGTGTCAAAAAAGGTGATTTTAGCCTTCTCCATTTTCTTTAGCTTTAACAGGCTCTTAGCCTTTAAAACTCTTTCTTTTAGTTCATTTTTCATTTTATACTTCTATTAGGTCAACGTACTCTCCGAAGTACTCATTGAACTGTGTTATTAAATTCTGATAGTCTGTTAAGGTCATTTTATTTTCTACTTCCTTCCAGTCAATTCCTAGCTGATTAGATAGGCTCTTTGCCCTTCCTAGTAAATAAAAAGCGTTTCCCTGTGGGCCAGCAAGGTCGATTTTCTCCTTCTCGTTCTTAAATGTAAATTCTTCTCTAGTAATAAATGCCATAATTATAGTTTTTGTATTTGTTTCATTATTTTAGTAACATCTTCTGCGGTCTGGTAACCTAAAACATCGTTTGTAATAGGAGTTCTGTAGGTCAATATTCCTTTATAAGTAACTGCTATTTCGTAGGTGTCTCGTCCGCTGTTAGCTCCTTCTCCGTTTATTACGCTAATTCCGTAGCCGTTTCTAAAGTTCATTCTCGCTTGAAGGTTGAACCATTCTGAGTTTGAATGCTTCTCAAATCTTAAGTGATTGTAGGTTTTGAAGTATCTCTTTGTAGTTTTCATAATGTGTGTGTTTTTATAAGTTATTAAAAGTTACGTCTAATTTGTCGTGCAACTGTAAAATCCGAGTTTGAAACACTTACTGTGAAAGCTAAATCTCTCACTTCAACTAGAATTAAATCTGCTCTTTCTGTTTGATATGTTGCGAAATAATTTTTTACTTTAAAAGTTGTCCATTCTTTATTGATTTTCATCTCTACTTTTACTGATTTTCTGCTTTTTAAGTCCTTATTTAAAATCTCTACTGCTTCGTTTATGCTTAAATTTTTCATCGTGTGTGTTTTTAGTGTTAATGATAGTGCAAATATACATACTTTTATATATAATTATGTTAAAGAAATGTTAAAATTATGTTAAAAAGCAAACAAAAGCCCTCTAGATTTTACTCCAGAAGGCTCTTGAAACACACGCAGAAAGAAAGCAAAATCTAAATTCTTAGAGCAGGAAAAATAAGTTTGACTAAAGGCTTTATGTAGGGCCATAAAAATAAAGCTCCTAAAAGATAAATCCACCACGGAATAACCTTCTTTTTAATATATTCGTCTATTTGCTGGTCGAATGATTTATCTGTACTAACATCGGATTTTGTAGATAGGTTTTCACTTTTAGTTTCAGCGACTATAAATTCTACAAGCCATTGCATATTTTCTTTATCCCAGGTCGATTTATAGCTATTGCTACCACTAGATTTTGAGGTGTTCATCTTTCCCATCATCTCGTTAAAAAGCCTCATTACTTCAGCGTTATCTGACTTCGGTACATTTATAATTATATCGTCCTTTATTCTACCGCTTGTAGCAACGGTTTTTGTAGTATCTTTATAAACCTCTATTTTTTCTTTTTCAACGGTTTTTTTATCCGTTATTTTTTTAATTCCTGCACAGCTAGTCAGTCCAAAAATTAAGAATATAATCAGAATAACAGCCGTTATGATAACTCTTACAAATCTCGTTTCTCCTTCTCTATTTTTAAACTTTCGCATTTTATTTGGTGTTAGGCTCTCCAGTGATAATTAGAATAGCGTTTGTGTATTTTTTTAAGGAAGTATGAAAAGCTTTCATAGTATCTTTACTGCTAGTAACATCTCGGTAATTGTCGTTATTTAACAGCTTATATCTTAAACCTAAAGCTACACAACCATTTAACTGATACCAGTAATTAGAAGCGTGGAATTTACACTCAGAACGGTTCGGTACGCCTTTAATTTCCCAGAGCTTCATATTAAATCTTGGCGAGTATTCTAATACGACATCGTAAACTCCTTTTGGAATACAGGATATGTTGTTTTGGTTTCCCTTCCAGCCTCTTTCTAAAGATAAGGAAGTAAAAGTTGGGAAGTTATCATCATCGATAATCGTGCACGTTCCAGAAGTCTGATTTTCGTCCTGCCAAATCCTATGTATTTTTATTATCGGTTTCATTTCGTATGTATTATTCTTAAAACTGTTTCTTCGGTAGTAAATGGCTTATGAACTTCAAAGGCTTTATAGACTACAAAAGCTCCTTCTTTATAAACTTTATTATCTCTTTCGGCTTCGATCAAACTCCCTTTTACAACTTCTAAAACCTCTTTATAATCGTGTCTATGCTTACTAAATTCGGCACCAGCTTTCATATAACATTTGAATTTTTGAGTGCTTTCATCTTCATAGAATTTATGAAAGTTAATTTTATCATTAATGACATAATTTTCCTCCATATTCATCTGACTTAACTCGTCCCAAGTGATTAAAATAGTTTCCTCTTTTGGCTTAAAAGCGTGTAAAACATCTTCAACTTCTTTAGTTAAGGCTTTAAAATTATCAAAGCGTACTGCTCTTTTACTTTTAACCTCTTCTTTGAGTTTCTTGTACTCTTCGTACTTATTTTTATCTGTTTCCATCTTTTACCATTTCTTTTAAACTTTGCGTAAATGAATTGTACTTCTCTAACAACTGTTGCATCGTTTGGTTTTCAGTTTTAAGGTCATCTTGATGCTCTTTGATAACAGCCATAATCTGTTTATCCTTTTCCTTTAAAGCATCTTCTTTACTTTTATAAAGATATACGACTGCTCCAGCTAAACCGACTATCGCCGATATTAGAATTGATTTAACTCCTAAAGCCTCATAATTTTGTTGTAAAAAAAATAGTAAATAATTCATATTGCAAAGCTATATTATTTCAACGACTTCTACTTTGTCATCATTCTTTAATAAAAGTACTAAATTTCTTAACCCGTCGTTTGATTTTCCGTGCCATATTACACTCTTATTCCCGACTATTAAATCATACTTTACCTTATAAGCTGCATATTCTAATTCTGTATCAATTTCGTCTTGTGAAAAACTAACTATTTCATAAGTAAAAACATCATTTGGAATATCAAAATAGATAGCTCCATTTCTCTCGTATTGTGATAAAATAGGCTCAACTAAATCTCTAAATCCAAAATCATAATATTCTTGGTCTGTTTCTGGGCTTTTTAAACCTACAATCCCGTTCCAAGACTTCGGCATTTTACTCGGTTTAAAAATATCTCCAACGTTGTAGTATTCTAATATTTTTCCGTTTTTGTCTTTATTTTCTTGGGTTATTTCTATTGCTTTCATTATTATATTTTTTTAAATAAATTCTGGTATTAGATGAAACATAATTAAATTGTGATAAGTTGTCGCTCTTGTACTATTATAAGTTAATGAGTTCGTTCCGTCAATACCGCCTGCCGTAGCTATCGGATAAGTGTCAACGCTTATAAGTTCATAAGCCGCTGCTAATAGTTGATAAACGGTTCTTTCTACGTAATTGAAAGTTCCCGCTCTGCTAATCGTAAAACTTTGACCGAAATTCGCAGCTGCTCCGTACATAGCAACAGATAATCTATTATCTCCTAAAGTTACGGCTGGGTTATTTGTTGTCAAAGTATCTTGCCCCCCGAAGGCACCTGAGCGATTTGCAAAATTTTCCCAAGGAGTTCCCTCACCTATACAACCACTATATCTTGTTATTTGCGTTGCACAATTGGCAAAACTAGCGCTTGGTACATTAACAGTTGCATTACCACTTTCAGTTCCGTCTGCTCTTTTCCATAAAATACAAAATTGAGCTACACCTAGTCTTTGAGTAATTAGGCCAGTCCAACCTGATGAAGTGATAATAGTATTAGAACCATACCCATATTGATAAGCAGTTAAGAATAAAATATCGCCGGCATTAACAGTCGCAGGATAGGCGACAGTAAAAGTCGTCCCTGTTAGAGTTCCTACAGAAGCTACTCCAGGCGTTTCGAAAACAGGAGTTGGTCCAGGTAACGGGTCTATGCCAATTTTCATTAATTGTTTATTCCCTAGTATCATAGTTTACCAATTTAAAAGTGTTGAACTTGCCGTTATCGTTGTCCCGTCTGTAACGCTTAAAATATAAAGCTGAGCCTGATTAGTTAGAGTTCCATCAAAATCGTCCCAAGCATCTGTATTCTGAATTAAGGTAGGTATTGTTACAGTGAAATTACCCGTAAATTTTATAGTAATTGTTTTATGTAAATCTGCAGCTGTAGCGTTAGAAATAGTTATCGAAGTTACGTTAGCCTGTAACGTCACATTCCAATTAATACCAAGCGACATATCTAAGTTTAAAACTCCTGTCGTTTGAGTTACATCTGTACTTCCTTTTAACCTAGTTTCGAGTTTTGCTCTTACTACAGCCTCATTTGTTATTGTTAATGCAAAAGCTCCTGTTACCTCTCCCGTATGGTCGGCGTTACTTATAAAAGGAGTTCCTTGTACAACCCATCTTACTCCGTCAAATTTATAATCTACCGCGCCGTAAGTGTATTCTTGGTCTAACACTGGATTTAACGGAAAATCTATACTTGTTCCTGCCATAATTTTTTATCTTTTTTTATGTTGTGAATTCATTTACTGTCCAGCTTCTTGAAATTAATGTTGCTAAATCGATTATACCTTGACCCGTTGCGTTATCTCTGCAGTCTAACCTTCCTTCTGTAGCTCCACCTGAAACACAATTTGCTAAAATACTATTTGTCGTGGTTGAACTAAAATTATTTCCGTTACATCTTATATCAAATGGCTGAGTGACTGGAGTTAAATCTAATGTAGTAAGTGCAGAATTTTGCGCCAAAATAGTCCTACAAATAGGATTGTTCGTTAAAACTAATGATGATATAGTCGAATCATAAATATAAATAGTTCTTAACGATGTATTAGTACTTAAATTTATAGAAGTTAATAATGAGCCGTTTAAATCCAACTGTTGTAGCTTTGTATTATTGCTTAAATCTAAAGTTATAAATAAATTCTGACCACAATCAATTCTAATCAATTCAGTATTAGAGCTTAAATCTAAAGTTGTTAGGTTATTATCGTAGCAAAATAAAAACTCTAATGCCGTACTATTACTTACATTTAAACTCGTTAGTGAATTAGTATGACAATAAAGTGTTTCTAAAAGATTTACTACCATTGTCGTGTCTAATGTTGTGAGTAAATTATTACTAACATTTAAATTTAATGTTGCACCAAAATTAAAGCAATCAATAAAGGTTATTTCTAAATTTCTAATATCAAATGTGTTTGCTCCGTTAGTTGGATATATCCACATATTTATATTTGCATTTCCAACGTTTGAGCTAAAATCAAAAGTAGGGTCGTCTGCTACTATCGTTTGAGTAACTGCTCCTGTTGCTTCCCAATTTAAAACAGTAGATACATTTACAATTTCAAATGGGCTCCAACTTACACTATTTGAGGTTGTTATTAGTGTTAAAGGCGTCGTATTTTCTAATGCCATTGTAATAGACGCTGGAGTTGACGGTAAAGTTCCAGAAAGAGTTGACGATATTACTTCTCCTTTTACCGATGCTGTATCTCCTAAAACTCCACCTAAAAATTCAACTGAATCACTAGTGCTTCCTATACTCGTATGAGAAACGTCTTTCGTTTGTCCTACTACTGTCAAATTTGTACTATTTACTCTAGCGTAACCTGCAGCTGAACTGAGGCTAACTAAAGTAAATCTAATCGTAATACTCGTTAATGTTGCGTTGTCATTTTCTACTTTAAAATAATGTAAAGTATCGGTCGTTACGGTGTTTAAAATAGTTAGCGGAAAAATTGTTGGAGCTACTGATTTTGAATATCCTCTAAAATTAGTAAGCCTATCTTTTGAGCCTTCGTAAGTTGGGTCAAATGTTCCATTAGCTACCGAGAAGCAAGTTTGCAAGGTCTTTCCCAGCGTATTAGTACTTCCGTATATTTCTAGACATACTGATGAAAGTTCTATCGGCAAAGCTGTTGGTACGGCCATTATATTTTCAATTTATTTATTATATTTTTTAGCTTCTCAATTTCTTGTTTTAAATAAGCTATTTCAGCTGAATGTAAATCAGTATAAGAAACGGACTTCATACCTTCTTTGTCAGTTCTTACAAACTCTGGGTGTTTTTCCTCTAATTCTTGAGCTATTACAAAAACTCTTTCTTGTTTATTTCCGATAAAATTACCCGTCTTGTAAGCCGATTTTATTTCTTTTACTTTTAGCTCTTTAATATTCTCTTTTAATCTTTTATCTGAGCTTCCTATAAAGTCAGGAGCT
>Ga0070748_1000990_pt1 | contig 13484 bp, 10 predicted proteins | sample VirMetDEL_Nov_12_FD_77015 | JGI IMG/M metagenome (GOLD analysis project Ga0070748, IMG submission 77015) | Aqueous microbial communities from the Delaware River and Bay under freshwater to marine salinity gradient to study organic matter... | ecosystem: Environmental > Aquatic > Marine > Coastal...
ATCGCCTTTTTCATCGTCTGATGTACCGTCATGGCTAGATTGTATTTGCGCTAATACGCTTTCTTCTCCACCAGACTGCTCGCCTTTAAAAGTAATCTTACCATCACGACTACCATCTGCGTCTGTTTCAGTAGTATTCTTTAGAATAACTTCTGGTGTAGTGTCAGTGCTTGTAATGTCACCTTGTACATCAGCCGCCGTAGTTGTTAATCCAACCGCTGTTGCTCCAATGTATCCACCCATTATGTTTGCTCCATATATGAAAGTATTACACTGACCTTATCTGCTACCGAACAGTCAACTTTTACTATATCGCCCACATTTAAATTAACCTTCCCATCTAAAACAGATAAGGTTGATCCAGCTGGGATAGCTGCATCTTTTATTAAATGCGCTGTAGTGTTTGTTGTTTGTCCAGTATGTGCTGTTGTACTAACCAATGTTACAGATGCTGTAACTTGTGCATTATGCACATTAGCTAGTGTTAAGCCCAACACAACAATGGTGCTACCACTTTGTACTGTGTAAATAGTTTCTGGTGTGCCAGCACTAGCTGGCGCAACATCCCTTGTTAAAACCTTAAATGCATTTGCCATATTATTCTCCTAGCCCAAAGCAATCGCAAGCGCAGTCGCTTCGTCTACTGTCGCCTTTTGCCCTATTGTTGCAATGTTACTTGCTACTGTTGTTACATCAGCTGAAATACCAGCTACTGTGGTTACGTTTGCAGCTACACCAGCCACTGTAGTTACATTAGCTGCTACACCAGCTACCGACGTTACGTTACTAGCAATACCAGCTACGGTTGTTACGTTAGAACTTACACCAGCTACTGTGTTTATATTTGAAGTATTGCCAGCAACCGTAGTAATATTTGATGCTATACCAGCAGCAGTAGTTACATTAGCTTTAATTGCAGCCAGTCCTGATATTGCATCAGTAGCTGTTGTGCCATCCTCGATGTCTGCCAATGCACCAATATCAGCTGTAATTGCTGCTAAACTTTGAACATCAGAAATATTTGGCCCAGCTTCTGGAACACCAGTTGTTGCATTAAACCCAAGCACTGTACCTTTACGAGCAGCAAGCAATGGCATCTGTGTGTCAACTGCACTATCAAAGTCAATTAGCTTCAAGGATCTGTTAACATCATCTTGAATGTCAGCAGTAATAGCAATGAACCTATCAAGCTCTGTATTAAGAGAGGCGATATTAAACGGCCCTGATGAGGGAAAGTCTGTTGTACGGTCTAAGTCTATAGAACGTGTTACAATGACTGTAGAGCCACCTGACGCGCCTACAACACTATTGCCAGACGTAGTTGTTATTGTGCCAGTAGAGCCATCACCACCAGATAAAGTGTAATGTGATGTTAATGTCTTTAATGTGCCATCTACATAAAAGTTTAAATCATCGTTATCAAAAAACTCAAATGGCACAGCAAAAGATGTCTGAGTAACACCCTGACCAACCGTATAAGATACACGTGGGTCGTTATCTGATAAGTTAATTGTCATACTTTACCTCTTTTTTATCGAAATAGCAGTGAAGATAAGAAGTGGCAACGCACAAAAAGTTAATATCTTCCATATCCAGATATTGTATCTTTACTTTCATAGTCAAAAGCATTTTGCATTGAGTTAATTAAATACCTCATAAACCAAAGCCTCATGCCTGGAATCATTTTAGCAGTTTGTTCAACAGCACCTTTTTCACCATTTATTAAACCATTAAAAGCATTATAGTAATCTTGAGATACTGATGGGCCAGCACCAGCAAACTGATTTACAGAATTAAAAAACCCCTGCTCTTCTGGAAATTTTGGCTTAACATACCCATCAAGATAATTTTCTCCATTCATTGCCATTGATGAAGATATGCTGGTATAAAACATATCGCTATACAAAGCAGCCAAACCTGATTGGTCAAAAGATCTAATCATTTTATCAGTAAATGACATGTTATCCCATGCTCTTTTAGACCCACCTGTTAAATTAGATTTAATCTCAAGCACTCCATAACCTAATCCCATCATCCATATTGCACCAAACAATGGGGATCGCATTTGACCAGTAGTATATGCAGCTGTTGTTTTGTTTACAGCCGCTAATGCAAATCCATAAAACTGAAATGGTAAAGAAAGCAAAGCACTTTCCATTCTAGCATAACCTTTATATTTAGGGTCTTCTTTCATCCCAAATCTTTTAGCTACTCGCATTGGAATAATAGCAACGCCATCCATTATTCTTGGGCGATCAGCTGGTGTAGCATTCATAATAGTATTTAATATTCCAGTAGACATAGCTCTCTGAAACTTTTCTTTTAAAACTTCATCTGTCCAGTTATCTGTGTTTGCATAAATAAGACCAGCATCAGATTCTTCCCATGCTGAACCTTTATTAGCTGCTAACTTTTTAGCATCAGCTTTAGATATATTATATCGCCTTAAGTATTGAGACATCCAATCATCAGCATCACCAGCAGCTTCTTTAATAGCAAACTGAATTAATTGATCTTGCCTCATGATTGCATCAAGATGCTTTAGAAATCTAGTAACTGGTGTTAAGCCATTAAGAATATAAAAAGCTTCTTTGCCCTGCTCCCAAAGACCATGCATTTGTGGATTAGTAAGCATTTCATCGCTGTATCTAATCCCAGCACTGTGCATAGCGCCTTCAATACCTTCACTTGCTTTTGGCCCTTCAGCAGCAGCTAATCTAACTTTATCATCTGTGTACTTAGCAATCATAGTACGCATAACTCTATTAACGCCATGCTCTGCCATTAAGCGACCAAACTCAGTAAGTGTAGTAAAGCCAACAGCACCCATAAAATTAAATGTTGCTAAATCTTTTAAACGTCTGGCTACCTTTGCATCCCATCGAGCAGGGTTTCTTAATGGTGCATTCATAACTCTGTCATAGTCAGTTCTAAAATCAGCAAGAACAGCATTTATTCTATCCATATCCATGCCAGAATCAAAAAGCTCATCAGTTTTCTCTTCTAACAATTCATCAATATTTCTGCCACCAAACTTTTTAGCAAATGAATAACGTGGTGCTACTCTCTGGTTGTAAGCCATAAATGCAGTGAAAGGATTCATTTCAATAAAGTCAGTAATTAAATGATTAGGTATATCTAACCGTCTGTGCATAAAATGTTTTGAAGCACCATAACCAAAAAAAGCTTTTTCAAAATCATTATCTGCACCCTCAGATATAATCTTATCTACAGTTCGTTTAACTCTTTCTGCTACCTTTGCTGGATCAGTGCTTAACTTTTGTGGTGATAAAGGATTTCTAGGATCAAATACTTTTATGCTTGGGTTTTCTGTAAACCATTTCATTAGTATTTTTTCAAACTCTTCTCTTCTTTTTTTAATAACATCAACAAGAAAAAATCTAGGATGAAATGCTGTTTCTCCAGCTGGCAAAACATCCATATCTTTTAAATCTTCTAATACATCTTGAGCGTTTTGGCGTTCACCTTTGTATTTTGCAACACGAGCCATAACAGTTTCATAGTATGGATGGTCACTTCTCATACCATTACTTTTTAATGTTGCTATCTTTGCTTCATTATCTTCTATTCTTTTTGTAAAAAACTTCATTTGGTTTCTATAAAATTTAGCACTACCAATAAGATCTGTTTCTGTTAATCTTGCTCTCCAAGTTTCAGCAAACTCATCTATAAGATTCATTACTTCTTCTTGTGCTTGTGTTTGAGGTTTGCGATTGCTTAACCTTAATTCGCTCACCTCTCTTATAAATGTATTAAAGTCTCTTTGTCTCCCAACAGCATAATCAAGAGCAACAACTACTGGCTTCTTACTTTCTTTTATAAAAGATTTTTGTAAATTTTTGTAAAATTTATACATTTCAGCTTGATACTTAGCCTGATCCATATGAACGCTAATACCTAATGTATGACCATTAACATGCCCAACAGACAGCTGCCCCTGATCCCCAACTAAATCATAATAAAATCTTTTAAAATCTGTAGGTACATCTTTTGCACCCATTATTCTTTTGTATCCAGATGTAGCTGCTTTAAAAATAAAACTATTTGTAAAAACATTTTTAACTAAACTTGGATCGCCTTGTGGCTCTAATGCTGGTGCAGAAGCAACTTCTCCATAGTTTGATATTGGTTGTGTTTTATCAAATGACTCATCAACAATAACAGGTGCAGCGTCTTCATCTACTATTTTTGGAGGAACAAGAGCATTTTCAGCTTCTTCAGTTTGATCAGAAATAGATTTTATTATTCTTCCAGAATTGGGTGTAGTTGCAAAACCAACAATACTGCCAAGAGTATAACCAGCTAAACCAGATACACCTACATTAATTGCTGACTTCTGTAAGTCTCTTTGAACAGGATCGATTGCTGATAAAACAGCTTCTTCAGCAGCCGTAAGCATCATTGTAGCCTTGCCTACTTGAAAGCCAGCGCGAACAGCACCAACACCAACACCGACTGGCAAAGCAATAAGATTAATAGGGTCAAATAAGGAAACAAAAGCAAGCTGACCAATGCTTGCTCTAGATAATATTTCTTGATCCTGTTTAGATCTATCAATCTTTTCTACTAAATGATCTAAATGATTTTGATTTTGTGCAAAAATTAAATTCATGCTGTATTCGTGATAAGACGGATCTAAATCAAATATTGATTGAGATACATTAAAATCAGGATCATAATCATAAAGAGTATCATTTATATTAAGAGGGCTGCTAAAAGTATTTCTAAATCTACCTAATGATGCACCCATAGCCTCATCATATGTTGGGGTGTCATCATATATTTTAGGTAAGTCTCTACCACCCATTATGTCTGGATAAATGTTAGAGATATCAATCATAGCCATTAGCGAAACTTTCCGTCTTTTAAGCCTGTCATAACTTCATTAATAATATTAAAGTTTTCTCTTTGCTCTCTTAGTTCTTCTATACTCTTTTTATTAATTTGTTGGTTTGTAAGATCAGGATCTACATAATCCTTAGCTTCATCAGATATTTTAAAACCCATTGGCTTATCACCTATCACTAATTGACTAAGTGTTTTTATACCATTCTTATCTTCAGTAATTTCCATTACTTGAAACACTTGATCAGCTGGTCTTGCAATATTTGGAAACATAGGAACAAGAACAGCTGCTTTTAAATTTTCTCCTTGAGTTCTTTTACCTCTTCTAAATTTTACTTCACCTTTGGCTTCAGAAGCCATTTCTTCGCCTTGCATAAAATAACCAGCCATTGGGTCTTTTTCATTAAGATCACCAATAGCCACATCTGATTGCCAGTTTTCATCATGAATGTTTGTAAGAGTGTAACCAACCTCAATTAGCTGATTATTAATTTGATCTGTAACATACTCTGTCATGTTAGGATCATTAAATATAACACTTAATGAGTGTCGTGACTTCCCTTTTTCACCAATAGGTCTTGCTGGATCATAAACATATTTTGCTTCTTTATATCTATCTTCAAAGGCTTGTTTGATTATTGGAATTATTAATTCTTGGTCAAACATTTTACCAGCCATTTGATTAGCAAGTTTACCAAGCTCATTATTTACAACAAAATCACCCTCACCTTCTAAAATAATATCTACAAACTGATCTGGCTGAATAGATTTACCTTCTGAATTTACAAACATAGCGTTTTTAAATTTTGCAACTTCTTCTTGTGAAGCCTTAGTTCCACTTAAATTTAAACTAGCAATAGCATCATCGAAGCTAGTATATAAACCTAAACTATTTCCAAGAAGGGCAGCATCTATTGTCATTTGAGTAATATCATTTACTTGCCCTTTTAATAGATTTCTTTTTACAACTTCGTTTGTATTTGGGTTTGTTGTTTCAAAGCTTTTTAATCTACTGTAAAGCTGCATAAGCTCATTTAAATTTTGAACAGTGCCGCCTTTTGCTAAGTTGTTATATTGATTTGCTAGTTCTGTGCCAATCGATCTTTTCATTATAAAAAATGATTTTTCTGTCCAAGTGTTAGGGTCTTGAATGTTAAAACCTACAGCATTTAACTGTTCTTGAGCAATATCTTTAGAAGTTTTGCTTGTGTTGTCTAATTTGTTTCTCATAAACTCATCAACAAGCATTGCTTTTTCAAGTTGTTTTCTTTGCCTTTCTTCTTGACCAGCCCTTACACTAGCAATTTGTTGGACCTCTGAAGCAACAGCGTTTCTTTCCGCATCGCTAAAACCTTTTAGTGCAAAGTCAGCAAACTCTTTTTCATCATCAGTTAATCCTGTTAATACAGACTCAGAAAGATCAACTCTATTACCAATATATTGAGAAAGAAGCTGTAACCTTTCAGAGTTTAGTGACTCACCAAATACTTGAAGATTTCTTTTTGCTTTTGATAGATCAAGATTTCTTTTGTATATTATTTTCTTTTCTGGCCCAAGAGAACTTGCATCTATTTCTTTTTTAAGAGAGTCAATATCTTTATCAAGGATATCATCACCACCTAATATTGCACCATTAAGATCGTAATATCTGTCTGTCACATTAATAATGTTGTCAGCTTTTTCCATTGCTGTTTTTGTGGCAGACTCACCAGCACTAAATGTAGCAGACAAAACAGACATATCACCAGTTTTAAATAAACCAAATTTATGTGCAGCTTTTACAACTTTTCTTTGATTTCGTTTAAGAGATGAGTCAACAATACCATTGCCCATAAAGGCTCTAAAGTTTTCAGCATTCCCATCTAAAGATGCTCTCATAATAAATGGCTGCAATAAACTAGTTCTGTGCCTTATAATTGCAGCATTATATTCTGTAGTAGACATAAAGTCTGGATTAGCATCCATTTGTCTTTTTAAGTCTGTTACATATTCTTGATGTATTCCAGCTAAAGATTGAATTGCACCAACAATATCACCACCTTCTAAAAAAGAATCTTTAGCTTTTGTAGTAGCAGTATTTGCGTTTAATGTTGCAATTTCATTTAGATCTATTTTGTTTTCTTTTGTTTGTTTAATAAGTGCTTTAGCCTTTTCAGCATCATCAACAGCTTTATTAGCCCTTCTAATTGCATCAACCCCATCCATATCAGCAATTACAGAAGTAACAGCGGCACTTACAGATTTTTTATTTTCAACTGTAATTAATTGTGCCAAAGATGTTGTAACTATTTTGCCATCTGGCATTGTGTATGCTATTTTTTTATTAAATAATTCTTTAATGTCTTCATCAGCAGCTTCATACTTGCCACTAGTGCTTATCATTGTAGCTATTTGCTGTCTTTCATCTTCATCAAAAGTACCTTTTGAAATAATTCCTATTAAAGATGCAGCTGCAATATCACCTGTTGCCCCTGAGTAATAGGAATCACCAGCCCCAGTTTTAAGTAACTCAGCTTTTTCTCCATCAACTGTTGCTTGCTTTCTATCTTCTATAATACTTAATGCTTTGCCAATGTTTTGATTTAAAGCAAGGTCGTATGCTTGAGGGGCAGCATCACTATTACCGTCAATAATACCTTCAGCTTGGTTTGTTCTTGCTCTTTCTCTTTGTTTCTCAAGCAAGTCATAGTAATGACCTTCTTGTATAGCCGTTCCAACATTAGTTATTAGTTCTTGGAATCGACCATCAGCATTAGTGCCAAGTGCTTTAAGATAATTATCCATAGCACTTTTAAAAGCTATTGGGTTTCTACTATGCTGAACTCTATACTTTTGGGCTTCTATTCTAATGTCTTGATCTATTGTATCTGCAAATCTTTTTTCAGCCACTCTTCGAAAAGCTTCTCTAGCAATACTGCCATAACCTTCTGGTGGTTTCATTGCTATTGGCATTCCATCTTCACCAAACTTCATAAACTCTGATGAATCAATAGCCATAACAGCTTCTTCTGCCGTTACTTGAGCTTTCTTTGCATCTACTTCAAAAGCTTTTCTTCTAAGAGTTTCACCAGCATCAGCTAAAGCAAGGCCTACTCGATCAGCCTCAACATCAAAATTATTAACGCCAATACGTTTGTTTGTTTCGGTTACTGTTCTTCGGATTACTTTTGCCATATTTTATCCTAAGTAAAAGTTGTGCTTAAATCATGTAGACCAGAAGCAAAACTTGACATTGTATTTATTCTAGTAGCAGCTGCTCTATTTTTACCGCGCTCAACTTCAAGCAAAGATGCGACTGTTTGTTTTCTACTTTCCATATCCGATTGTCTTGCCATAACGGTAAGATCATCAAATGCCACTTCTTTTTGATTATCCATAAGTGCTTTTACACTTTGATCAAAGTCTCTGTTTTTTAATAAAGCACCTTCATTATACGCAAGATCATCAAAGTATTGCTGATAGCGCATAACTTGTTGTTGCGCTGCTTGCGCCTCACCTACAATACGATCTGTTATCATAGCTTCAGCATTATCTTTTGAAGCTTGCTCTTGTGCTTTGGCAGCTTGCATACCGCCCATAAACTTTAAACCTAAACCTATTACTTGAAATACAGACATTAGAATATTAACTCCGCTACTAATCCATTAACTTGTAAATCTAATGGGGCATCTTGTGTTATAGTTATTTGAGGATCTGCATTATACCCCAGCAATCTAAACTCTTTCTTGCCAGTAAAAGGTGTTAATTGCTGTGATAAATCATCTGTTACATTTCTAATAATCAAAGCTGTGCTATTAACCTTTACAGCTAATGTGCTATTCAAATCTAAATACACAGTGCCAATACCTCTTGGTATGCCAGTGATTGGGCCATTCGTTACTTGAGCATCTATTGGATTTGTTTTCAACTCAACGTCAAAGTTAAATCCTATTTCAGCTGATGACAAAGAAGCATCTACAGATGACACGTTTATATTGCCACCACTAACAGTAAACTCACCAATATAGTTGTTACCATTAACTACTCTTAATACAGCACCATTATTAAAATCTGCTGATACATCAAACACACCACTAGATCCGCTATATGTTTTTGCCATGTCCAAGTTAAATGTAGAGTCAAACTCACAAAGAACTATTTTCTTTGTGCCATCACCAAGATCATATTCTGCGTTTATAAACACACGATCATCTATAGTTACTGAAGAATGAAACTTACCATTAGTAACAAACTCTACCCAGCCAGCACGTTGCTCCGCTCTATTAGAATTAAACACAGCCATTGTGCCATCATTGTTTAAAACAAACACATAGCTTTCTGATCTAGACAACGCACCATAAAGTGTATTCATTTCTATAGGTGTCTTAATAAGATGCGAAGAAATAGTAGATATTGGGTTAGCTACATAAGCAGCTTCACTGTCACTAAACAAATACTCTCTAACAATCTGTCCACCCTTTTGCACAAAGATAGTTGCACCATCAATAGATTGTGGTCTGGTAAACCCAGAACCAAAGGGAGTCTGTCTTCTTACCTGTGCATTTGTTGGGGTAATAGGTTGGTTTTGAAATGCTGGTACAAACATCTCAGCAGAAGCTGCAAAGATCTGCAAATCTCTGTTTGAAACAATATGTCGTATTTGTTGTATTTCACCAATAGCAGCAGTGAGATGGATTGATTCATTATCTTTAGCATCTCCAACATCAAAATTATAATATGAAGCTATCTTACTAAACCAAATACTATCTGGTTGTGCTAATGTCCCAGCAAATACCAATCTGTTTTCATGGAATGTAACGGCAGCTGGAAATCCTCGAAGCGCAGAGTAAGACTGTTCATCCCAGCTAGTTGTTGGAGCATGAGTAGTAACGCTTGGAGTACCACCACCTAAAGCAGAATCATTAGAAGAGCCACCAGCAGTAAAGGTAAATACATCATCACTTATAATTCCAGTGACAGTTCTTGCTCCGTTTAAATTGCTAATAGCAATACCTCCAACAGTATCACAATCTGAGAATGTTATTGAGTCATTAACTGACATACCATGATTAGCTAAAGTTACCTCAACAGTTGTTGATCCATTGTTTGTTCGAAGAGAATCTGGACTAAGTTTAATTTTTAAAGCATCAAGTATATCACCTGTTGCAACAGTAGAATTGGTAACACCAGTAACTTCTATCTCTTGCCCATTGTATCGAACCGTTGTTCCAATATGTTTAGAAGGTGAAGTGGTATCCCAATATGCAGAGCTAGTTGTTAACGTTGCACCGCTTCCGCTTGTTTTACTTACATCAAGTGTAACTCCAGCACCTTGAAACGGATAGTATGGTTGATACACTTTCTTATTGTCAGACTTTTGATCAAACTGAAAAGACTCTACTTGGAATGTAGTTAGTCCTGTTCGAACAATTTGCTGGGGAATAAAGGTCTGATGTGCAATAAACATAACATCACCAGCTTGTGCATATGTGTACTCATGTAAGAAATCATCATCAAACTTTAATGCTGCACTACTGACATCTGATGTTATTGTTTGAATTAAAGATACAGCACCAGTAATAGCATTTATCTGAAACACTCTAACTTTAGCATTCTCAAGAGAAATAATATATCTCTCATCATCAGAGAATATAAATGGCAAAAGCCTACATTGCTGCACCTTTGCTTCATTAATTGTAGTGTCAAACTGATAAATATTTTGTAAACCAGATCTCTTTATCACACCACCTTCAGATCTAATAAAGAAGTTTTTTAATCTTTGTGCAGATTGATTATAAACTGGGGAATCTGTTCTTGAATATAAAGATGGGCTTACCTCACCAAATGCAAAGTTTGTTAGCGGTACTCGTACTTTCTGCATTATGTTCGCCTATTACTAATAAACCGACTTGTTGAAAGCTTCCTTGTTGTTTGTTGTTGGGCATCTAAGTTCCTTGCTCTCATCATTGATGTTGCTGCTTGCTGTGCCATCAACTGAGCAAGAGCCTGATCTCTAGCAAGGCTTACTGCAAATACAGAAGCAAGTTCATACTCAACAGCAATAGTAAAATATGAAGGCCAGCCCTGTTCATTTGCCCTATGGGTATAATCTAATATTAACTCTGAGTTAGCAGATTCATTGCAAAATAACTTATCACCATAAGTCTGATATTCTATAGGTGTGTCATTAATAGTTACAACATGTGTCATTAACCAACCGCTTGGGAGTTGATAAGCTGCATCAAATCTACCTGTTGGTGCATCTGATAATCTATTTAGAACTGCTTGGTCAGTTGAAAAACGCCAGCGTGTATTTAATAATGATGCTCTAGCAACATCCTCATACATGTTCGAAGCAATTAGTGCCTCATTATTTCCATCATCAAAAGATGTAATAGGTTCAGCGCCCACAAGAATGAGAGCGCGACTACATACATCTACAGCTGATTGGGCTGGTGTGCTTGAAACTGCCATACTAAATCCTCAATAAGAAGGTGGGGCCGAAGCCCCAACCTATTAGTCGCTATCAGTTTCCGCTACTGCTGTACCATCAGATACGTCAACAACAGAACCAGTATTTGAAAGAACAGTACAAAAACTTGTTGTCGGAACATTACTATCGCGAACGATAATTAAGTCACGAACAGCAAGCATATTTGCTGCACTATTAAAATACCCAGCAGTGTTCACAGTTGCGATAGCATCAGCAGATGTATACATCCACAAGCTACCGTTTGAATCACCACCGACACGAGTTAGTCCACTTGAAGCAAAAGCCATTTTCTAACCCTCCTAGTTATTATCTAGCAGTTCGTATACGCCGTTGTTATCAATAACAACTGAACCCATTGACATCATTGATGTCGCTAGGTGCGATACTTTTTCTGCTACATAGTTTACTTCAGTCTGAACATCAGAGTTCACACCAATACCTACTGCTCTCATGTGATAGCAAAAGTTTTTGCCACCAGCGACAGCAGACGTTGAAAAGATCTTGAAGCCCAAGAACTCTTTCATTGTCATACCACCAGCAAACGGTAGGTTCTGTGGTCCAACAAAGTCGCTAGAAGCAAACTCATTAATGTTGAACAGATCTGCAAAACCAGCAGGGGACATAGCAATATAGCGTTGTCCGTCTTCTGGAATGTCAGCTGAACCAAATGTTTCAAACGTAGACAGTAGGTCTGCTTTTTCAACGGCAGATGAGGTGTCATGCAACTGAGTTGAGTTAGCACCAGCGTCCATAGCTGTTGTGATAATCTCGTCAGTTTTACGACCCAACGCAGCAGCAGCACTCTCGGCAACAGCTTGACGTTCGTTGATGTTTGTTTTCAACTCGTCAAGTTTGTCGATATATTCCGCTGCATAAAAGTCAGCCATTGTTACTTCCACATTAGTATGTGCAAGATCCATTGGTGTGACATTACCGTTGCGTGATTTTGTTGTAGCTGATCCAGTTCCTATTTTCTGGAATCGAGCAACATTGCCTGACACATTCGTAGTACGAATGGTATTACGCAGTTTTGAACCCATGCGTTGGTATGCAAGATGCACATCGGTCTCAAACTGTTTAATAAAGGCTTGGTCTATTGTATTAGCCAATTTTCTTTCTCCTAAATTAAGTTACGGGCATCTTGGGTATCTGCTCTACATCCTCAATGAAGGTGTCCAAATGGGCTTCTCAGTGTATCACAGGCCTTGATAATTTATGTGAAACACAATTTTGCGACGGATTGCAACGCACAAAATCAACATATCTCACATTTTTCCAATCACTGAACCCAACAGGATGGAATCCTAACCATACTGCCCAGTTCAACATTGACTCATATTCTTCTGCTATTTGCATAGATAAATCTTCATATGACTGATCTAAAAATGATATTAATAACTTAGATCCTCGTGCCAATCCCTTAAAGTTTTTTGTGACATGATTTGTAAATAGTGCAAATAGTTGTGGTGGATCTTCAGAAAAGAATACACCGCTTGCCATCATAATGTTCCAGTTCTTATCTCTTACAATATAAACTTCAGAATCTTTCTGCAAATCTTGAAGAGCTTCGAAAATAGTAGAATACCCAAGGTTTGATAGTTCCCTTTCTGTTTCTGGGTGAAGTATAGAATATATCTCAGCTATATGATGCTCGTGAAAGGGGGTCATATAGTACGACCCACTTTGCAATATCTTTACTTCATCCATAGAGTTTCTTAAAACCCTCATCTACCTGTTTAACATAATGCATATCACGTTTAGATGGAGACCAGTAACGCTCATCTTTCATCATTTCTTGCAGCTCTACTTCATTAAAGTTAGATGCAATGCTGCCCTGATCTGTAACAGCTGGGTCTTTTATTGCATTCATAACAGTCTCAATAGCAATAATGCCGTCAGCACTTTCGCACATTCTTTCTATTGCTGGTATAGCCTCTTCTGGAAAAAACTTATTAGCAAAGAGAGATGCAGCTTCTATTCTAGCGTCAGAGTTATCTCCAAGTCTTGCTGCTTCGGCATCCATATCAGGTTCTTCACCCATGCCGTTCATGTACATCTCTATACCCTTTTGAAATTCTTCATGAGTATATCCGTTATTATGACAATGATCTGCCCAGTCTTTTAGCATATCACTTTCAAGAGCTTC
>Ga0070748_1000991_pt1 | contig 13483 bp, 12 predicted proteins | sample VirMetDEL_Nov_12_FD_77015 | JGI IMG/M metagenome (GOLD analysis project Ga0070748, IMG submission 77015) | Aqueous microbial communities from the Delaware River and Bay under freshwater to marine salinity gradient to study organic matter... | ecosystem: Environmental > Aquatic > Marine > Coastal...
CAGCCCACTCTGGTGCAATACGCCATTTTCCAATATAGGCAGTATTTCCAACCTCTTTTGCGAAGGTCAGTTGGATAAAAGACGTGAGCGCTAAAAGTAAGATTACATTTTTCATTTACTCTCTCCTAGAGAAACATAACGAATGAGTTCAGCGGCAGTTTGTAAGTTGGTTTTTTGTGGAATACTTTTGCGTAGCAAAACCACAAAAAGGCGAGTCGAGTAGACCGGCGGAACCTCCCCGCCAGCCCCTCACAGAACCGTACGTGACACTCTCGCGTCATACGGTTCCTGTTATTCCAGTTGACAGAAATTTATCTACTACAACTGTGCATTGATTGTTGAGTCCTACCTTGCGGTTGTTGTTTCAATCACTGCTGAATAACGCCACCCCTTCGCTCCATTGCCATTACAGCAACTTCAAGACTACTACGAGTGACTCCGCCACTGTGCGCTGCATCGATACTCTCACCTTACGGGGTAACCGCTTTTGGCTTCTCTCTTAACATCAGCACGACAGCTTCCCGAGCTCCTCACAAAAGCCTGATAAACGTTCACGCCTTCTTTACGCCGGTTGCCATCGAGTCAGCAAACAGTTTTCTTCTCGATTTCTCTCAGCAGTTTTAAGGGCCACTGATTTAGACAACAGTTAGGGACATCACGACGCCTCATCAAAGGTTCACTTGCGTTCGTCTCCGTTTATCGTACCTGCCGAATTTAATTTCGACGTTTCTTCAACGCTCACGACAATGACTCTTTATCAATGCCGCTTGAAGTGGTTTGCATTCACTTACTGCAAAGCGAATGCGGTGGGCCTCCCACCATCTCTTGCGAAGTTACGTAAATAGTTTCATCGCTACGCGATTAAACTATTTACTCTCGGCACACCTTAAAAACCATCCGTTTGATTGCTTTGTTAACTTTTACCTAGAACCCCGATACTCAACATTGTCTGTATAAATTCCGATGTCTTTTCGCATTTCAGAAAGAAACGCTAAAGCTTTAATACGAAAATGAGGAAATGTGTATTCACCACTTTCTAAACCATTATATAGATAATCAAGTAGATCATTAAATGAAGAAAAAACATTTTGTGGTGCAAAAAGTGCAAGCTGAACAGTAATGTGAAGGCGCTGACGATCAAACTCTTGGACATGCTCTTGAGTAAGGCCTTGTTCCTTGCTCAATAAGGCAATTAGCTCGACAAGAGGCACTGATACAACCTTATATAGTTCAAGTTTTTCTTTGTAGTTATGGCTTTTTTGCTGAGCCAGTGCATCAAGTCTATTTCTAAATTCAGTAACCTCTTTTTCATGAGAGGTTTTTTCAGACAGTAATATTCGTTCTGCCCAGACTTTACCTAGAAAACTAGAAAGCCCAAAAATTAAAACCGCTCCACCGCCAATGGAAATAAGTACAGCCTGTGCGAATTCAAAAGACTCTGTGCTCAATTCTCTCTCCTTGCCAAGTTAACGCCGAGCTAAGCGGCAGTTTTTAAGTTGCGGTTTTGTGGAATACTTTTGCGCAGCAAAACCACAAAACCGCGACTTAAAAACTGTCCAGCGCACGTAGTGCGCGATGCTTGAGCGATTTGTTAGATTACATTGATGGGCCACCGGAATCCGAGCGTCTTTCTGCCAATCTAATAATGTCTTTTAGCATACGATTTGGAATGCGATCACCAAAACGCTCCATAATAATTTCCGTTGGTATTCCAGCTTGAGACATTTCATATATTTGAGCTTTAATTAATTCAAATGGCATTTCATAAGATTCTCTATTTCTAGATTTTTCTGTTTCATGTTCCAGCCTTCTGATTTTGGAACTAAGCATTCTAGTGTTTTCAAGAATCTCGCTAAGAACATCTTCTTTTGCCCTCGGCTTTGATGGAGTTTGCGATTCGGTTTCGGTAAGAATTGTCTTGAACCTTTCTTCAAATTGAGGCCAATAAGTCGCGAATACTTGCTCCAAAATTCTTGGGTCAAGTGAATTTATGCCAAGAGTTGAATTAAGTGTTTTAACTAACCCCAACACACTTTCTTTTGTAGGAAATGTATGATTGAACTGAGCCAAAGGATCTTCTATATCTTTCGATTCTAAGTCAATTAGCAGTGTACAGACCCTCGAAGTTGAAAGGCCTTTAGCAAGCGCACCAGCTTCGAATAGAATCCAAGGGCGCCCTTTATTTTCTTGGGTTAGGCAAATAATTCCGACACTAGTGTCCTTTAGTTGATCGTTTATTTCGCCAAACCAAAGAGATCCTCTATCCAAATCTCTAGTAGAGATCCAAGGCCTAGACGCTTGTATCACACAGCAAAGCCAATCACTTAAAAGATTTGCAACTTCGCGACTTCTATTTCCAGACCAACTCAAAAATACTTTCATTACTATTTCCTTCTAATCTAACGTTGCGTTCACCTGCGGATTGTAAGTGGCGCGTTGCGATAAACTTCGCGAAGCGATATTGCATAAGCGCTACTTACAATGCGTCAGGTGCAATGCCTTGTTATGCGCTTTATTTTTACTACAGTTAACAATTTATATTTTCAAGTATTTTGGTGTATTGGCCATGAAATGCTGACTTTGTACGTACGTCGTAAATCCTATAGTCAGCAATGTGCTGATGCTTACCTTTAAGAGATTTATGCCATTTTGAGTTTGATGAAACAATAACTTTTTCAGAAACCTCTGGAAATTGATCTGCTGTGATGTCAACCACAATAGAACCTGATTGAAGCCAAGCGTGCGAGCACCAATTTCCTTTTTTATGGCTGCCTAGATTACCTAGCGCATACATGAACGTACCAAGGTTTAGCTCAATTAAATAAGTGCCCAATAAAGGTGTTGCGTCACCGCAAGAGCCTTTTGGAAACTTTCCAAAACCTAAGCCCAATGAATTTTGACACTTTTCTATAGCTTCTCTAAAACGAATAGAGGCTTTAAGTATTTCTTCAATATTCATAATTTCTACGGGTTGCATAACGTTGCGTTCACCTGCGGATTGTAAGTAGCGCGTTGCGATAAACTTAGCGCAGCGATATTGCATAAGCGCTACTTACAATTCGTCTGGTGCAACGCTTTGTTAACTTTCTGATGACGGCCAACAAAAGAAGCCGTTTTCCGATGTTAAAGCCTTAAGTGCATATTCGGGGTCAAAGAGATTCTTTTCAAGAATTAAGGACCAAAGCTCAGCGCCGCCCTTTGCCTCTATTGGAATTACGTAACTTTCCGGGCGACCTGATGTAAAAAAATAGATATCATCCGAATACAAGTAATCTTTTGTTTCAAAACATATTCTTTCGATTTCAGACCAACGAAACTGATCTTTCCAAGCGCTGTGCCCTGGAGGTGAAACGTTCCTATAAATATAATCATCGTCCCACGAAACGATAAACCAAGCTTCTAGCTTCGTGCTTTGCTTTTTAGTTTTCAACCAGTTTAGTAATTTCTTGATCATAATTAAGTTAACAGTTTATTCAACGGCCCGGGCCGTATATCTCCGGGTGCCAGTGAAAATTATGGGCGACATAGCCCTTCCAAAACAAGGGCTTATGCTACCACTAAAAATATATTTGTAGATATACGGTTCAATAAATTCGGATATATACGGCCGACAAAATGCTTGCTGTTTGCAACTCCGGTGCTATATTCCACCTAAAGGATTACTACGCTAGGTGCATTATGGAAAATGTTAAAGCCCCTCTCCCGCCAAAATCCACAAAATTCTTGGATCAATTCCGCGCCTTTATTCGCTTAGATGGCAAAAGTTATGCCACAGAGAACACTTACGTCTATTGGGTTCATCAATACATTTTGTTCAACAAAAAGGAACATCCTTCCAATATGGGAGCACGACATATCGAAGCCTATTTAACCCACCTTGCGTTGACTGCGAATAATGCACCGAATACGCAGAAAACGGCCTTAAACGCCATCATGTTTCTCTATAATCGCTTTTTGAAACAGCCTGTTGAAGCACTTAATTTTAAATACGCCAAAAAGCCACAAAGAATTCCCACCGTATTCTCCCACGAAGAGGCAATGTCGGTAATCAATCAGATGGATATGCCTTATAAGTTAATGGCTCAGTTGATGTATGGGGCCGGCCTGCGAATTTCCGAAGCCTTGCGCCTTAGAGTTAAAGATGTGGACTTTGCGATGGGGTATCTGGTCGTGCGCGATGGCAAAGGGGCTAAAGATAGAACAACCCTCTTACCCAAAAGCTTAATTAATGACTTAAAGAACCAAGTGTTTGTTGTTTCTAAATTGTTGGCCTTTGATCAAGCGCGAGAGATTGGGCCTGTATACTTGCCTCATGCATTGGAGCTTAAGTATCCCCAAGCCGGGCGTTCACTTGAGTGGCAGTTTTTGTTCCCCTCTGACGTTGTGGCAAAAGATCCCCGTGCGAATGTAATTCGTCGCCATCATCTCTATAGCGGTACTCTACAGGCGCATGTGAAAGGCGCGGTTAAAGCCGCTAGAGTTTTTAAGCAGGCAAGTTGCCATACTTTTCGCCATTCCTTCGCTACTCGGCTATTGCAAAGTAAATATGATTTGAAACAAATACAAACCTTGATGGGACATTCCGACTTGAGAACAACAGAAATCTATTTACACGTCTTAGACGATTTGGGGGATAAGGTTAAAAGCCCAATTGACCCCTAAATCTACCTACAGCTTACTATCAACCCAACTAAGACAATAAGCGCACAGAGCATCGGACCGATTATTGTCAACGCTATTCAGTTAACGCTTTGCAAGCACTTGCTTTAAGTCTCCACCTCGTGATCTCCCCAAAAATTGCCACCCTGAACTGCCCAGCTCTGACCTGCTTAGCCGCACCGCCTTACCCCACTTACGCCGCTGCCCCAAAGGTCGACTGAAAGCCTCAACCACTCACCCAACTCCTCAGCCACTCACCCCTTAGCTACCGCCACTCTCACGAAACACCAGATGTTAATACTTGCGCACTCTTATGCTAAGTATTCACGCTTATCTTTCACTGACGAAAGACTAACTTAAGGAGTTACTTATGCAGTGTAATAAAAAACATTCTGTTCTATTAACGGCGGCAGTCGCTTTAATGGTTTGCTTTATCTCAGCGCAAAATTCGCACGCAGAGGTATTTGAAGGTATTGAGGTTACCTTTTTGCCTGCCAAAGAACAGTCACAAGGCGATCTACTGTTTATTCCCGGCCTTAATAGTGGCAGCGGCACTTTTACTGAAACCTGCGCCGCACTTAATCGCCACTACAACTGCCATTTATTGCATTTACCAGGCTTTGCAGGGCAAGCCCCTCTGAGCAAGATTGGCGATGGATTTTTAATGCAAATGCGCGATTCTGTTGCAGCCTATATTGCGCAACATAAAATAGCTAAACCCGTTGTGGTGGGCCATAGTTTAGGCGGCACTCTGGGCTTAATGCTGGCGATTGAGCAGCCAACCTTAATAAGTAAATTGATTATCATTGATGCTTTGCCCTTTTTCAGCGCGATTCAAAATCCCGCTGCAACGGCTGATTCCATTCGCCCACAGGCTGAACAGATGCGTAGCGGTATGATGAGCCAAGGTGATGAGCAGTTTTTTAGCTACGCTGCTGCTAGCGTAGCGAGCATGAGCAACCACACTGAGCGCTTAGCGCAATTGCAAACATGGAGCCGCAGCAGTGATCGCACCACCACAACCACAGCCATGTTTGAACTCATGACCACAGATTTGCGCGCAGATATTGCCGCGATTAAAACCCCAACTTTGGTCTTGGGGTCCTGGGCCGCCTATAAACCTTATGGCGCAACGCAAGCCAGCACTCAAGCTATATTTACCCAACAGTATTCAGCCTTAGCATCCGTTGATATTCGCATGTCCGCTACGGGGTTTCATTTTTTGACCTGGGATGATGGCGACTGGGTTGCAAAAGAGATGTTAGACTTTCTGGCCGCCAAGGCCGACATAACGAATAAATCCAAATAGGCACTGGCGAACTAAGGAGAAAATAATGAATACACAGATCTATACGAAGAGCCTTGAGGTTCAGCGCGCCGCCTTTTGCCAACGACGTTTTTTAGCCATGCCCCTAGCAGGTATTTTATGCTGGACGATTGTTGGCATTACCGGTGTTTTTTTACCCACACACATTGCAGCGTTGGTGCTATTTATCGCTACGGGTAGCATTGTGTACATCGCCATGTTCTTTAGCCGCTTTACCGGCGAGACATTTTTTCACAAAGAAAAAAACACCTTTGACCGCTTATTTTTTTATGGGCTGCTGATGTCGCTGCTGGTGTATTCCATCGCCATTCCCTTCTTTCTGCAGGACCCAACATCCCTACCACTAACAGTGGGAATACTCACTGGTTTAATGTGGCTACCTTTTTCGTGGATTGTGCAGCATTGGGTGGGAATGTTTCACAGTGTTAGCCGCACACTGTTGATTGTCGCAGCTTGGTATTTGTTCCCCGAGCAGCGCTTTGTGGCGATTCCTATCGTTATTATTGCGATTTACGCCATTTCCATTTGGGCGCTTGAACGCCGCTGGCGAGCGCTTAAACACTAGCTCTCACACTATACAATTTAGATATTACTAAAAAATTCTAGAGACACGCGTATGGCTGCCATTGAATCAATGCCTCAAAAAAAAATAAGTGAGCAAAAATATTATGTGGCGCAGCTTATTTTTTGGGGCGGCTATTTTTGCCTTAACCAAGTGTTTATGCTGCTGTGGGGTTCCATTTCTCTATTTACACTGAGCATGTTTTTTTGCCTGTCCTGCTTAATGGCGCTGAGCAGCCACGGCTTGCGCGCACTTTATCATCGCGTTAACACGCGCCTATCGCTGCTGCATTTAAGCTTACATTTAATTTGGCTACTACCGCTGCTTGCACTTGCCAACCAGGCGCTACTGTTCTTACTCATTTACGGCTTTTATTACCTATTCCCCAGCGATGGCACTGGCAATCAACCCGCAACTTGGGGAGGGTTTTTAGCCTACAGCATGAACACCTGCATTATGTTTTTGCTGTGGTCCTGCCTGTATTTATTGCGCGCTGAGTTTACCCAGCGGCGCAATACGGAAATTGAATACTGGCGCGCACAAACGCAGCTACGCGATGCCGAACTACACATGTTGCGCAGCCAAATTAATTCGCACTTTTTATTTAATGCGCTCAATAATCTGCGTTCACTCATCACTGAAAACCCCGAAGCGGCGCGCAAAGGCTTGGCCGACTTAGCAACACTCTTACGTGGGCTTTTGCACAGTAATAACCAACCGCTCATACACCTTAAGGATGAACTTGAATGGGTGCATGGTTATTTAGCACTGGAAAAATTACAATTTGAGCAGCGCCTCGCATTCGAATTTGATATAGATGAAAGCCTACACAATGCCGAGCTGCCGCCATTGCTGTTGCAAACCCTCGTAGAAAATGCGATCAAGCACGGTATTGCTGCGCGCCGCGCGGGCGGATCAATTCAGATTCAAGCCGTGCGCCTGAGCGATAGTCGCTGGCAGTTATGCGTCACTAACCCGCCCGCAGAATTCACCAGCCCCCATGTAGGCCAAGGTATAGGTTTAGAAAATTTACGGGAGCGTTTAGCGCGCGCCTATGGCACGCAAGCATCACTAGCCTTGTCCCTGAAGGACACCGTTTGCGCACGAGTGGAGTTGCCGCTATGAACATTTTAATTGTCGATGATTCGCGCTTGGCGCGGCGTGAATTGCAAGCGTTACTGAGTAAGCACGACCAGTATGAGGTGGTGGGCGAAGCCGTGGACGTCGCCAGCGCCTTGACTGCACTGAATGATTTAACGCCCGACTTAGTATTACTGGACATACATCTGCCTGATGGCAGTGGTTTTGATGTGTTGGAACAAAGTGAATTTACCCCCAAGGTGATTTTCACTACAGCCTACGAGCAACACGCGCTGCGCGCCTTCGAGGTGAATGCGCTGGATTACCTGCTAAAACCAATTACAGAGGAGCGCTTGCTAAGCGCTCTCGATAAAATTAACGGCCCCAATAATACTGGCGACGCCACCACAAACAGCACAAACCAAGCAGGTGGGAATAGCAGCCCCAAGCGCGCAGAGGATCATGTATTTATCCGCGAAGGCGAGCGCTGTCATTTTGTGAAATACCAAGAAATTCGCCATATCGCCGTAGAGGGTAATTATGTGAGGGTATTTTTTCGCAATACCGACGCACTTTTGCTACGCTCACTCAACTATGTTGAACAGCGCCTAGACCCCAACCTGTTCTTCCGCGCCAATCGCCAGCAGATTATCAACCTGAATTTCATCGAGCGTATTGAGCCTTGGATTGGCGATGGTTTACAAATTGTGCTGCAGGATGCAACCGAAGTGATTGCCTCGCGGCGCCAAGCGCGGGAGCTGAAACAGCGTTTAGATTTTTAAACCTAAGAGTTTGCGCAAGAAAGCCCTGCTAATGTGTAAATAACTCCAAAAACCCGAGCGCTTGATTAAAAACTCAAATCAAATCGATCATTAGAAAAGGATACCCGCGTGAACATTAGGATATTGATTGGTAAAGCGCTCGCACGTACAGCACCTATAAACGCGGCGACTATAGCAACCACATCATCTACAGCAACCACATCAACTTATAGATGCCGAGCATGCTTAGTAGCGTACTTTATGAGCCTATTGTGCTTACCGAGCTTCGCGCAGCCAACCCCCAACAGCGCTATGACGCCCGCGCGAATTTTAGTGAAATTTAAAACCCCTGATACCCGCGCACTCAACACCAAGCCTGCTACTACTAAAACAGCGCGCGAAAGCCGCGCGGCCCTGCACCGCAAGCTGGGTGTTGCGCCCAACCAACATCGCAGTTTTACCCACTTACCACAACTAGAGGTGGTGGATGTCGTGGCGCCTTTGCGTGTCAAGGATGTGCTAGAACGTTATAGAAGCCAAACTGATGTTGCCTATGCTGAACCGGACTACCCGCTACACAAGACTATTTCGCCGAATGACCCCAAGTTAAATTGGCAGTCGCACCTGCAAAACCGCAACAGCATTCATGCGCAGGATGCGTGGTCAGTCACCACCGGCAATCGCAGCCACATTATTGCGGTTATAGATACGGGGGTGGACTACAACCACGAAGATTTAATCGATAACCTTTGGCACAACCCCGATGAAATCGCCGATGGTATTGATAACGATGGCAATGGCTACATTGATGATATTTACGGCATCAATGCGATTACTAGAACGGGCGACCCTATGGATGACGATGGTCATGGCACCCACGTCACCGGTATTATCGCCGCCACCGGCAACAATGGCCTGGGCGTGAGCGGCGTCAATTGGCAGAGTAACATTATCAGCTGCCGTTTTTTGAGCGCCGAAGGCGATGGCTTCAGCAGCGATGCAATCACCTGTTTAAACTACCTTTACGATTTAAAAATGAAACGCAATATTAATATCATTGCGAGCAATAATTCTTGGGGAGGCGACGACAATTCACAGGCGCTCGGCGAAGCCATAGCGCTACAAGCAGATGCAGGAATCTTATTTATTGCAGCAGCAGGTAACGAAAGCAGTAAAGACCCAGGCTTTCCATCCTCTTACGGCCTGCCCATTATTATTTCTGTGGCGGCTCACACTCAAAATGACGAAAAGGCGAGCTTTTCTAATACTAACCGCCGCTTTGTACACCTTGCCGCGCCCGGTAAAGATATTTACAGCACCTTACCTAATAATGACTACGGTTTTAATTCGGGCACCTCTATGGCCGCCCCCGTGGTTACCGGTATTGTGGGCTTGATGAAAAGCCAATCCCCCGAACTTGATTGGCGCATCCTGCGCGCGCGGCTATTGGTTTCAGGGCGCCCCAGCCCCAGTGCCAGCCTTAGCCTTAACACCTTCACCGGCAAACATATGCAAGCCTATGGCGACAACGGCCAAGGTGCGCTCAATTGTGCGAATCAAACCCTCGTGCGCCGCATATCGCCAACAGAACAACAGGTCATGCTTGCTGCGGGCAGCCCACTCAAACTGGAAGTCGCAAGCCTCACCTGCAGCGGCCCAGGCCCAACTCCCAGCGTAACGCTTAGCAATGGGAGCGCCGCGCCACTTCTAAAAGATGACGGTAAAGGCGCCGACAAATATGCAAACGACGGTATTTTTTCCGCCACAGTTAATTATGAGGGAATGCCTTTTTCGATCGACGTTGGGGGCGATACTGTGCAGCTGGAAACACTTACCGATGATTACTGCAGCAGCAATAATGTAAAACAAATTACGCTCTCAGAATGCAACGCATTGGTGAATTTTTATATCAACACCCAAGGCAGTAAATGGCTAGACCAAGATAACTGGCTCAGCACTAATACGCCCTGTGACTGGTTCGGTGTCAGCTGCGATGACAGCTTTGAGCCGCGCCACGTTGAAAGCCTCGATTTGAAAAACAACAATGTCACCGGCCCGCTCGATTCCGGCCTGCATGCACTCACCAGCCTGAGCAATCTCAACCTTTCTGACAACCACCTTAGCGGTGCTATTCCCGCTAGCTGGGGCGCACTCACTGAGATGCAGTTTTTAAATCTACCCAATAATAATTTAAGCGGGGAACTACCCAGCGAGCTGGGGCAAATGCAACAGTTGGTTACTTTTCAAGTGCTGCAAAACCAATTAAGCGGCAGCATTCCTGCAAGCTTTAGCCAGCTGCAACAACTGCAATATTTTTACGTGAACAGCAACAACTTCAGCGGCGATTTAAGCCCACTTGCTGCGCTTACGCACTTGGTGCACATAGATGCGCAAATCAATCAGTTCACAGGCGGCATCAGCGATATTCTTGCGCACAATTTACAACTTGTACGCATCAGCCTTTCGGGCAACTACCTAAGCGGGGCGCTGCCCAACACGATCAATCAACTACAAGACTTGGACAATATAGACATTACCGGCAATCAGTTCAGCGGCACCATACCCAGCGAACTCGGTGAACTGCCCAAGCTGCGCTACGCACACCTTGGCTGGAATAAATTTATTGGCACCCTGCCTGCGAGCCTAGGCCAACTCAGCAAATTGGAAATACTAAAGTTTGAAGGCAATGCCGAACTGCAAGGCCCACTGCCCGAGGCGCTGGGGCTATTGGAAGCATTATTTTATTTAGATTTTAACAGCACGCGCCTGTGCCTACCCGCTGCCGCGCCGTTACTCGCCAAGCTCGAAAAACAACTGGGCACCCTAAATGGCCTGCGTCGCTGCAATGCTAATAAAACACCGGTGATCAGCCTCAGTGCTGCATTATCCAGCCCCGGTGGTGCGCCCGTTAATATTACCGCCAGTGCAACCGATGCCGAGGGCGACAAGCTCACTTCCTCTTGGATACAACTCAGCGGCCCCAGCGTTGAGCTGATTAACGCCAACAGCTTTACCTTGAATTTTGTCGCCCCCGAGGTAAGCAGCGACGTCACCTTGGGGTTTGAACTCAGCGTCAGTGACGACATAGGTATCAGCCGTCAGGCATTGCCCGTCACCATCAAGGCGCCACCTAAGTTCTCTAGCTCATTAGCTTCAAGTAGCAGTTCAAGCCAAATATCCGTTAGCACGCCAACTCAAACACAAAGCTCTGCACGCGCAGCCATACCCCCGCCCAGCAGTGGCGGCGGCGGAAGTAGTAATCTTTGGTTGCTGGTTTTATGCAGCCTGATGCTGTGCCTTAGTTCAGCGCGGCACGCGCATAAGCAATAAGGATGAACTCATTGGGCACCACTCATAAGCGGTGCCCAATGGGCTTAGAGCAGGTAGGTTAAACGCATACCGAGAACGGTTTGATGGGGCCGATAAGGTTCGGCTAGCTGATTGAGATTGCTGTTTAGTAAATATTGCATATCAGTTGTGACGAAGAGCGACGAATTTACTTCATAGCGTAAATAGATTTCATATTGCTTGGTATCCGCCGGGGCTATAACACCCGCTGCAAACGGCACCTGCTCCGAAACCTGCATAAGTGCAGCGCCCGCGCCTAGCACCCACGACGAATAGACGTACTGATAACTTAAGCCCGCGAACCCTGCTATGGGCGATACCGCATCATTCGCACGCCCCACGCGAAGATTAAGCGCATGCTGGCCCGCCTTAAAACCCAACACCCCATAGCCACCATAATTATTTTGCTGCTCCGCGTTTGCATCCAAACGGCTGTGATCTGCTGTGTTAACCCACACACCGGTTCGTGCTAGCCAGTGTTTACTGCTCTTGGTAACGGCTGCAATCGCAAATACCCCTTTGTGTTGCTCGCCCACACTCACTAACTGCGCGTAACTTAGATTGGGGTTATCGGCAATGCCATTGGACGAAATCACTGCAGTGCGCAGCGCCAAGCCGCCGCCAAACAAATGTTCATAGACCGCACCCAAACTGTAATCAGGAAATTCTATGGTGGGGTTTTGCACAAAAGGCACCGCCATAAATTGTGAATTTTCATCACTGGCAATGCGGCTTTGATCGAAGTATGCGGTCACATCCAACAGCCCAAGACTGAGCGTTTGTTGCTGATTGAAAAAATAGCGGTAACCCAATTCTGATAGCTGAATACGCCCGCGACGGTCTTCATCTAACGCGCTGCCCGCATCGGCATTCACTTCGGGCAACACACTGGACACCCCCAGATCGCGCGGCGAATTATTCGCTTCAAGATAGGAATAAAGCTCGCTGCTGTCCCACTCCCAGCGCAACACCAAATCTGCCGAAAAGGTGACCTCTTCGCGCACCAATTCATCATTACTGGTTTGATAACTGGTGGTTATACCGGCCTCTATCGCTGGCGCAGCTAGAGCACTGCTACTCGCAGCAGCCATCATTCCCCACGCCAAATATTTACCGCTGTTAATGCCCTTTACCATAATCAACATCCTGCATCGAACGCTAGAATATTATGAAGTCACGTTTATTTATCACTCTATCTTGGTGTTATTAATTGACCTTTAATTGCCCTTTAGTTGCCCTTTAGTTGCCCTTTAGTTGCCCTTTAGTTGCCCTTTAGTTGCCGAGTAAAACCCTATGCAAACGACGCCTCAGACTTTCATCACCACAAAAGATAACCATTTATTTTCAGCCAGATCAATGCAGCGCAATTGCCCAGTACCGTTAACCAAAACACAATACGAAATTCAGTCTTTTTAGATTTGTGACGCAACAGCTGTTGCGCCATCAGCGCGCCGGGCCAACCACACAGCAAAGAAAATACGTGCAGAGTCTTTTCTGAAATGCGCCAAGTACCGCGCCGAGCAGCGGACTTATCCATAAAATAAACGATAAAGGTCAATAGGCTCATGCCGCCATAAACAACCAGCACACTGAGTGGCAAATAACCAAACAGTACGCTCAGCGCCAGCAGACTACTAAAGAGCGCAACCACTATTACACTTGTAGAACCAGACCGCACCTGAAACCTCCATAACCTAAGCTTAAAAAAATCGCGCCATTATTACCGCAAAAGCCTCGCACACAAAC
>Ga0070748_1000992_pt1 | contig 13439 bp, 6 predicted proteins | sample VirMetDEL_Nov_12_FD_77015 | JGI IMG/M metagenome (GOLD analysis project Ga0070748, IMG submission 77015) | Aqueous microbial communities from the Delaware River and Bay under freshwater to marine salinity gradient to study organic matter... | ecosystem: Environmental > Aquatic > Marine > Coastal ...
AACACCTCCCGCTTTCATAATACCTAACATGGCTACCGTCATGGCGACTGAGCGGTCTAAGCAAAGTCCTACTCTATCACCCTGTGTTAAACCATCTTGTTGTAATTGTCTGGCTAGCTGATTAGATTGGGCATCCAGTTCAAGATGCGTAAGTTGCTCAGATTCACAAACTATGGCGGTATTATCTCCATTGTTAGCAGCCTGTTGAGCCAGCATTATGGGGATCAAAAGTGCAGAAGTAGTTAATTCACGGCCTTGGGCTAGGCTGCTCAAGGCTTTTACTGCTGAATCATTAACAAGCGGTAAAGACTGAATAGTTTGGGTTGGATCCTCCACTACAGCTTGAAGTAAAGTGACAAAGCTCTCCGCAATCAAAGCAATAGTGTCTGCTTTAAATAGATCCGTTGCATAACACCAAGTAAATTCAAGACCATTATCAACAGGTTTAGCATAAAGTGTTAAATCATAATTCACATTGATAAACTGTTCTTCATGCTCTGTCTTTGACGGCAATATGTCCATTTCATTGTCGTCATAAGCTAAATTGAGTACGACTTGAAATAGCGGACTATAACGGCTATCTCGTTCAGGGTTTAGCTCACGCACCAAAGCTTCAAATGGCATATCAAAATGCTCTTGATCCGCTAAGTTATTATCCCGTGTAACAATAAGTTGCTTGATAAAGCTGCTGCTTTTATCCACCTCATTTCTCAGAGTGAGTGTATCGACAAACGCACCAATCAAGTTTTGAGTTTGCGGGTGATTTCGATTAGCATTTGCTGTCCCTAAGACAATGTCATTTTCTCCCGACAAACGGGCTAAAAAGCTTGAAAACAAGGCCTGTAAGCCAACAAATAAAGTAGCTTTATGCTTTAAAAATATTTTAGATACACCATCAAACGTTTCTTTATCTAGCTGTTGAAAATGATAAGCGCCTTTAGAGCTAGGATTTATTGGCCTAGCAAAATCTAGTGGTAATTTATGAACTAGTGGTAAATTATTTAAGCGTTTGCGCCAGTACTGACTATGGTCTGCAAGTGCTTGACCCATGAAATCCTGCTGCCAGCAAGAAAAATCACGATACTGTATAGGTAATTCAGGTAACTCGCTTGCTATTCCATGGTGTAATGCTTGATAACTTTGATGAAATTCATTCGCAATAAGCTGACTCGACCAAGCATCGGTAATAATATGATGAAGATTCAAGAGTAAGACACTTTTATCAGTTAACTTAATTAAAGTTGCACTGAGCAAAGGATCAGATTTTAAGTCTCGCTTAAGGCCAAATTCATTTTCAGTAAGCTGGTGTAATAAATCAAACTCTTCTGCTTTCGTATTGGCCAATAGCTCAACGTGTTTAAAAGGTAGTGATGCATCACTGTGAATTACTTGCCATAACCTGTCAGTATATTCAAAGTTTGTGCGTAACACTTCATGACGATTAATAACGTGAGTTATCGCTTGTTTTACTTTTTCAACGTCGCAATCTAGTGTCAACTTAATCTTGCTAATGACATTAAAGTGCTTATTGCTATCATTTAAATTGTCAATAAACCAAAATTTATTTTGTGCATAAGATGCGGGATATTTTACTTGTCCAGCTTGTTGTTGAGGAATAGGTTGAAACATTGAGTTAGCTGTTATCTCACCCATATTTTTTATCATGTCTTCTAATGTCGTTGACTTAAAAATATCAACGACACTAAGCACAACGTCAAATTGCTTATAGACCTCAGTAGCTAAGGAAACCGCAATGAGAGAATGCCCTCCTAATTCAAAAAAGCAAGTATCTAAAGTGATCAGTTCCATTTGAACACCTAACAAATTCGACCATATCTGGGCAACTTTAATTTCTATATCACTACTGGGATAGTTATTTGACGCCGCTGTAACTGGCTGAACCTCATTGAATAACTTGTCACGATCAAGTTTACCATTAGCTGTTAGCGGCCAATGCGATAGCTGTATAAATCGTGCTGGGTGCATATAGGATGGCAAACAACGACTGACGTGTTGCTTTAAGGCGTCGATAAATGCTGAATTTGGTGAACTGTTGCCTTCGCTCTCTGCATTTGAAGAAATAATGAAAGCAAATAACTGTTGGGTGTCTACTTTAAATAAAACGTTAACATCCTCAACCCCAGCATAACTCAAGATCACGTCTTCAATTTCATTAATCTCGACTCTATACCCTCTAGACTTAATTTGACTGTCATTTCGCCCCATGAACTGCAATAAACCATCGTCTAGATAGCGAACGTAATCACCCGTACGGTAGAGTTTTAACTGCTTGTTTGATGAAAAAGGATTTGAAATAAATGACTGCTTTATAAGCTCAGAAGCATTTAGATAACCACGAGATAGACTGTCCCCACCAATACACAGTTCCCCCACTGATCCTCGAGGTAACAATGACATATTTTCTCCTAGTACATAGGCTGTATTTCCAACCATAGGGGCACCAATATTGATCATATTGTCCAATAGACCGTAACAACAGTTTATTGTTGTTTCTGTTGGTCCATATGCATTAATAACTTTACGACCATGTTGCTGACAATAATCAGTCACTTTATGTAACAGTGACTGAGGTATATCGTCGCCGCTAATAATCAAATGTGGCAAGTGCTTTTCGTTACCTGTCATTTGACTTAACAGAGCCCCTGCAATTGATGGGGTAACATTAATAACCTTCGCTTGCTGTTTTTCTATTTCTTGCCATATTTTGGCAGGCTCTAGCACTTGTTGGGACGATAAAATGACACATTGGGTTCCTTGACACAGCAGTGCAAGCCCTTTCAGTGACGCATCAAAGGCAAAGGACTGTGTGATCAACCAAGTATTAGGTTGCTCAAGACCAAATTCAGAGATTTGTTGATTAAAGCCCTTTTGGAAGTTATTAAATTGGCCGTATTCAACCATAACCCCTTTAGGTTTTCCTGTTGTTCCTGAGGTATAAATTAAGTACATCAAGCTTTCTAATTGAGGTGAAGCCATTACAAATGGACTCGTTTGATCCAATTTGTCCTGTTCTAGAATCGACGCTAGTGACGATATGTGTAATCTAGTGCTTTGGTAGTCAGTCCAATCATTGGGCTTATCTGTAACCAGCAGTAATGAATTTGAATCCTCCAAAATAAAGCGATTTCTTTGTAGCGGAACTGCGGGGTCTAAACATAAAAATGCAGCGCCTGCTTTGAGGGTCCCTAACATAACAGCAATGATGGCATTACTTCTTTGCACATATAATGCAATGACTTTTTCTTTAGGCGACTCAGATAGTGTTCCATCAACACTCAGTACACTCGAAATATGATGTGCAATTTTGTCAACTTGTATACTAAGTTCTTGATAGGTTAATTGTTGCTTATCGTCCTTTAAAGCAAGCTCATTGGGTTGATTGAGGACTTGCTGTTCAAATTGCTTAATGCATGGAACAAAGTCGGCACTTGAAGAGTTAGCTTGAGGATTCAACTCTACCAATAAGTTATGTTGCTCTTTTGAAGTAAGCATGGGCAGCTGATATATATTCATATTAGGCTGAGTAGTTGCCGCTTCAATGAGATTAAACAGGTGCTGATGGAAAGTGTAAATGGTATCGGCAGTAAAAATATCCGTATTATAGTTAAAATTAAAAATCAAGCTGTTGGCTGAGCTTCTACAGGTTAAACATAGATCTAAATGGGCAACGTCTGACTCTGCATATAAAAACTCACTTTGACTGCCATTCTCTAATTCAATTTCGTCCATATTCAGCATTATTTGTACTAATGGAGGAATATTGTCTGATCTATCTACCTTAAATTCTTTGACTAGCTGAACAAAGGATACATCGCTGTTTGTATGCGCTTCCAGGTGTGTTTGTTTTACTGCTTCGAGTAATTGACTCAAGCTGAATGAGGCATTGCATTCAACGCGTAGAACTGTAGTTTGCGCGAATAGACCTATCATTTCATCGAATGAACGCCCCTCTTGTTCAATAAAATTTCGATTGGCAAAAGGTACGCCTATCGCAATATCTTTTTGGTTACTATGGCGAGCTATAAGAAGTGCATATAATGCATATATAGTCATAAACACAGAAACATTATTGCTATTCGCTAATTTTTCAAGCGCTATTGATAACGGTTGTCCAAGACTATAACTCAGGTTTCGACCATTAAAAGATTGCTCTTCTGGTCTGGGTTTATCAAGAGGTAAAGAATGAACTAAAGGTAAACCTTCTAGCTGTTTTCTCCAATAAGACAATTTAGCTTGCATACTTTCACTTTGGGCATTGAACTGTTGCCAACGGCAAAAATCAAAATAGCTAGTTTCTAACGAAGTAAGTTTATCATCCTCGTTATTAATTATTGATCTATACAAAAGCTCAAACTCTTGTTCAAATATGCTCATAGACCAAGCATCAAAACAGATATGATGAAAAGTGAACATTAAGATACCACGTTGTGGGGATTCAATAACATGCTCCATTTTTACTAATGTATCTGTTGTTAAGCAAAAAACATGTTCTTGAGCGGATTTAATTAAAGCATTAAGTTGCTCTCCTTGAGCCGCCTTTGGTAATTCTCTTAAATCGGTTGAAGTGAGTTTGATTTGACTGCTGGAATTAAGTTGTGGGTAAAGATTGCCCCCGTCGAAAATAAAGTTTGTTCTTAATGTATCGTGACGAAGAATGATTTTATTTATAGCCAGTTCAGCTGCCATAGGATCAAAGTCAGAGTCTGTGTTTTTATAAAACACTAAGTTATAAATGGCCTTACTTTGGGCTAGTTGACTGTGTAACCATAAACTCGTTTGCTGCGCAGTTGCAGGTAATTTCTCTTGAGTCGTATTTTTTTCAATATAGTCAAAGGCCGTTGTTTTGTTATCAACAATAATGGATTCGCTAGCATTAATGCGAGCCGCTAAACTTTGTAATGTTTGATGAGTAAATAAATCACTAAACACTAATGCCACTGAAAAAATGTTGCGTATTGACGAGAGCAACTTCACGGCATAGATAGAGTTGCCTCCAACGGCAAAAAATGAACTGAGACGACTGATCGACTCTACATCTAGATGCAATATCTTAGACCAAATCAAAGCAAGTTGTTGTTCAGTAGCTGTAACTGGCACAATATACTCATTTAAGGATAACGGAGACGATTGCTGCTTTAACTTGTTTTTGTCTACTTTTCCATTTGAACCTAACGGTATCTCTGAAATCGATAAATATTGTCCTGGCACCATAAATATGGGTAATTTAGATTTTATTTGAGCAACTAAATCAATTAGGGCTTTTTGTTCATCATTAATATTGGACGTAAAATTCAAATAAGCAAAAAGTGTATTATGCTCAGCAAGTACATGAGCTGATTTAATATAATCAGCTTGAGAAATAATATGTTCAACCTCGCTGAGCTCAACACGATAGCCATTAATTTTTACTTGATCGTCACGGCGACCCTGAAAATATAGCAAGCCCTCATGCTCTTTGACAATATCACCCGTTTTAAAAAAACGCAGCTTAGTGTCATTAAACGGATCAAGCACGAAACTCGCTAAGTTAAGTTCCTCTCGATTAATGTACCCCTCACTGACATTATCCCCACCTATGTACAGTTCACCTGGTTCGCCAAGTCGGCACTGTTCACCTTTGTCATTAACGATAAAATATTCTATTCCATCTAAACACGTACCAATTGGGATATTACCTTTTGAGACATCCCAGTCTGTCGCATCAAATATTGTGGTGATGATAGTTGCTTCTGTTGGACCATATGTATTTAATAAACGAACTTGATTGCCAAACGCATTTTTCCAATTTTCGTACATAGCTAATGACATAGCTTCACCACCAATGATGACGAGTCGTAAGGGATAGTCTGTGGTGATTAGTACTTCATTGCTTAGCTCACTGCATAACAAATGCCAAAACGCGCTTGGGAGTGAAATAACCGAAATTTTCTTCTGCTCTATGAATTGCCAAAATATTGCAGTGGAAGAAGTTATATTTTCATCTCGGATAACGAGTGTTGCACCGGACGTAAACGCTAAAATTATTTCTTCAATAAAAATGTCAAATCCTATGGATGAAAATTGTAATATTCGATCTTTTTTATTTACCGCATAACGATTTTTAATTCCAGCGGAGTATCCTGCTAAATTCTGAACACTTATTGGTACACCTTTAGGTTTACCAGTTGTGCCTGACGTATACATGATATAAACAGGTACAAGAGGAGTATCTTTTTCTATAGTTATATCCAAATATTTAATGTGCGAAAAGTTTATTTCATCCAGAAAAAGGCTATTTATTGTTTCAGGTGTTTGTGACTTAAATTGCTCAAGTGAAATAAGCAGTTCTGCTTGACTATCTTGATATATATCATGGATTCGTTTTAACGGAAGTTGACAATCAAGTGGAATAAAGGTCGCTCCACATGTATTTATTGCCATTATCGAAACAATCAATTCGATACCTCGAGGCAATAAAACAACAACTCTTTTACCTTCTATAAAATGTTTCTTGCGTAAATAATGTGCCAATACATTTATTTTTTCCGAGAGCTCGCTATAAGTATATTGAGCTGAAGCCGATTCAAGCGCCGTTTTGTTAGAGTTACTTAGCACAGTATGATCAAAAACTTTTCGTAATTTCTCAAATGAATACATATTAATTTCCTTGCTGTATTTATTTTTATTTTTATTTTTAAATCGTGATGAAATATTCTAATTGATGCTAATTTGTCCATTATTCGATTGAAAACTTGAAATATCGGATATAATTAATTTCTCACCTAAAACTGCACCAGACAGTATCTCTAAGTCATGTCCAATGACTTTTCCAAAACGAATTTTTTTTAGTTGTGCAGTATTCATTTCACCCTGAATACTATATAGCGAGACTTCAGTATATGGCTTTACCCCTGTAGGCCTTTTTATATAATTAATATTGGCTAAACTCTCTGTAACTATTTTACTATCAATATTTAATTGTGGCCTAGCACTTTTAGGAAGTTCGTCGGGCAAGCTGATGTCTACTTCAACCGTATTATTTTCAACAACAGGGCTTATTCGGCTAACGATACCTGAAATATCATCTCGTCGAGTACTTACAGTGGCAATATCACCTACATCAATTAATTGCGCTTGGTTTTGCGGAACTCTGATTTGTGCAATTAGCTCAGTTGTACTCCCTATCAGTGCTATTTCTTGTCCAACAGATAAACTTTGACCCAATTCAACCGAAAGTCGCTGTAAGACTCCTTCAAAGCCTGCAACAATAGTCAACTTATCTACACGACTCTGTGCTATATTCAATTTGACCTCCTTTTGCTTTACAGCTTCTAATTGAATATTGACTGACTCTAAGTGAACTAGATTAAGCTGTTCAATACGCTCTGTTAAAATGTCGACACGTTGGTTTAATTGGTTTTTCTCGAGAACAGTTTGTTGAAAAGTGATTTTTGATACAATACCTCTATCGACTAATTTTTCCTCTGCGGCCATTTTTAAAGCTGCAGCTTCATATTTTGCAATAAGCTCTGTCAGACTAGATAACTCTCTTAACTTTTCCCGTTGGTTATTTAGCTTTAATTGACGTAAATTCGCTTTGGCTTGATTGATTTCTTGTTTAGCATTATCAATTTGTAGCTCTAACTCTATATTTTCCAATTGCACAATAACACTATCAGAATTAACTTTGGCTCCTGGTTTTAAAATTATATCTTTAACAACGGCTGAAGACGTAGCGGTAATCAATTGCTGCTTTGCAGAAATTAATTTTCCAAACCCCGAGACTGTTACATCTAAATCCCCCTGTTTAACCGCATCAATGATAAGTTGCCCTCTGTTTATTGTAGGCATAGATTGATAAGAATATCCAATAGCCGCCCCTACAATAGCCACCAAAATCAACAATATAAGGAGTTTGTTTTTCCAAAGGCTTTTATTTTTAATAACTTTTACTACATCCATTTCTTTCCCTTGATTACACTAATCGGCTCAAATGAGCGCAACATATTTCATGTAGTCCAAAACATTACCTTAGACTTTTGTAGGTGAAATAGCTATGTCACCTGATCTTTAACCTTATTTTCTACTTAATATACTCCAACCTATTACATCGATACAAACTACTTCTATAGGAAGTGACTTTTTGAACTATTTAAAGGTGCTATCACTCATAATGAAAAACGTCGATTACAGTTTATATAATACAGATAAATACCAACATGTTTTCATTGTGTCTCACACGTGAGACACAATGAAAATATCATAAACCTAACGTCTGTCTATATCGTTACTTGCTAAAAGTTTTTTAATTAACTCTTTTAACATACGGTTAACCTGAATACTGTCATCCCAATTTACAGCGTCCCAGTCAAGCCCTAGTTCTAATTCAAAGATATTTTTTTGAAGAATCATTTTCAATAATTCAGGTGAATTTATTTGACTAATATTACAGCTATATTGTTTCTTGATGCTATCGGCCTGATTCTTATCAACATCATTCAGTGATGATTTAATCTTTTTATTTACCTCCTTTTTATTATCAACATTTAAAATAAGAACGTTGTTTTCTAGCTTGTAGTCCTCTTCTATTTTTAAAACGAATTTTTTCATTTTGACAAATGATGTAGAGTTCCCATTTTTATAAGCGTTAAAAATAGCAGGATAACGTGATAGGACATTGTAGTTATCATAAGCCCCCATTGAAATGCCTAATATGCTGGCAGTTTTTCGCACAGTAAGTGCTTTCTTACCCATGCGTTTTAGTGATGTATTTAGAACTTCAATTTCTCGAATTGAATCTTGATAAGCTTGCAACTTTCCATATTGGGGTAAATCTTCCCGACAAGAATTTTCTTGAAATTGTTTCGTTTTTTGCAACGCAGGTTTTGATTGATACACCTTAAAATGTGAAGCACTGTCTACCCCATTGGCGTATATCATAGCAAAAAATCGACGATGACCTGTTAATATTTGAAAGTCACCGTTATCCGTTGGATATATTGTAGGTACTTGAATTAGTTCTGAAACAGCTACATTTTCAGCAAGTTCAATAATTGATTCAATACTTTTATTTGCTTTTTTCCATTCAATAGAATTATGTATGCAACAATTTACAATACAAGATTTACCTATAATCACCTTGTCATTGGCATGATAAATACTGATGAGCTGTTGCTTTGATAACTGTCTGCTAACCAATTGATAAGCATGAACATCTGATATGATAACTGCCGGAAAAAAACGAGGATTTGAAGCGTCAGGAAAAACTCTATTTAAAAAAATAGACTTATAATCATATAACTGTTGTTTTAAAAAGTTGTCAGGATTTTCACTTCTTAAAACCGAGGCAAGCTCTTGTTCTAGCGATATTTTTTTCAATAGTAGATACCTATATCAAACGATAATTTCAACGAAAGACATTTACAATTAGCCATATGTACCAAAAGTGTTTTGAAAATACAATATGAATTATAGATTACTGCTTTTCAGTCATTTAGAAGGTTCAATACAGATTATAATTTTAACTACTCTATAATCGAAGCATCAAAAATTTTTAACAAGTCTGCATCAATTCTTATTGAGTTACAAGCCTTACCATTTATTGCCATTTTAGTAATACAATCTTATTTGAAGATGGATTAAAACTTTTCGATAAACAACGTTCACCAGAAAAGGCAATGGGATTACTACATAACTGCGACTTAAACGGTGCTGTCTGTTTGGTCGATGTATCATATTTGAAAAAGTCCCCAATATCATTCTGGTACAGTATTTTACCGGAATGATAGTGCCACTGGTATGCACTCGAAGGTAATTTAAGCACAAGTTTATCTTCATCATCAGGTAAGTATTGCCAAATACCGGGGGCATAATTTTTTGAATAATATAATTGATGCCCATCGCTTTTTGCAATAAAACCATCCTTAATTTTAAATTCAGAAAAGGCAAGAGATGTTAAGTCGAGAGAGGCTAAGTTAGAGTTATTGCCATCATATTGAGTGAAAACTAAGTGATTATCAAAAAATTCCGGGTTGAACCCTTTAAATTCAATCAAGTTAGTTAACGAGTGATTATTTTCAGACAACGAAAATAACAGTGTTTTGCCGGAAGACTCAATTGCAATTTGTCTAGTGGATGGGTTTAATGACAAATGTTCAATATTACTATGTTGCTCAAAAGCACTTAATTGCTTAGATGAGTTATTGTCTACATCGTGCATCCATATCTGATTAACACCTGTTTTATTTGATATATAGATGATAGTGTCACCTATATAAAAGTTCGCTAACTTATTAGTGGCATTTGAGCTGTCAGTTAATAATAAAAATTTAGAGTTTTCAAGGTTAGCATATGAGATATCTTGACTTTTAAATTCTCCGCTTGTCAATAATATCCCTGTTCGTGCTGAACTGAGATTGTGAATAGGTCCTAATACTGGAAAATGTGTTCGTTTTATCGGTTTATCTTCGTAAAAAGATACAATGCTAATTCCGCCTTGATTATTCTTAAAAGACAAATTAGTACCGTCCCAACCAACAGAAATATTAATAGATTCAAGATCCTCTTCCCAAACGGCTTTCCACTCATTGGTAGGATCGACTAGTTGTATTTTAAAATTTGCCCCATCCGAACTTGACAATAATGCGATTAAATTTGAATTATCAGTTGTAACAATATTATAAATTCCTACGCCGTGGGCATTACTAAGACTAACTTGTTTTATTTTTCCCGAATTAATGTCGCCAATATAAAGATTGGAAGCTGTATTATTAAATTCAGCGTCAGTCAACAGAATTTGAGAGTCATTGTACTTAGCAATAGATGATGCGTAAGAGTTGGGATTACAGGAAAATAACTTTATGGCTGTATATTTATTTGTACTTAGGTCAAAGGTCGCTTTTCTTATCTCACAGTTAGTTTCGTCATACGCTCTATATATGAGTTCATTTCGGCTAAGCCAAGCAGGTTTCCTTATATTTTTATTTTCCTCTGTTAGTAATATCTTCTCCCCTGTGTACCTATACAGAACTTCAATATGCCAATATTTACCATTAAAAGCTTTACTTGAAAAAGCAACACGCTCATGAATTGAATTATAAGCAAGCTCAAGTTTAATATCCGTATTTTCTACTAATTCCGTGAAGCTAGCACTTTGAATTTTAGTTTTTTTTAAGCTAGTGGAGGGACTCAAAAAATTGGCCATAAATGCGGTAACTACTATTAAAGCAAATCCTAAATAAAAACGAGATGAATAAATTTTGACTTTTGTAAATATATTTGGAGCTGTACTTTTTGTTAAAAGCGGTTCAGAGAGAGTTTCAAATATTACTGAATTATGCCCATTTTCGCTTTGTGGATTTAAAGCTTCAACATTTGCAACTAGAGTGTAACCTTTTTTGCTGGTGTTAATGATAACTTTTTCATTCAAACCAACCATTTTTAACTTAGTTCTTAGTAATGAAATAACCCGTGCTAATGAGTTTTCCGTTGCTTCAGGGCTACGCCAATGATAAAGAAACTTATCATATGGTATCAGCTCGTTGGCATTACTAGCTAACAAGGTGAAAACAATTGATTCTAAATTATCTAATTTTAATTTTTCTACTTCAGTAGATGAGTTAGTTATCGTTGAAAGTATCGAGTCCGACACAAAAAAAACAATTTTTCTATTTACGACAAAATCTTCCAAACCCATACCTTTTACATAAAAAACAGAAACATAACTTTTATTATAAAATTAATATATGAATATTATAATAATTTTATAAGTACTTCAATCTTAAATCTGGTGTACAAAGTAACTCAATTTACTACACATAAAAAGAATAAATCATGAAATTATTTACACTAGCGTTTACCTCTGTTTTAGCATTAAGCTTATCAATTAGTTCAAATGATTCTGTTGACAATTCAGAGTTTAAAGAGTCACTTTTAAATAACCTTATTATTAAAAACTTATTAGCTAATGATAAAGAACATGGAAAAACTATCTGTAAAGACTTCCCTTATTAAGCTTGATATTGATAACGATGAGACTGATGAAATCAAAGCTATTAATAGATATCTGATGAGAGCTTAATAGTATGGAAACTATAGATATAAAATCAGTCTTTGAGACTATTTTTAAAAATGGTTATCAATTAGGGAAAAAAGATGGTTTAGATGGTATGCATATTTGCCCTAATGTTATCTTTGACCAGTTTGTTAGAGCTCAATCTAATGAGCATGAGTTTAAATTGATAATGATGTTGCTTAGCAACGGCCAGGCCAAGTGACATGATCTAATTGATGCGACTACCCCAGTTAATATAATTGACTTGACTGGGTATTCAAATGGAAAACTGTAAATAATTCAAAGAATTTGAATGTTTTGCAATTCCTATCGTCAGGGATCAAAACCACTTTGTAAAAAAAGTCGATATAAATTATAACTCTGTGCACAGATGCTTGGTCGATGGATTAAATGAACTAAAGCTGATGATGGCCATGGTTATAGAGGAAATGGAAAGCTTACGTCTGAGCAAGATAAAAATTTTAAGCTTAGAATCAAAATAAAGCGCGTAGAAATGGATCGTGACATATAAATAAACCACTCCTATTGGCAACAAAAACAATGTGAAATACTTGTTTATTTTACCCATATAAGAACCTCTAGCCCGCAATATTGCTGTGTCGCTCATTGAGTATACAAAATAACAGCTATTATTATCAAAAAAGAAGGAGCCAAAAGCCTTCAGATATAACCCATTAATATGTGCTGGTGTTATAATTACAAAAGAATATACTCATATCTTGTTTACCAAAGACCCTATGAATTAAAATATAAAAAGTTATTTAAAATAGCAACTTAACAAATTTAACTGGGGAGCCTGAATTTAGTTAACCAAGTTATTCCCAGTTTTGGACTTATGAAAACGCTAGTAGTATTGCCGAGTGACTAACCTAGTATATAAAGCCTATAGCCGACAGAATTACCTCAATAATAGCCCTTCTTTTGAAGGTGATCATCGTAAAATAAAATTACACCACTTATTAACCATTAAGTGGATAATCATCCAAATGAGCGTATTTTCAATTCTCTGGCTGAATATGTACATAACGCTTATCATAACTTAAATAAAGTTAGTCGCGACGCAAACAAGCTTAAAATAGTGCATTGCTAAGAGCAGTTTATAAGTAATTATCCTTGATGCGTCAGTTTAATCAAACACACAACTTGACACAAATGACAGGTTTTGGTATCAACGTAGTCATTATTTACGCTTTAATCCACTAAAGGCATGCACATGAACTTTCAATCATTTCAACCACCACGAAGAATACTTATGGGCCCTGGTCCATCTGACATTAGTCCAGAAGTTTTATCAGCATTATCAAGACCCGTTGTCGGTCATTTAGATCCTTTATTTGTTGCGATGATGGATGAAGTAAAAGCGCTA
>Ga0070748_1000996_pt1 | contig 13414 bp, 11 predicted proteins | sample VirMetDEL_Nov_12_FD_77015 | JGI IMG/M metagenome (GOLD analysis project Ga0070748, IMG submission 77015) | Aqueous microbial communities from the Delaware River and Bay under freshwater to marine salinity gradient to study organic matter... | ecosystem: Environmental > Aquatic > Marine > Coastal...
CGGAGCAGTGGCAGCCATTGCGGGTCACCAGTAGTTCCGGCGCAACGCTCAGTGCGCTGCTGGCCAAGGCGCATGGTGAGCACGTCAAGGGCGCGGTGCTGATGTGCCATCCCATGGGCGTAGTGGCCAAAGGCTTCTGGATCAAATACGGCCACGCCGAACTGCTGCGTCAGGCCGGCTACCACGTGATGCTGTTTGACCTGAATGGTTTTGGTGAAAGCAGCTCCAGCACCATGGACTTTCATCTGGATGTGCTGGCAGCCGGGCAAGCCCTGCAGGCGGAATACCCTCAGTTACCAGTGGCGGTGCTGGGCGCCTCGATGGGTGCTGCCATGAGTCTGTGTGCCATGACCCAGGCCGATCATCCTTTCAAGGCGGCGGTACTTGAGGCTGCTTTTCCGACCCTGCTGCACTTCTGGTCTCGCTACCCGATTCCTCGGCTGGGCATTCAACTCTCCCGTCTGGTTTACCCCGCCGGTGAGCGACGCTTGCGCCCCTTGCATGCGGCCGAGCATCTGTGTGGCAGCCCGGCGTTATTGTTGATCTATGGCGAAGCCGATGAGTTTACCCCGGTGCGTGACGGCCAGCTGCTCTGGCAGGCACTGCGCGGCCGTACGCTGACGCGCTTCTGGCAGGTGCCCGAGGCTCGGCACACTCATGCCTATGCCGCCGAGCCGCAAGCCTATGCGCAGCAGGTCATAGGTTTTCTCGACGAACAACTAGGTGGCCAGCAGCAGGTTGCCTGAGGCCGAGCAATGGAAGAGGGGCGTTCTTATGGATTTCAATGATGTGATGGTGGCGGTACGCGATAGCGCATCGCAAAGTCTGGATATTCCAGAAAAGTGGGGGCAGGGACGGGCCACGTTCGGCGGTTTGATCGCCGCGGCGATGTTACAAAAAATGATGTCTGAGATCGGCTCTCAGCGGCCGTTGCGTTCTCTGTCGCTGTCTTTCGTCGCGCCGGTGGCACCGGGCGCGCTGGAGGTGCAGATCAAACTGCTACGCGAAGGCAAGGCGGCGACCCAGGTGCAGGCTACGGCCATTCAGCAGGAGCAGGTGTGCGCCGTGATGCTGGCCAGCTTTGCCAGTGACCGTGATTCGGTGATTCAGGTGGAACCAGCTGCGGCACCCGCTTTTACAGGGCCGGATGAGGTGCAGGCTTTTCCCTTTATCCCCGGCCTGACGCCGGATTTCACTCAGTACTTCGATTACCGCTATACCTTGGGCAAGATGCCCTTTATGGGGCGCAGCAGCACGATATGGGCGGTTGGATCCGTTTGCGTGAGGCCTCGCCGGCAGCGGTTACCCTAAATACGCTGCTGGCCCTGGTGGATGCCTGGCCTCCAGCGGTGTTCAGCTTGCTGAAAAAGCCCGCCAGTGGCAGCTCGCTGACCTGGAACCTGAGTGTGGTGCAGGTGCCACAGGACTGCAGCGGTAATGACTGGTGGCAATACCGGGCGGCGATTCAAAGTTCGGCCAACGGCTACAGCCATATCGACGCGACCCTCTGGGACAAGCACGGCCGGGCCTGCGTGATTAGTCGGCAGACGGTTAGCGTGTTTGCCTAAGCGTCTGCTCATAGATCTGTTGCGTGTTTGTCTTATTGCGTTGTAACGCACGACGGGAGTAACAGCGCTTGCGGTTACTCCCGTCGTGTTTTCTATAAGCCTCGCTCGCGAGGTTGCGAGGGGCTCTGCAACAGTGCTTAGCGGGTGCCGAGGAAGTCGCGTTTACCAATGGCCACGCCGTTGTGACGCAGGATGGCGTAGGCGGTGGTGAGGTGGAAATACAGGTTCGGCAGCACGTGATCGAGCAGGAAGGCCTGACCCTGGAAGTGAGTTTCTTTGTCGCGGCGCTTGAGGGTGATAGTGCGTGCTTCGCTGCCGTCGATCTGCGCGGCGCTCAGGCTCTGCAGGCGGGTCAGGGTCTTGGCGATACGCGCTTGCAGCTCGGCGAAGCTGGTTTCGTCGTCGGCATGGCTCGGCGCTTCAACTTCAGCCAGCAACGCAGCGCCAGCTTTGGCACCGTCGCAGGCGATCTGCACCTGACGGCTCAGCGGGAACATATCCGGCGCCAGGCGCGCATTGAGGAAAACGCTCTGCTCGATTTTCTTCTCTTCGGCGTGGGCGGCGGCGATGCCGAGGATGGTCGACAGGTTGGTCAGCTGACGGGTGAAGACCGGGATGGATGTTTGGTACATGGACATGAACGTCTCCAGAAACGCCGCAGCGGATTGCTCGGGCGTTATTGCGTAGAAAGGGGATGCACCAGCGGCTTAGCGGCGACCCGAGGCGGTAAGCATAGAACCTGTTGCGGAGCGCCGAGGCAGTCTTTTAGCCAATAGTAATTGGCGGCAGCTTGGTCAGTTCGACGGTCTGCGCTTTGCGCGGGGCGAGAATTTCTGCTTCGCCATCGACCACCATTTCATCGTTTTGGTTGAACACGCGGGTGGCTACGCGCACGCGAAACTTAGGCAGCTTTTCCAGAATTTCCAAGCGCACAGTCAGGGTGTCGCCGAGTTTCACCGGCGCGGTGAAGCGCATGGTCTGGCCGATATAGATGGTGCCCGGGCCAGGCAGTTCGCAGGCCACTGCGGCGCTGATCAGTGCGCCGCTGAACATGCCATGAGCGATACGCTCCTTGAACATGGTGGTGGCGGCGTATTCGGCATCCAGGTGCACCGGGTTGTGGTCGCCGGAGACTTCGGCAAATAGCTGGATGTCACGTTCGCTGACGGTCTTGCTGTAGCTGGCGGTCTGGCCGACTTCGAGTGCGTCGTAGGGCGTGTTGCTGCTCTGGCTCATGGATGACTCTCTTGGCTCTGTAGGTGGCACTGGCGCGGTTGGCTGAGGGCCTGTTGCAACCAGTCGATAATGTAGGTGGTGACGTCTTCGCGATTGCTCTCATTGAGCACTTCGTGGCGCGCTTCAGGGTAAATTTTAACCTGCACGTGTTGGTTACCCGCCTCGCGCAGGGCGTCAGCGAGGTTCTTCTGGCGATGGCCGTTGCTGACCGGGTCACGGGCGCCGCCGATCACCAGCAGCGGCAGGCTGCTATCGATTTGCGCCAGGTTCTCGATAGGCGTGATCTGTTGCATGCCGCCAAGCAGGTCGACCCACAGCTGGTTGCTGCAGCGGAAACCGCACAGCGGGTCGTTGACGTATTTGTCGACTTCCAACGGGTCGCGGCTCAGCCAGTCGAAGGCCGTGCGGTTGGGTTTGAAGGCTTTATTGAATGAGCCGAATGAGGCGAATTCGAGTAGGGCGCTGTAGGCCTGCGGGCCTTGCCGCCAACGTTCGAAGCGCGCCAGCAGCTGGCCAGTACGGTACAGCGCAACAGGCTGGTAATTGGAACCGGAAAGAATCGCGCCCTGCAGGCTACAGCTGTGGTGCATCAGGTAGGCCTGACCGATGTAACTGCCCATGCTGTGGCTCAGCAAGAAGATCGGCGTTTGCGGGTGGCTCTGGCGCATATGGTGATTGAGGTGGGCCAAGTCATTGACCACCAAATCCCAGCCTTGGCTATCGGCATAGTGGCCGAGTAAACCATGCTCGGCTGTTTTGCCATGCCCGCGCTGGTCATGTGCATACACCTCGAAACCTTGCGCCACCAATGCCTCAGCCAGGCGTGCATAGCGGCCACTGTGTTCGGCCATGCCGTGCGCCACCATCAGCAGGGCTTTGGGCGGCTGCTCGCTGTACCAGCGGTTTACATAGAGGGGCGCTGCATCGGTGCTATTGAGCCAGAACGCTTGGTGGAGCATGGCGAATCCCTAAAGCCTGCAGAAGCTGCGCATTGTGCACCTCGCGCGGCGCGGCGCAAAGTCCAGGGGCTGTTCTCACTTCATTCGCTGCAACGCGGCTCGCGATGAAGCAGGAACAGCCCCTAGGGGCTCAGTGATTATGCTTGCGCAGAATCTGCATGTACTCGCCGCTGCTGTGCAGGTCGCGCAGGCCCTGCTCAAAGACGGCGCTCCAGTCCGGCTCACCCGCTTTGGGAGGTACAAAGCCCACCAGCAGGGGAATCCGCTCCAGCACATGGTTGTGCCAGCTGAGTTGCCCGCGTAGCTGCGCATCGTTGACGATCAGGTGATTGCCAACGATGCGTTCGAGCAGCACCAAATTGAAGCGTCGGGCGTTCAGTTTTCGCAGGTTGCTGATGTCGTCCACGGCCTTTTCGAGGGGCAGGCCGGCATCGAGAATATGCTGCGGGTAGCCGTAACCCCGCACGATGCCTAAGGTTTGCCCGCGCAGCTCCCGCAAAGCGCTGAATTGCAGCGGATAACCGTTGCGGATAAATAAACCCAGCTCGCTGTAAAAGAGTGGGCGCGAAGGGTGCAGACCTTCCTCTTTTACTTCCTTGGGCCATAGCGCCAGAGCGCCCTGGTAGCTGCGGTTGTGCAACGCCATGCGTACCCGCGCCCACGGCATGAAGTCGATCTGTATCGGATGGCCACGCACGGCAAAAGCCCGGCGAGTTAACTCAACAATGCTGCCGCCGTCAGGCAGGTGCTCAGAGCTGTAGGGTGGGTATTCCAAAGTGGCCATGCGCAGGTGTGGTTCGGCCTGCGCCAGTTGCGCGAACAGAAACAGCCATATTGCGAGCAGAGGAGCAGTAGGCATAGAGGGCTATATAACGGAGGCTGACATCAGGTTATAGGTCGTGTGACAGGATAGTTCCACAAGGAGCGGCAAGATTCAGTGCGTCAATGACGCTGCCTGGCTATTTGCCTGCCAGGCGTTAGCTGCTACTTTCCAGCCAACTCCGCTCAGCGGATAGGATCATTTCAGGGCAAGAGGATAAAAATAATGCAGCCTGATTTCTGGAGCGACAAGCGCCCGGCCGGCGTACCCAATGACATCGACCTGGGGGCTTATAAGTCGGTGATCGAGGTGTTCGAGCGTTCGTGCAAGAAGTTCGCGGACCGGCCAGCGTTCAGCAATTTGGGCGTGACCCTGACCTATGCCGAGCTGGATCGGCTCTCGGCGGCCTTTGCCGCCTATCTGCAAAAACACACTGACCTGCAGCCGGGTGATCGCATCGCCGTGCAGATGCCCAACGTGTTGCAATACCCGATTGCGGTGTTCGGTGCGATGCGCGCCGGGCTGATTGTGGTCAACACCAACCCGCTGTACACCGCTCGCGAGATGCGCCATCAATTCAAAGACGCAGGCGTGCGTGCGCTGGTCTACCTGAATATGTTCGGCAAGCTGGTGCAGGACGTACTGGGGGACACTGAAATTGATTACCTGATCGAAGCCAAGATGGGCGACTTGCTGCCAAGCCTGAAAGGCTGGCTGGTCAACACCGTGGTGAAAAAGGTCAAGAAGATGGTGCCCGATTACCATCTGCCGCAGGCGGTGGCATTCAAAGATGCCCTCAAGCAAGGCCAGGGGCATGCACTGAAGCCGGTCAAGGTCAGTCAGGGCGATGTCGCTGTGCTGCAGTACACCGGCGGTACCACCGGCGTGGCCAAGGGCGCGATGCTGACCCACGGCAACCTGGTGGCCAACATGCTGCAGGTCGATGCCTGCCTGTCACAGCTGGGCGATGACGGCACTCCGCTGATGAAGCAGGGCCAGGAAATCATGATCGCGCCGCTGCCGCTCTACCATATCTATGCCTTCACCGCGAACTGCATGTGCATGATGGTCAACGGCAACCACAACGTGCTGATCACCAATCCGCGGGATATCCCAGGCTTCGTCAAGGAGCTGGGTAAGTGGCAGTTTTCTGCGCTGCTGGGTCTCAACACCCTGTTCGTTGCACTGATGGACCATCCCGAATTCAAGAACCTGGATTTCTCCCACTTCAAGCTGACCAACTCCGGGGGCACTGCATTGGTTAAAGCCACTGCCGAGCGTTGGCAGGCCATGACCGGTTGCCCGGTGACTGAAGGCTATGGCCTGACGGAAACCTCTCCGGTAGCCAGTACCAATGCCTACGGTAACAAGGTGCGCTTGGGCACTGTTGGCGTTCCCGTGCCGGGCACCGCGTTTAAAGTCATCGATGATGATGGCGTTGAGCAGGCGTTGGGCGAACGCGGCGAGCTGTGCATCAAGGGCCCGCAAGTGATGAAAGGATACTGGAACCGCGAAGAAGCCACTGCTGAGGTGCTGGATGCCGACGGTTGGTTCAAGAGCGGTGACGTGGCGGTGATCGATCCGGATGGTTTCGTGCGCATCGTCGACCGTAAAAAGGACATGATCATCGTCTCGGGCTTCAACGTGTACCCCAATGAAATTGAAGATGTAGTCATGGCTCACCCGAAGGTCGCCAGTTGCGCCGTCATCGGGGTGCCGGACGAGAAGTCTGGGGAGGCCGTCAAACTCTTCGTGGTGGCTCGTGACAGCAGCCTCAATGCGGATGAGCTCAAGGCTTACTGCAAGGAAAACTTTACCGGCTACAAAGTCCCCAAGCAGATCGTTTTCCGCGACTCGCTACCGATGACGCCAGTGGGCAAGATCCTCCGTCGCGAGCTGCGCGACATTGCCTCATAAGAAGTGCTTAACCGTCGTTTCAGCAACCATCGCCTGCGCGTGAAACGTGGGCGATGGTGCGCCAGTCGGTTAGTGCAAGGCCTGTAGATGGCCTGTTTCGGTGGAATTCTACTGCGTGACCGAGCATCGCTATTCGGTCACGTTCGATACCGTTGCGGCACTTATTGGTGCTAGTCGCTGTTTGGCAAAGCTGCTACTCTCGGGCGGCTTTTTTGCGATCCACCATCTAGGGCGATCACCCTCTTGGGCCGTTGCTGCGCGACGTCAAAAACTGCTCCCTGCATCGTTTTGCCGTTAAAACCGCAAAAAAACACGCGAACTTACAATAAACAACCGTCTACGCGCGGTGAAGATCAAGCTGTTGCTGAGGAGTGGGCTTCCATGACCGAAAACTTTTGGAAGGATAAGTATCCCGTTGGGATTGCTGCCGAAATCAATCCTGACCAGTACCCGAATATTCAGGCGGTACTGAAAGAGTCCTGCCAGCGTTTCGCCGACAAGCCAGCTTTCAGCAACCTGGGTAAAACCATTACCTATGGCGAGCTGTACGAGTTGTCCGGCATCTTTGCCGCTTACTTGCAAAAAAACACTGATCTGCAGCCCGGCGACCGTATCGCTGTGCAACTGCCCAATGTGCTGCAGTACCCGGTTGTCGTCTTCGGTGCCCTGCGTGCCGGCCTGGTGGTGGTTAACACCAACCCGCTGTACACCGCGCGGGAGTTGGAGCACCAGTTTAATGATTCGGGCGCCAAGGCCTTGGTCAGCCTGGCCAACATGGCTCATCTGGTTGAGCAAGTACTGCCGAAAACCGGGATCAAGACGGTCATCATCACCGAAGTCGGTGACATGCTCTCGCCACTCAAGCGCTTGCTGGTCAATAGCGTAATCAAGCATATGAAGAAGATGGTGCCGGCTTATAACCTGCCGCACTCGGTCAAATTCACCGCGGCGATGGCCAAAGGCCGTGGCCAGACGGTCAACAATGCCGCGCCAAGCAACGCTGAAATCGCCGTGTTGCAATACACCGGCGGCACCACCGGCGTGGCCAAGGGTGCGATGCTGACTCACCGCAACCTGATCGCCAATATGCTGCAGGTCAAGGCGCTGATGGGTTCGGAAATGAGCGAGGGCAGCGAGGTGCTGATCGCGCCATTGCCGCTCTATCACATCTACGCGTTCACCTTCCATTGCATGGCCATGATGCTGATTGGTGGGCACAACGTGCTGATCACCAACCCGCGTGATCTGCCAGCGATGACCAAGGACCTGGCCAAGTACAAGTTCACCGGTTTTGTCGGCCTTAACACGCTGTTCGTTGCCCTGTGCAACAACGAAGACTTCCGCAAGCTGGACTTCTCCACCTTAAAAGCCACGTTCTCCGGCGGCATGGCCCTGCAACTGGCCACTGCTGAGCGCTGGAAGCAGGTGACGGGTTGTTCTATCTGTGAAGGTTTCGGCATGACTGAAACCAGCCCAGTGGCGTCGGTCAATCCATTCAGCAATATCCAGATTGGCACCATCGGCATTCCGGTGCCGTCGACCATTTGCAAGGTGGTCGACGACGAAGGTGTTGAACAGCCGCTGGGTTCGATTGGCGAGTTGTGCGTTAAAGGCCCGCAAGTGATGAAAGGTTACTGGCAGCGCCAGGAAGCCACCGACGAAGTCCTCGATGCCGAGGGTTGGTTGAAGACGGGTGACATCGCGGTGATTCAGGAAGACGGCTACATGCGTATCGTCGACCGCAAGAAGGACATGATTCTGGTGTCCGGCTTCAACGTTTACCCGAACGAGCTGGAAGACGTACTCGCCACACTGCCGGGCGTGCTGCAATGCGCCGCGATTGGTGTGCCAGATGAAAAGTCAGGCGAAGCAATCAAGATTTTTGTGGTGGTCAAGCCGGGTGAAACCCTGACCAAAGAGCAGGTCATGGAGCATATGCGCGCCAATGTCACCGGTTACAAGGTGCCCAAGGCCGTCGAGTTCCGTGACGTATTGCCGACCACCAACGTGGGCAAGATTCTGCGCCGCGAGCTGCGTGACGAAGAGCTGAAGAAAATGGGCAAAAAGTAAGCCCTCGGCTGAACAAAAAACCCGCCTAGGCGGGTTTTTTTCTGCACATCTATAACCGACTGTTCAACTACGCGGGCTAAATAAGGCTGCTTGCAGCCGAATAATAACCGGGAGCCTTCAGCGAGCGCTTAGGCGGTGCGCCAGGTGATCTCTTCGACGCCATCGGCGCTGATGCGCATCCAGCGGTCGGCCTGTTCGTCGCTTTCTTCTTCTTGCCAGCCGTTTGGGGCGCAGCGCACTTCAACATTCAGTGCGGCAAAGGCCGCTTGAGCGCAGGCCAGGTCATCGGCCCAAGGTGTGGCAGCACTTTCCAGAAGCAGGCTGTGCCATTTGCCAACAGCCTTGGGCAGCCAGGTCACCGGCACTTCGCCAGCCACGCACTTATAGGTCTGCCCTTTCTGTTGCCAGGGCGTGCAGTTGCCCAGCGCGTTGCTCAGCCATTCGCTGATGGCGTTGTGGTCGGCGTCTTTCAGGTAAATCTCGATATCTGGTTGGCGCATGGTTATAGCCTCTCGATCCAGTCGTAGCGGATGGCAACAGTCACGTCGCAAGGTTCGGCAATTACGGCCGCGCGTCGTTCGGCGCTGGCGCGCCAGCCATGCGGTGTCATGGAAAGCAGGTCGGCGCGGGCCTCGCTGCTTGCCAGGTGCAGGTTAAATGTCAGGGTTTCGCTGTGGGCCAGGCGCATACCATCGGGGATCAGCTCCAGGTGTTTCTGATCATCGTAGTCGCGCACTTCGTCATACAACTTTTGCCGTAGCTGCATCAGATGCTCACGGGTCGGGCCCATGCGCAGCAGACCGCCACCGGGGGCGAGCAAACGCTTGGCTTCCTCCCAGTCGAGCGGGCTGAATACGCTGGCGAGCAGCTGACAGCTGGCGTCACTCAAGGGTACGCGGGCCATGCTCGCCACTAGCCAGTTGAGCTGGGGTGCACGTTTGCAACCGCGCTTGATCGCCTCTCGCGAAATATCCAGGGCATAGCCGTCTGCTTGTGGCAGGGCGTCGGCGAGCTGGGTGGTGTAGTACCCCTCGCCACAACCGATATCCAGCCAGCGGGATGGGTTATAGCGTGCTGCCAGCTCGGCTAGACGCCTAGCCAGCGGCGCGTAATGACCGCCGTCGAGAAAGCGTCGACGCGCCTCGACCATCGCGGCATTGTCGCCAGGGTCGCGGCTGTTCTTGTGTTGTACCGGCAATAGATTGAGATAGCCCTGACGCGCGCGGTCGAAGCGGTGATTGGCTGAGCAAACCACACCGTTTTCAACGACGCTCAGTGCCGCCTGGCAAATGGGACAGATCAGACTCATGCGAGCAGATTGACCAGGGTTTGATAGTAGATTTCAGTCAGCACATCCAGGTCACTGGCCAGCACGCGCTCGTCGACCTGGTGAATGGTGGCATTGACCGGGCCGAGTTCGACCACCTGGGTACCTAGGGTGGCGATAAAGCGGCCATCGGAGGTGCCGCCGCTGGTCGAGGGTTGGGTGGTGCGGCCGGTGACCGTTTTGATGCTGGCAGCCACGGCATCGAGCAGTGCGCCGGGTTCGGTGAGGAACGGTAAGCCGGAGAGGGCCCAGTCCAAGTGATAGTCCAGGCCATGCTTGTCGAGGATAGCGGTGGCGCGTTGCTGCAGGCCTTCCACTGTGGATTCGGTGGAGAAGCGGAAGTTGAATACCGCTTTTAGCTCACCGGGGATGACGTTGGTCGCGCCCGTGCCGGCATTCAGGTTGGAGATCTGAAAGCTGGTCGGTGGGAAGAAGGCATTGCCGTCGTCCCAGTGCTCGGCGGCCAGCTCAGCCAGGGCCGGAGCTGCTAGATGAATCGGGTTTTTAGCCAGGTGCGGATAGGCCACATGGCCTTGTTTGCCGCGTACGGTGAGGGTGCAGCCGAGCGAGCCACGGCGGCCGTTCTTGACCACATCGCCGACCAGGGTGGTGCTCGACGGTTCGCCGACGATGCACCAGTCCAGGCGTTGACCGCGTTCGCGCAGGCGCTCGACCACCGCCTTGGTGCCGTGATGGGCTGGGCCTTCTTCGTCGCTGGTGATCAGAAAAGCGATGCTGCCCCTATGATTCGGGTGCTCGGCCACAAAGCGTTCAACCGCGATGATCATCGATGCCAGGCTGCCTTTCATGTCCGCTGCGCCACGACCGCAGAGCATGCCTTGCTCATCAATCAGGGCATCGAACGGCTGGTGCTGCCAGCTCTGCACCGGGCCGGTCGGCACTACATCGGTGTGGCCGGCAAAGCACAGCACGGGACCGTTGTCGCTGCCGTGACTGGCCCAGAAGTTGTCCACGTCCTCGATGCGCATGGGCTCGATGGTGAAGCCGCAGGCGCTAAGGCGGCGCGTCATCTGCTCCTGGCAACCTTCGTCCAACGGCGTGACGGACGGACGACGAATCAGTTCGCAGGCAAGTTCCAGCGTCGGGGAGAGGGGCGTGGCATTGGCGGTCATTGCGGCTCCGTAGCGGCGTCAGGCGGAAAGGTCGCCATCTTAAAGCAAAACGGCGGCCATTGGCCGCCGTCTGGCATTCAAGCAAACTCGTCGTCAGCTTGCCGCTGCTGCTTCCTGTGATGTTGGCTGAGGCGAGGGCAATGACGACAGCAAGGCCATAATCAGCGCCGCCAAGTAAGGGAGCGATTGCACCAGCAGCATGGCGACCCAGAACTTTACATCGGCGCTGGGCAAGCCCTGAACGATGCTGATACCCAGTGCCGCGCCCCAGAGCAGCAGCATGATGAAGACCTCTTCACGCGCCTCCGACAAAGCCACCATGATGCCGTGGTTGCTGGCCATTTTCGGCGTGCGGAAAAACGGAATAGTTTTGGTGAAGGTGCCGTACAGCACAGCCTTGGCGATGGTGTGCGACAACGCGAGGCCTGCCACGGCCGCCTGGAACGAACGCACCAAATCCACGCCCATGGCCTTGCGGTAGAGGAACAGAATCTTGCCCAGCTTGAAAAAGAACAGCGCCAAGGGCGGGATGGCAAAGATCATCAGGGGTGGGTCGACCCGTTGCGGCACGATAATCATGGCCGCCGACCAGAGCAATGCGCCGACGGTGAAGAAGATGTTCAGGCCATCAGCAATCCACGGCAGCCAGCCGGCGACAAAGTGGTAACGCTGCCCCGTCTTGAGTTCGGAGCCTTTACCCATGAACAGGCTGCGGGCGTGGCCTTTCATAATCTGAATGGCGCCGTAAGCCCAGCGGAAACGCTGCTTCTTGTAGTCGATAAAGGTGTCCGGCATCAGGCCCTGGCCAAAGCTTTGATGGGCATAGGCGGCCGAGTAGCCTTGTTCGAACACGCGCAGACCCAATTCGGCGTCTTCGCAGATGGTCCAGTCTGCCCACTTCAACTCGTCCATCACGGTGCGACGAATCATGGTCATGGTGCCGTGCTGGATGATCGCGTCGCGGTCGTTACGGGTCACCATGCCGATATGGAAGAAACCCTTGTATTCGGCGTAGCAGAGCTTTTTGAAAATGTTCTCATTGCCGTCGCGGTAGTCTTGCGGGGACTGCACCACGGCGATCTTTGCATCACTGAAATGCGGCACCATAAACTTCAGCCAGTTTTTGTCGACGCAATAGTCGGCATCGATCACGGCCACCACTTCGGCATCTGCGGCGGTGTACGGCAGGATGTAGTTCAGTGCGCCACCCTTGAAGCCGGCAATCGGTGCCACATGGAAGAAGCGAAAGCGCGGGCCCAACACCTTGCAGTAGGACTCTACCGGCTCCCACACCGCAGGGTCTTTGGTGTTGTTGTCGATGATGATGACTTCGAAATCCGGGTAATCCAGTGCGGCAAGGGCGTCGAGGGTCTGTTTGACCATCTCCGGCGGCTCGTTGTAGCAGGGCACGTGGATTGACACTTTAGGCCGGTAAGCACTGTCGCTGTCCACCGGCACGAAAGGCCGACGCCGGCTGCGAGTCCAAGCGGTTTCGGCCAGTTCATGGGCTTCGGTGAGCAACACGATAAACACCCCGAAAGCGCCGATGCCCAGCAGTAAGCCGACCAGGGTGCTGAACCAGGTGCTGTATTGCTGGCTGTAGTCGTAGCCGATCCACACCAAGGCCGAGCCGCCGGCAAAAGCCACCACGGTGAGGAAGGTGCGCCCGCGTTGGCGCAGGGCGCTGCCGTCGATCAGCAGCAGCGCCAGGCTGAGCAGGGCTAGCACCACTGAGGCAATGGCCAGTAAACGCCATTGGGGAATGGCCACCACGGGGCCTTCAAAGGCAAATTTAGCCTGGCGTTCAAGGTTGTACACGCCCCAGTAGGCGCCTACCGAGCCTTCATCGCTGGCCTTCCATGGTTGATCGAACGCCTCGATAACGAAGTAGTTATAGCCTTTGGCGTTCAGCGCATTGACCAGGGTGCGCAGGTAGATGGCCTGGTCGGCCTGGGAGGCATCGGCGCCGCCGCGCATGCGGCCATTGCTTGGCCAGCCTACCTCGGACAGCAACAAAGGTTTTTTCGGGAAGAGCTTTTTCAGGTCTTTGGCGCGTTCAAGCACGAACTCGGTGGAGTCCTCCATTGGCACAAATTCCCAGTAAGGCAGCACGTGGGCGGCGATCAGGTCGACGTGTTGGGCCAATTCAGGATGGTCCTGCCAGATGTGCCACTGCTCGGAGGTGGTCACCGGCACTTTGACCGCCGCACGTACGCGGTCGATGTAGGCAATCAGCTTTTCTGGGGTGACTTCACTGCGAAATAGGGCTTCGTTACCGACCACCACGCGCACCACGCTGCGTGAATCGTTGGCAATTTCGATGGCTTTGGCGATTTCTCGCTCGTTGCGTTCCAGGTCGGGGCTAATCCAGATGCCCAGGGTTA
>Ga0070748_1000997_pt1 | contig 13410 bp, 12 predicted proteins | sample VirMetDEL_Nov_12_FD_77015 | JGI IMG/M metagenome (GOLD analysis project Ga0070748, IMG submission 77015) | Aqueous microbial communities from the Delaware River and Bay under freshwater to marine salinity gradient to study organic matter... | ecosystem: Environmental > Aquatic > Marine > Coastal...
AAGTCCCGCTACATCGGCATCTATGGTGGCCGTGGATCTGGCAAGTCATGGGCGGTGGCGCAGTTCCTCATCGTGCAGATGATCACACGTCCTGGCCTGCGCATTGCCTGTGTGCGTGAGACGCAGAACTCCATCAAGGACAGTGTGCATCAGTTGCTGTCGGACACGATTGTGCGCCTGGAGGTGAGCGATCTCTTCACTATCCTGGAGACTGAGATCAGGGGGCCATCGGGCGGCACGATAGTGTTTAAGGGCCTGCGCGATACCTCAACGGAGGCTGTAAAATCGATGGAGGGTTTCGATTATTTCTGGTGGGAAGAGGCACAGGGGGCGAGCCAGAGATCCATCGATGTGCTGAGACCAACACTCCGCAAGTCAGGCTCTCAGCTCCTGTGGACGTGGAACCCGCGCAAGCGATCAGACGCGGTCGATCTGCTGCTGAGACAGTCGGGCCTATCATCTGACATGGTCACGCTGGTCAAGGCGAACTGGAGCGACAACCCATACTTTGGACCTGAGCTGGATCAGGAGCGCAGGGCTGACCTGCTCGGAGACCAGGGACGCTACGCCCACATCTGGGAAGGGGCATTCGAGGCCGAGGCTGACACCCAACTGATCCCATCTTCCTTGGTCCAGCAGGCAATGGCGCGTCATGCGGTGAGCCATATCCATGATCCGATGATCCTCGGTGTGGACGTGGCCCGCTTTGGTGATGACAAGTCGATCATCTACCCGCGCAGGGGCTTCGATGCAGTGACCATGCCCTATGAGACCTATGAGAAGATGGACACGATGCAGCTCGCATCCCGCGTGATCGAGGCTTCCAACCGCTACAAGGCCGACGCGATCTTCGTGGACGAGGGTGGCATCGGTGGTGGTGTGATCGACAGACTGCGTCAGCTCAACGTGGACTGCATCGGTATCAACTTCGGCGGCACTGCTGATCGCTACATCCAGGGCCATCCCAACTGTTCCAACAAGCGCTCGGAGATCTGGCTGTCCATGCGCGAGGCCATGAAGGATGGGCTGTGCCTGCCCAACATCGACACGCTCGACACCGATCTGACCGGGCCGCTGTACAGCTACGACGCACAGAACCGCATCGTCCTGGAGCGCAAGGCGGATATGAAGAAGCGCGGCGTGAAATCACCTGACATCGGTGACGCTCTCGCTCTGACCTGGGCGTACCCGGTCGAGGCCAAGGCCCTGATCCGTGCAGAAGAGCAGCGCAAAGACGCAGACTACGATCCGATCTGGAGGTAGTTTTCGATCATATTTGAACCATGAGGAAGGTGGTAAACCATAGGATAATAATTCATCTTATGGAGCCTACCCATGTGTTCAAAGCCAAAGACGCCACCACCTGCTCCGCGCTACCAGGGCGGCCACGCCCCGACGTACAGCGAGACCGGGTCTAAGACAGGCCGAACCTCCACAATCCTGACCGGCGGTGATGGCGTGCGCAAGCCGCGTGGCTCTGCTGAAACTGCTGCGGCTGGTACGACCGGCGGACGTGACGCGGCAATGTTGCCAACGATGGCGTTGGTCAAGAAGACCCTGCTTGGCCTCTAAGATGGACGAGCGCAAGGTCATCGAGAAGCCTGCCGATCCTGATGCAGTGAAGTCCCTCAAGGGTCTCGCGCATCGCAGGACAGGCATGGATGCTGAGTTCGCAGCGTGGAAGCCTCACTTCGAGGCCCTGCGCGAGAACATCCAGCCAACCCGTGGCCGCTTCAGCCTGGGCGACAAGTCCGGGCAGACACTCAACAAGAAGATCATCGACGCCACTGCACGCCGCGCACTGCGCACGCTCAAGTCTGGCCTGATGTCAGGCATGACCAGCCCGAGCCGCAAGTGGTTCAAGCTGGGACTGCACGACGAGGCAGCAGAGCAGGACGCAGAGGTCGCAGCCTACCTGCACCACGCAGAGAAGATGGCCTACGCCGTCCTGCGTGCGTCCAACGTCTACCGCACACTTGACGCAGCCTATGCTGACCTCGGCCTGTTCGGGACATTCGGCGGCATGATCGTCTCCGACTTCGAGGATGTGATCACCACGCACGCTTTCCCGATGGGCGGGTATCGCATCCAGGAAGACCACCGAGGCAAGACCAACGTCATGCACCGGGACATGCTGCAGACTGTATCGCAGATCGTGAACAGGTTCGGCATCGAGCAGTGCAGCACCCACGTTCAGAACAAGTGGATCAAGAACGACCACTACGCATTTGTCGAGATCTGCCACGCTGTCGAAGAGCGCAGCGGATACGACCCGACATCACCACTGGGCGCAGAGAAGCAGTTCGCATCTCTCTACTGGGAGAAGGGTCAGACCGACCGCTTCCTCGAGATCTCCGGGATGGATCACAACTCCATCCTTGGACCACGTTGGGAACGCCTGGAAGGTGAGGCCTGGGGGGTCAACTCTCCAGGTATGGACGCCCTCGGCGATGCTGTGCAGCTTCAAGGCCAGCACCGCGACAAGGCCCTCGCGATCCAGCTCCAGATCAGGCCACCACTCCAAGGCCCGGCAGGATCAAGCCAGACCTTCCGCAACATCCCCGGCGGGATCACGACCCTCAACGTCAGTGACCTGCAGAAGGGTGGATTGCGCCCGGCTTACGAGGCCCGCACCGACATCCAAGCCCTGATGATGGACATCGAAGAGACGCGAAAGCGCATCAGCTCCTCGTTCTACGAAGACCTGTTCTTGATGACGACCATGTCAGATCGGCGTCAGGTCACAGCCACCGAGATCGCAGAGCGCCACGAAGAAAAGCTGTTGGTCCTTGGTCCGGTTCTTGAGAGCCTGGACAACGGGCTGCTCTCGCCGATTGTCGAGGCCACCTTCCTCATGATGCAGAAGGCAGACCTGCTGCCGCCAGCCCCTGAGAGCATCGCTGGTCGCCCGATCCGCGTCGAGTACATCTCACTGCTGGCACAAGCTCAACGCGCTGTGGGTGTGGCTGCAATCGAGCGCACGGTCGGTTTCGCAGGCTCCCTCGCACAGCTCAAGCCGGAAGTCCTCGATGTCCTCGATGGCGACGAGATCCTCCGGGAGTTCTCAGACCAGATCGGCCCACCACCAAAGATCCTGCGCGACAAGAGCGTCGTGGATCAGCAGCGCCAGGCCAACGCCCAAGCAGCACAGCAGGCCGAGCAGACCCAGATGATGATGGAGAACGCACAGCCAATGGCGCAAGCAGCCAAGCTGATCTCCGAGACTGCCAACCGGGGTGACGCCGGGATGCAGAAGCAGGGCGTCGGCATATGAGTATGGCGGGCGTCGAATGGCTGGTGGACGAGATGGACGCGGGTGACGCGGACCAGGAGCAGTTCATGGAGCTGCACGCGCATGAGCTGCGCAACGCCTGGGCCGGGCTTCTCTCCACGCGAGAGGGCCGCTTCATCGCGTGGTCGATCCTGGATCACTGCCACGTCTACGCAAGCTCCTACACCGGCAATGCCGCAAGCAACTTCCTGGAGGGCGAGCGCTCTGTGGGTCTGAAGATCTTGCGCGAACACATCCTACCACACGGGCCGCAGACGCTGGCCGACATGATGATCGAGGCACAGGACCGCTTCGATCACTTCATGGCTGTGGTGGACGGCAATCACACCAGCAGAGGAGATACCAATGGTTGATGAAGCAGGCGTTGTTGCGCCCACCGAGACACCTGTCGATGCACCCGCACCAAACGCGGACGCCGCACCGGCAACACCAGATCCTGCCATCACGGCAGGCCAAGACGCTGCAGCGTCTGAAGCACCAACCGAGGGAGCTGTGGAACCAACCGATGCTCCGGTGGAAGGTTTCGCAATCCCTACGCCCGAAGGCATGGAAAGCTACGGATCTGACTTTGAAAGCTACTCATCGGATGTCGATGGATGGCTCGCAGAGAACCCCAACGCGAGCGCATCTGATGCCCTCAAGTGGGTCGCAGATCGACAGGTCAAGATGGTCCAAGACCAGATGGCCGGAGCTGAAGAAGCCCAACAGGTAGAACTCACCAAGCGCATAGGCGAGTGGGCAGATGAGGTTCGTGCAGATCCCGAGATCGGGGGCAGCAACTACGAAAAGAACGCAGCCATCGCACGCTCGGGCATCGAAGCATTCGCAGACCCCGAGATGAAGATGCTGCTGGAGGCCACAGGCTTCGGCTCACATCCAGCCTTCGTCAAATACGCATACAAAGTTGGCCGCAAGTTGGCCGACCCAGGCGTTGTTCTCGGCGGCGATGCACCAGCCCGCAAATCACTCACCTCTGCACTCTATGGATCATAAAGGACCAGTAAAATGGCTGAACTAAACGTAGTAAACCCGAGCCTTGTGGACATCTTGTCTCGCACGGACCCGGACAACAACATCGGCAGCATCATCGAGGCGGCTGAGAAGTCCAACCCGATCATCGCTGACGCCATCTATCAAGAATGTAACGATGGCTCCAAGCACCAGAACACGATCCGCGTCGGCATCCCAGAGCCAGCGTTTCGCATGTACAACCAAGGCGTCCAGCCTTCCAAGACTGAGACAGCGCAGGTCGTTGATACGACAGGCATGATCGAAGACTACTGCGAAGTGGACAAGGCACTGGCTGACATGAGCGGCAACGCGAATGCTTTCCGTGCGACAGAAGTGGTCGGCAAGCTGCAGGGTTTCAACAACTTTGTTGCGTCGAACATGTTCTATGGCGACACCGGCACAAACCCACAGGGCTTCATGGGTCTTGATGCTCGCTTCAACGACTTGGGCGCTGCTTCTGGGCGTCAGATCACAGACGCTGGCGGCACGGGATCGGACAATACGAGTGTCTGGATGGTGACCTGGGGCCAGCGCGGTGCGCAGCTCTTGTACCCTAAAGGCTCCGCTGTTGGCTTCTCGCATCGCAACCTGGGCGAAGACACAAAGCGCTTCTCCGATGGCAAGCTCATGCAGATCTATCTCGATCACATGAAGTGGGATCTGGGCTTCACGCTCGGTGATTGGCGCTGCGTCAGCCGCGTTGCAAACATCGATGTGTCCAACCTGACCAAGGATGCAGCAACCGGCGCTGATCTGCTTGATCTGATGATCGACGCAGAAGAGAACCTGGACACAACTGCACTTGGTGTGGACGTGAACGGTCAGCTCGTCAGCGGCAAGACAGTCATCTACGTCTCGCGCACGGTCGCTAAGTTCTTGCGCAAGCAGGCACTGAACAAGTCCAACGTCCAGCTCTCTGTTGAAGAAGTAGCAGGCAAGCGCACGACAATGTGGGGCGAGTTCCCTGTCCACCGCATCGACAGCCTGCTCGATACTGAAGCACGGATCGTTTGATCTGAACACGGGTAGGGGGGCGATCATGCCTCCCTCCATTACCTCTTTGTAGCGAAAGGATTTTCTCATGCTACTCGACGCACAAGCCCTGTTCTCAGACGATCAGGCAATCACGGCGACAGCCGCTTCGACCAACTACATGAACCTGGGTGATACTCTGACTGTGCCTGGCGCACCGGCAGCTTTGTCACGCGATCTGGGCGGGGCGAACAACATTGCTCTGCTGGTACAGGTCACGGAGGACTTCGCAACACTGACTTCACTGACAGTGACTGTGCAAGTTGATGACAACTCCAGCTTCTCATCCCCCAAGACAGTGTCCACGACCGGCGCTGTTGTTGCGGCTGATCTCGTTGCGGGCAAGAAGATGTCCATCTCGATCATCCCAACGGGTGCAGATGAGCAGTACATGCGCGTGTACTACACTGTTGGCGGTTCGTCCGCGACGGCAGGCACGATCACTGCTGGCATTGTCACGGGTATCCAGACCAATGGCTAAAGAGCGCATGATCAAGGCCAAGGCGACAGCCACTGGTCAGGTCAACGGCGTGATGGTGCGTGCTGGTGATACGTTTGAAGTCGCTGAGAGTGCTTACTCAAAGCGGTGGATGACTGAAGTACCAGCACCTGCCAAGGCCGCACCCAAAGTCGCCAAAGAGACCGGCGACACATCCATCTGATCGGTCCTCTCTTCCTGACGATCAGTAACTGACCGGGCGGTAGCCTCCTCTGTCGCCCGGTCACCCTCACACAAAGGCAGCGCATCATGGCCGCATCACAAGTACAGATCTGCAACATCGCACTGTCCACCTACCTCGGTGTCGCTCCGATCACGGCCCTGGCTGCTGGCACACCTGCCGGTGAGCAATGCCTTTTGCATTACGAAGACGCCCTGCACGAGCTGTTCGAGGCCTACCGCTGGAGCTTTGCCACCAAGCGCCTCACGCTGTCAGAGCTGACCAACGACCGCAGCTCGGAATGGGATTACAAATACACCAGGCCACCAGAGGCCTTGTCAGTGCATTGGGTCAACGAGCTTGAGGCTGCACGCCTCGCGACCAGCACGGGCCAATCACCTGACGCACCACGCGAGACCACATCGAGCGTCGTTTACACTGACGCACCCACAGCGGTGATGGCCTACACGCAGATCCTTACCGACCCGACAGTATATCCGACCTACTTCAGCTCGGCACTGAGCGCGTCACTTGCTGCACGCATGGCCATCCCCCTCACCGAGGATCGTGGCCGCGCATCAGACGCACGCCAGATGTCTGTGGATCTCTTGGACAAGGCAATCGTCCTGGATGAGCGTGACGCATTCATCACGATCCCTGACCACCTGCCGCACTGGATCATTGATCGGGGTGTGAGCTAATGCCTACCGCAAAGTTCCAGCCATCCTTCGCCGCCGGGGTGATCGGCCCTGCACTGCATGGTCGCATCGATCTGCAGAAGTACGATACCGGCCTCAAGCGGGGCAAGAACGTCTTCGTGCATGTGCAGGGTGGCGTGTCCAACCGTGCCGGAACCCAGTTCATCTGCGAAGTGCCAGACAGCACCAAGGCGCATCGGCTGCTGCCTTTCCGCCGGGACAGCGACGAGAACTATGTGATGGTGATGGGCGACCGGACCATGCGGATCATTGATCACGGGGAAGTGCTGCAGGACGGGGGCGGGGATTACGCACCGACCACGCCATACGCCACCGCTGATCTGGACGGCATCGACTTTGTGCAGTCCATCGACGTGATGTTCTTCGCACATGAGGACTACGCACCCCAGAAGATGTCGCGCAGTGCTGCGACGGCCTGGACCTTTGCCGACCTTGAGCTTGACCCAACCTTGACGACCCCTATCGCACCGATTGTGACAGCCGCAGTCAATGACGCACCCGTGGATGAGACCTACTCCTACAAGGTCGCTCCCGTCGTAGCCGGTGTGGAAGGCTTCGCGTCACTTGCCGGGTCTGGAACTGGTGATCCTCTCGATACGGAAGGCCAGAAATACACCGTAAGCTGGACCAGCACAGGCGCTGATGAATACCGCGTCTACCGCGAGCGCAACTCCATCTTTGGATACATCGGTTTCACGGATGGCCTGACCTTCAGTGATGACAACATCGACATCGACCTAACCTCGACCCCGGTTGTTGCATCAGACGTGTTGAACGCTGCCTCTGATTACCCGCGCAAGGTCACGATGTTCCAGCAACGCCTGGTCTTTGGGTCATCAATCAACCAGCCTGAGACGCTCTGGATGAGCCGGGTCGGTGACTTCGAGAACTTCACCAAGTCCCGTGTCCTGCAGGACGATGACCGCATCGAGCTGGACATCACAGGTTCCGAGATCAACACCATCCAATCCATGAGCCAGCTCCGCGAGATGCTGGTGTTCTCAAGCAGTGGGGAGTTCTCTGTCACTGGTCCCAACGGCTTGCTGCTGGCGACCAACCCGGTGCAGACACAGCATGGATACGCCGGATCGACAGCCCTCAAGCCTCTGACCGTTGATGACACACTGATGTTTACGGATCGCACAGGGCGCACAGTGCGCGATCTCAAGTACAGCTTTGAGGATGACGGCTTCAGCGGCAACGATCTCACGATCTTCGCGTCCCACCTCTTTGATGACAGCAGGATCGCGTCTTGGGCCTACGCAAAGAACCCGCACTCGGTGATCTGGGTCACACTTGAAGACGGCACACTGCTGTCGATGACGTACCGCCGGGAGCATCAGGTATGGGCCTGGACCGAGCATGACGTGGGCGGGCTGGTTGAGGACGTTGTCTCGATCACCGAAGGCGACGAGGACGCTGTTTATTTTCTGGTCAAGCGCACCATTGATGGCAACACCAAGCGCTACATCGAGCGGCTGCACACGCGCAAGATGGCGGATATTACTGAAGCGTTCTTTGTGGACTGCGGCATTACATACGACGGCGCTGCAGCCACGGTCATCACCGGCCTGGACCACCTAGAGGGTGAGACTGTCACGGGTGTTGCGGATGGCTCTGTCATATCACCACTGGTGGTCAGCAGCGGCCAGGTGACGCTGCCTTACCCGGCATCCAAGGTCCACATCGGCCTGGGCTTCGACGCTGTTATCGAGAACCTACCGCCTGCTGTGGACATCGCCGAGAGCGGATCGAGCCGGGGCAGACCGCACGCATTAAGCAGGCTCTCTTTGCAGCTCATGGAAACAAGGGGCTGCGTGGTCGGCCCTACCGATGACCGCCTGGCTCCGCTGCTGCAATCACGCGCAGATCTGTCTGTCGCTGCTGGTCTGTTCACGGGCATGGAAACGATCACGCTCTACCCTGATTGGAACCGCGACGGCACAATCGTGGTCAAGCAAGCAGAGCCTCTGCCGATGACGATCCTGGGCCTCAACCCCGAGATGACGGTGGGACGATGAGCATTCTGGTGAAAGCCCTGGACCAGGGTGACATCGACATCATGCACGACGAGATGCGCCCGATGGACCGGATGGAGTTTGCAGCGATGAGCAGCAGGCCACTGGCCACGACCCTCTCTGAGATGCTGGAGAAGTCCGAGCATGCAAAGGCCTTCTACTTCGACGGCAAGCTGGTCGCGATCTGGGGCGTGATGCGCAGGCATGTCTTGTGCAGGACGGGCCACCCTTGGCTGGCTGCCACTGCCGAGGTGACCAAGCCCGCAGTGCGTCGTGTCTTCCTAAAGCACGGCAAAGAACACGCAGCCATGATGACGGGCGACTATGACTTCTGGTGGAACTGCGTGGCCGAGCAGAACACCATCGCGATCCGCTGGCTCAAGTGGCTGGGGTTTCATTTTACGGGCCAGGAGTATGTCACCAAGGACGTGACGTTTCTCTACTTCGAACTGAAAGAGGAATGACAAATGTGTGAACCAACAACCATCGCAGCCACGATGGCATTTATGCAGACTGCAGCACCATACATCGCGATGGCCTCCACGGCGGTCGCTGCCAAGGGCATGATCGACCAGGGCAACGCCGAGGCCGCGATAGCTATGCGCAACTCGGCGCAGCAAGAGACGTATGCAGACGAGATCATCGACCAGGGCAAAGAGGACAGCGACCGCAAGCGTGCTGCTGTCGCCCGGACGATGGGAACCAACAAGGTCGCTATGGCCGCAAATGGCATGGACGTGGGTGGCGCACACGCCCTCGATATCTTGGATGACCAGAAGGACGTGGGAGAGGCTGATGCCTTTGCGATCCGTGAGACATCCAGGCGCACGGCAAACCACCGGCTGACAGCGGCTGGCAACTACCGCGCTGACGCGATCAACGCGAAATCCTCTGCGAAGGCGAATGCGACACAAACGATCCTGACCGGGGCATCAAAGGTCGGGCCAAACTGGGCAAAGTCACAGGGCTACCCATAATATTAGGAGGCCGACATGGTCGCAATCATTCAGAAGGTTGAGCGTCAGTTCAGCACACAGGCCGTCGCTCCTACCGAAATCCGGGGCGAGCAGAAGGGCCAGATGGCGCAAGCTCTCGGCCAGGGCCTGGGCGCAATCGCTGACATGTCCTTTGAGTTCGGTGAGCAGATCGCACAGGCTGACGGGCGCAAGGCTCTGTCGGACTTCGAGCTGAATGCGCGTGAGCTGATGTACAACCCCGAGAGCGGGTTCATGCACATGAATGGCGGCAACGCGACCGGCGGGTTCGGCACTGCACAGCAGCAGCTTGATGCACTGCGCGATCAGGCACTCGATGGCCTGTCACCAATGGCCCGTGGGTACGCAGAGCAGCAGATCACGAATAGCTGGAACAGCAAAATGCAGACGATGCAGGGCCACACCGGCACGCAGGCCAACGTCTACGCCACAGAGACGCTGCAGATGCAGGCCTTGCAGGCTCAGAACAACGCTTTGACGGATGAGGCATCACTGCAGACGAGCTTTGACACGATCTATGGGTCACTACAGGATGAAGCCCGCCTCAACGGCCACGGCCAGGAGTGGGTTGACGCTTCCTTCCAGAGCAAAGCCACCGAGATCCACACAGGCCTGATCGCGCTGCAGGCATCAGTGAACCCAACAGCAGCACTTGAGCGCCTGCGCGGCCTCGATGACAACCAGATGGAAGCAGGGACACGCCTGCGCCTGGAGGCTGACCTGATCCCCAAGTCACTTGAGTATGATGGGTCGAACCTGGGCAACGATTACGCAACTTCTCTTCTGGGCGGCGTCCCGAGCTACTCGGTCGGCGTTGACTTTGACCTTGGACCAGGCAGGCCCAACAGGCCAAACCAGCAGATCATCGACGTGATCGGGGCTTCTGTTGAAGAGGTGTTCGGCACGGGCGCACGGGTCGTGATCACGTCAGGCATGGAAAACGAGGGGGACCAGGTTGGGTCCAACCGTCACAAGCATGGCACTGCCGCTGACTTCAAGATCATCGATGAGAACGGCCAGGTCGTTCTGGCCACTGATCCGCGTTACCAAGATCTTGCGCGGGCAGCCACACGCAACGGTGCGCTCGGGATCGGGTTCGGCATGGGTTATATGAGCGGGTCGCACATGCACATGGATCTCAATGAACCAGACGCCACGCAGACCAACGAGTGGGAAAGTGGCGCGATTGCGATGAGAGCAGAGCTTGCAGAGATCAGGCGCAACCGTCAGCCATCACTCGGGCGCGACTACACCAGCAATGACCTGGCGAGAGCCTACGCAGAGTTTGACCAGATCGAGAACCCGATTGCCAGGAACGCAGCGATCACAGCATTCGAGCGGCGCTTGGGCGATCACGACAAGGTCGCCACGCAGTCGAAGGTAGAGGCTGGGGAGTATGCCCTGGACCTGATCATCGGTGGCGGTGACTTGCGTGCGCCTGGCACACTGACAGCCGCCCAGGAGCGCGACATCGGCCCGGCTGCTATGACGCAGTTGCTGGCGTACCAGGACCGGCAGGGGGATGCTGACACAGACGATGCATTCTATGTCGAGCTGAACAACATGGCGGCGAACAATCCTGCACAGTTCATGGCGCAAGACCCGATCTCATGGCTGAACAGGCTCAACCCAACGCACTGGAAGCAGTTCACCGACATGCAGCGCACGGTCGCAAACGGCCAGGCGTCGGGTGCGTTAGACAGCTCTGCACTCAAGACGTTGTTAGAATACACGCTTAAAATTGCCAAAGAACCTGAGCTGCAGCAGCGCATCTTGGTAGACGCACTAGAGTGGTCAAACCTCCAGAAAGAGATGACCGGCGCGTACCCAAGCGAGGGCCAGGTGATAACTTGGGGCATGTCCCAGACGGCGAAGGTCACGCTTAATCGGTCGGGTCTGGGCCATAGGGAATTTAAAGACGGCATCAGAACTATCGATTGGACGGGCAACAGAACGCCAACCGAGGATGGTGATGATTGGGATCAGGCGCAGTTCATCGAAGCTCTCGAAGATGACGGAGTGAGGTTCGATGGTGGCAGCTACATCAAAGAGGAGTTGGCGTATGAAGTCCTCAATGAAATGCGATCAGCGCTCGGACGCGAGCCAACACCACAAGAATATGTCACAGCACTAGCAAACATGGCGGTAAACTAATGGGTCAAGCTGAGTATCAATCGTATCTTGATGACCTCAAGAAAAAGACCGAGAGCCTGGCATCTAACCAGGCAGCGCAAGCCCTGGCGGTCAACCCTCTTGAGGAGGCTAACGCACAGACGGCTGTCGATCTCTCCGGTAACTTCTTCGGTGTCGCACCCGCGCCGATCGCCCTCGATCCCAGCCCGTGGATGGCGCTTGATAAGCGGAACCGTGACGCAGCCGAGCTTGAGAACGCACCCAACACGCGGGCCTGGCTCGAAGATCCGGTCAACGCAGCTCTGAGCCAAGAGAACCTGGCAGAGCTGACGTTGTGGGAGCGCACTGTCACAGCCTTCAAGGCAGGCGGTCGGCACGGCCTTGATGCGCAAGGCAACGATGCCATCGCGGGCGGAGTACGCGCATCAGGCAACGCGGTCATGCGGACAGGCAACCGCCTCCAGGCATACAGCGAGCTTGCAAAGGTGACCCACAACGGCGTGATCATCGGCGACATCGGCAGGTCACAAGAAGAGATCTACGCTGAAGAGCTGGCAAAGATCGGCGGCGAGGCGGCAAGCCCTGCTTCCCAGGTCAACGCCATGCAGGTCGCACAGATCCGCTTTAAGACGGCATCGAACAGCGACCTCGACGCGACAATGGTCAAGGCAGCCCAGGCAGCTATCGGCTTTGTTCGTCAGACTGAAGAGGCCGCATCCTATACTAACTCCGCCACAGCCCAGGCCTTTATGGATGGCCCCCTCGCGGGCGTCTTTGAGAACCAGGAGCGCTATGAAGGCATGGATGAGCTGTCCAAGCTCTCGGCGGTTTCTGCCGACTTTGGCAAGGCGATCATGTCCGACCCGGCAGGTGCTGCTGCATTCTTCGCTGAGACCGGCATCGAGTTTCTGCCCATGCTTCTGGCTGCGGGTATCGCTGGAACCTTAACGGGTGGCAGCACGCTCCCGATGATGATCACCGGAGCTGGCTCTTTCGCTGTGACGCAGGGCGGCGAGGCCCAGCAGTTCTTGCAGGAAGCTGGCATCAACATCACGACACAGGAAGAGGCTCTCGCTGTCCTGACTGACCCGGAGCAGCGCGAGATCTATTTCGGCGCACTGGATGACGCTGGCAAGAAGGCGGCCTTTGTGGCTCTGCTTGATATGGTCTCGTTCAAGGCAGGCTCGGTTGTTCTTGCCCCAAACAAGGCCGTCGATATGGCCGGGCAGACGTTCATACAGGCCCTGCTCGGTGGCGGTGGTGAAGTCGGCGGTGACGTGATCGTCGGCAGAAACCCGGATTGGGCCAACGGCCTCATCGAAGCAGCGGCAGAGATCACCGGCCTTCCGATGGAGATCGCCAGTGCCAGAGCAGGCAACACCACACAAGCCCGCATGGACGCTGCCAACAACGCAGGCACGACCTCATCTGTGCTTGAGCAGATCGACGCCAACCTTTCCGACAGCGTCCTGCGCTCCAAGTCTGAAGAGCGCTTCATGGATCTGCTGCAGAAGGCAGGCGGTGAAGAGGCGATGATGACGATCCGGGCAG
>Ga0070748_1001000_pt1 | contig 13380 bp, 5 predicted proteins | sample VirMetDEL_Nov_12_FD_77015 | JGI IMG/M metagenome (GOLD analysis project Ga0070748, IMG submission 77015) | Aqueous microbial communities from the Delaware River and Bay under freshwater to marine salinity gradient to study organic matter... | ecosystem: Environmental > Aquatic > Marine > Coastal ...
CAATCACTTCGGTGTCAGTATCGGAACTAAATACATAGCCATCTGCTTGTAATTGCGCACGCAGCGGTGCGTGGTTTTCAATAATGCCATTGTGTACAACGGAAATGCGTTCGCAGGAAACGTGTGGATGCGCATTGCGCTCACTCGGCTCACCGTGAGTCGCCCAACGCGTGTGGGCTATACCGGTTCCGCCGGGTGTTGGAGTGCTGTGTACTGCATCGGACAATTCTTTAACCTTGCCCAAACGACGCAAACGCTGCAGTTCACCGCTGCTATTTATCACGGCAACACCGGCTGAGTCATAACCGCGATACTCAAGACGACGCAAACCTTCTACCAAAATATCGACTACATCACGCTGTGCTACTGCACCTACGATTCCACACATAACTTGCTCCTTATAAGAAAAATAATTTAATTTTTATGCAACACCACCCTAACCCTTAAACAATGGGAGGGGAGTTAACCGATGATTACCTGTACGCCTTGCTGTTCAATATGGTGTTTATCTGCCGCGCTGATATTACTATCGGTCACCAACACACTAATCGCCGACCAAGGCAGTTCGAGGTTGTGAATTTTGCGGCCAATTTTGTCGGACTCAGCCATCACAATCACTTCACGCGCAACCTCGGCCATGACGCGGCTGAGACTGTAAAGCTCGTTAAAGGTGGTAGTGCCGCGCGCTAGATCTAGGCCATCGGCACCGATAAAAAATTGATCAAAGTTGTAAGAGCGCAAAATCTGCTCAGCGAGCTGACCTTGGAAACCTTCTGATTTTGGATCCCAAGTACCGCCCGTCATAAGAATGGTGGGTTCATTTTCGAGTTCGCGCAGGGCGTTGGCGATGCTGAGGGAGTTGGTCATGACCACCAAACCCTGCTTGTGAGATAACTCCGGCAAGAGTGCAGCAGTGGTGGAGCTACCGCTGTCGAGAATGATGCGGTTGTGCTCGCGGATCAGCTGCGCGGCGGCCTTGGCTATAGCCTGCTTTTGCAGCGACAGCTTCTCGCTGGTCGGATCGGCGATTAGCTCCTGCGGTAAAAGTACCGCACCGCCATAGCGACGCAGCAACAAACCATTACTCTCCAAAGCGCTGAGATCCTTGCGGATAGTCACTTCTGAGGTGGAAAAGTGCTCAGCCAGCAGCTCCACACTGACTTCACCCGTTTCATTGAGCATGTCAATAATGGCGCGGCGACGCTGTTGGGTGTTGCGTTTGGTCATAAATTACTTGCTTTAAGTTTCATTGCGAAAGAATATAGCAGCAAAACGAAAGATAACAACCTAATTTTCAATCAATTAGCCTGTCTTTAACCTTAAATGCCTAGGAACTTAAAGTCAGCATTTTTTAGCGAGTGGTTTTGGCGCATATTTTGCGCGCCATATTTGGTCTGAAATCTCACCGCAATCACCAATCACAACTACTTTTTACCCATTTAGCGTTGACGCCAAAGGAAATTTGAAAATGTCATCTAAACCTACAGATATAGCCGTTATTGGCATGAGTTGTTGGTACCCAGGAGCAAGATCACCCAAGGAATTATGGGAAAACATCCTGAGCTGCCGCCAATCATTTCGTCAATTTCGCGAAGAGCGTATGCCCGCAGCGCTCTACCACGACTCAAATACGAGCGTTGAAGATCGTACCTATGGCCAACTCGGTGCATTTATTGATGGTTTTGTGTTCGATTTGGCGGCGCGGCGCGTACCCAAATCTACCTATTTAAGTACCGATATCGCCCATTGGCTCGCCCTTGAGGTAGCGGCTAAAGCACTAGGTGATGCTGGATATGCCGAAGGCGTCGGCCTGCCCCTGACACGTACTGGGGTTATTTTAGGAAATAGCCTAACGGGAGAGTTCACCCGCTCCAACTCCATGCGTTTGCGCTGGCCTTTTTTAGAGCGGTTGTTAAAGGAAACAGTCGCCGCTCAGGGTATTCCACTCGCGCAGGTGCAGCCGTTAATAGATGCGGCGGGCGAACGTTTCCGCAGCCACTTTCCCGCCACTAATGAAGATACCTTGGCTGGTGCACTCTCCAACACCATTGCCGGGCGAATCTGTGGCAACTTCGATTTTGGTGGCGGTGGTTATGTTGTCGATGGGGCTTGCTCATCGTCACTCTTAGCCGTTGCAACAGCCGCAACAGCGCTGGAAGATAGACGCGTTGATGCCTGCCTGGCAGGTGGTGTAGACATCAGTATGGATCCCTTCGAGCTGGTCGGTTTTGCGAAAACCCGCGCGCTTACTAAAAGCGCTATGCGCGTTTACGATAAACGCGGCAATGGCTTTATCCCCGGCGAAGGCTGCGGTTTTGTGGTGTTAAAACGCCTTGAAGATGCTGAAGCTGCCGGCGATGAAGTTTATGGCGTGATTCGCGGTTGGGGAATATCCTCAGATGGCCGCAACGCCATCACCGCGCCAAAAGTCAGTGGTCAAGCTCGCGCTATAAAAGCCGCTTGGGATCGCGCTGGGCGCCCGGATTTTGTCGAAGGTCATGGCACCGGCACCGCCGTAGGCGACCGGGTAGAACTTGAAGCTATCGCCAGTGTGGTGGGGGAAGTTGAAGGGCGTCCGCTCGGAGTTACCTCGCTCAAGTCTATTCTTGGGCACACCAAAGCCGCCGCGGGAGTAGGAGCTTTTATTAAAGCGGTTATGGCCGTTAACCGGCGCATAGTGCCGCCCACCAGCGGTTGCCAGGATCCCAACCCGGTTTTTTATGAGACCGCTAAAAGCCTCTATCCTTTAATGCGCGGAGCGCAGGTTGCGCCCGAGCAAACGCTGAGTGCAGGAGTTTCGGCCATGGGTTTCGGGGGTATTAACTCCCACGTGGTAGTGAGCTCCGGCCCGCGCCCCGATCCCCGCATTGCAGCAACTATTAATGGCACTGCGGCCCCAAGTAGCGGAAATGGCGCAGGCAGAAATGGCCGACTTATCGGCACTCTTGATAGCCAATTTGCCCGCAAACACACCCATTCGTGCGGCTATTTTGGCTGATACGCCAGTAACTTTGCTGCGCCGGCTAGATCTCTTAATGACCGCGCAACAAGCCGACGGCCCGGAAATTTGGCTCGAAGCACGCAGGGACTTTAACCACAATCCGGCGCGTATAGCCTTTGTCTGCCCCGGACAGGGATCGCAGCAACTGGAGACTGGTCGCTGGGTCTTGCAACGCGATCCCGAATTGGCCGCCAGCGCCCAAGCACTTTTTACGCAAGCGCTAAACGCAACTGGCATCGATCTGGCCAGTCAGCTTTATCCGACCTTAAATCCACTCGATGATGAAGAGCGCCAGCAGGCGCTACAAACACTTTCACTAACCGCTTTTGCCCAACCGGCGCTCTGTTTTGGGAGCTGGCTGTGGGCGCAAAAGCTCGCCAAATTTGGCGTAAAACCCAGAGCCTTAGCCGGACATAGCCTCGGCGAAATCAGCGCCTTGGCACTGGCGGGGGCCTTTTCCCACGAAGCGCTGATCACTGTCGCGGCCAAACGCGGCCAACTGATGACATCCTCGAGTGACAGTACACCTAATGCGGGTATGACCAGCTTGCTCGCCAGCGCCGATCAAGTAAATGTGCTGTGCCAGAATTTGCCCGGCTATCTGGCGATTGCCAATATCAACGGCCCTGCTCAAGTGGTGGTAGCAGGCGATATGGTCGGCTTAAACGCCCTTGAAGAAAAAGCCGCCAGCGCTGGAATTAAAACCAAACGGCTGCCGGTAAGTAATGGTTTCCACTCTATGTTGGTAGATGAAGCAGCGCAGGCACTGCGCGCCGATACCAGCCTACCCAAAAACCCATTGGCTTTGCAGGTGCCGGTATTTTCCTCGGTGACCGATATAGATCTGCAAACTGCTTTAGCAGATCATATTGCCGATCATGCACGCTCGCAGGTGAACTTTGATGCCCTGCTTAAACGTCTGGCCACCGAGGCTGAATTCATTATTGAAGTGGGTGCCGGCAGAGTACTCAGCGGCTTGGCTGACAATATTCTTGGGCACAACGGCCCGCGCTGTTTACCAGTTGAAGGGCAAGCTGGGCGCAGCGCCGACTTGCACGCGGTGCTCGCCAGTGCCTGGATTCGCGGTGCCAATCTGCACTGGCAAGAACTACATGCGGGTCGGTTTGTACGACCTTTTATTGCGGCTCAGGAACTTAACTTTTTGGTCAACCCCTGCGAAAGTCAGCAGGATTTCTCTAGATCGACACTTGCGCTTAAGTCACAGGAGAGCATTTCACACTCACCCCAACCACATTTACAAAGCATCAACACAGCGACGCCAGCCAGCTCTTTAGCGGCTCAAGCTATGCGCGCGGCGGCATCGGTACAATCCATTTTGAATATGTTGATTGATCAAATTAGTCAGCGCACCGGCTTCGCCAGCGCCAGTATTGCTAACAATGCCAGGTTGCGCGAAGACCTCAATTTAGATTCGATAAAAGCCGGTGAGATTATCGCTAACTGCGCGCAACAACTTGGCGTAGCCGACCGCATTGATCCAGCGCAATTGTCGAATCATCCATTAGAAGAAATCGCCCACGCGCTGGCAGCGGCAGGTGCGAGTATTGAAACAACACCGACGCATTCAGGTTACCTTGAACAAAAAAATCCGCCGATTACAAGCGCAGGGGGGCAGACCAGCACGCAAGCTATAAGTGTGCAGCAGATTGTTGCGCAGCTTATGCAGTTAGTTGTGGAGCGGACTGGCTTTGCAGCAGAAAGCCTCTCTGCGCAGCAGCGTTTACGTGAAGATTTAAATCTGGACTCGATTAAAGCGGGAGAAATTATCGCTAGCCTAGCGTCGCAACTAGGCGTTGCAGAGCGAATTGATCCGGCACAATTATCCAATCATCCGCTGCAAGAAATTGCGGCGGCACTGGCGGCAGCAGGTGCGAATCAAACCATTGCCGCTAGCCCGAATGCTGCTACTAGTTACGCAGCTACAGCTCAGCAACAGCCGATTGCACCCAGCATAGATGCTACCGAGCTGCTGATTGATCTAGTAGTAGAGCGCACTGGTTTCGAGCGTGCCAGCGTTCACCCAGAGCTGCGCTTGCGTGAAGATTTGAATTTGGACTCCATCAAAGCTGGTGAAATTATCAGCAGCGCAGCCAATCAATTACAGGTGGCCGATCGCATAGATCCAGCGCAATTGTCCAATCATCCGCTTGCCGAAATTGGTGCGGCGCTCACCGCCGCCATGCCCCAAATGAGCAAGTCGGTAATTGCACCTCTTGTTGCCCCACAACTAGCAACTACAACTAATACAGCAACTACAGCAACTACAGCAATTGCAGTAACGCCAGCTGCGCCAGCCTCGAGTCCGCAGCCTTGGGTGAGATCTTTTGGCTTGCGCGCTATTCGCGCAACTGAGCCTTTGGCTGCTGAAGTGCGCGGCCAGCGAATACTGCTGTTGGCCACTGAGCCACAACGGCTAAGTGAACACTTAAGGGCAGCAGGGGCAAGTCTGGTCGAAGCAGATCCTGATTTGGTGATACTGCAATTAACTGGCGAAATAAGTGCACGTGTTGAACAGCTCGCAAACTGCTTAAAACATTTAACGCCCAGAGTGCGTTCGTTACTGATTATTCAATCAACAGACGGTCGTTTTGGCTTAGCCAAAGCCGGTGCAGCTTGCGCCGCCCATGGTTTCGCGCGCTCTATTTCGCAAGAGCGCCCACAGCTTGCCGTTGGTCTTGTTGACCTTGCGCCCGGCGTTGATTTGGAAGTCGTTACTCACTGCCTGCCCACAACCCCGGGATTTGCGGCGCGCGGAATTGATGCAGATGGTCAGTGGCTCTTTGATGCCTATCCTATGGTGCCCAGTGCGCAGCCACGCCGCGCGCCCTTAGTCGCCAATGAACTGGTGCTGGTTACCGGTGGCGCGCGCGGAATTACCGCCGCCTGCGCCGCACATTTAGCGCGTGCAACAGGCGTGCGCCTAGCCTTGGTTGGTAGTACTTCACCGCAAAAAGTAGACGACGAGCTACTGCGCAATCTCGGCCAGCTGGCCTTAGAGGGTATTGAGGCCCGCTACTGGTGTTGTGATCTGGCGGATGCCGATGCGGTCGCAGAGCTAATTACGACGATTGAATCTGTCCAAGGCAAGATCGCGGCTGTCATTCACGGCGCGGGGCGCAATCAACCGCTCCGCGCCGAGCAACTAAGCGCCGCCGAAGCGCTGACCGAAATGGCACCCAAACTGCTGGGCGCGCGCCATTTGTTGCAGGCTTTAAAACATCAACCGCCGCGACTCTTCTGCGCCTTTACTTCAATCATTGGCGTGAGCGGCATGGTAGGCAACGCTTGGTATGCTTTTGCCAATGAAACTTTAGATTTAGAACTGGCAGCCTTTAACGAAGCGCATCCAGAGACTGATGTCTTAAGCATCGCCTATGGTGTTTGGGATGAAATTGGCATGGGCGCAAAACTGGGCAGTGTGGCCAACCTGGCGCGTATGGGCATAGGTGCTTTATCACCCAGCGACGGCTGCGCGCGCTTTTTGTCCCTGATTCAATCTGATCCGGGTACTCGCCAAGTCGTTGTCACCGCTAATGTCGATGGCCTGACAACCTGGCCAGCAAGTTTTGCCACAGCAACTGATTTGCGCTTTCTGGACGGCAAGGTCGTCGGCGTGCCCGGCGTAGATTTCCGCATTACTCTACCGTTAAGTCTGGAGCGTGACCCCTATTTAGCAGATCACGTGTTTGGCGGCTCTTATTTGTTCCCCACGGTCTTTGGCCTTGAGGCAATGGCTCAAGCAGCATGGGCTGCCAAAGGCGGGCAAGCTCAGTTTGTCGAGATTACCCATATCCACTTGCCTGCACCCATAGTCGTGAGCGAAAGCGGAACTCAAATAGAAATTCGCGCGCTAGTGCGTGAAAACGAGCCCTGGATAGTCGATTGCGAAGTGCGCACCGCCATGACCGGTTTTGCGCGGGCGCACTTTAAGGCCAGTTTCCATCTCGGCCAAATCCTGGTTGGTGAACAAGTCGACTTACCAGCACTGCCACAGCTCAGTCAGCCACTCTTGCCGCGCGAACATCTCTACGGAGGTCTCTTGTTTCAGGGTGCTCGTTTCCAAAAAATGGACACAATCACTCACGCCGCTACCCGTAAATTGATTTACTCCGCTACCCAAGATGCGCCTGCAAACGCAGAGCGCTGGCTATTAGGCGACCCTTACTTCCGCGACACGCAATTGCAAGCAGGGCAAGTTTTGATTCCCTTGGATGATGCCTTACCGGTGGCACTGGCGAGTATTAAGCTCTACCAAAACCAAGACGCCCCGGGTGACCGCCGTGTTTTTGCCAGCATAGATTCATCGTCAGAGCAAAGTCACTTTGGCAGCGTCATGGTAGTCAACGCACAGGGACAGTTGCTGGAAACCATGGACGGCTATGAAGTGCGCGTACTCGCTCATCACCCAGACCATCCCGATTTTAATGAGATTCTCAACCCCGGCGAGGCGGATCAAACACGCTTAAGAAACCGCTTAGAGAAACTGTGTAGGGAACGACATTTGACGCCGCCGAGCTTGATGTTTAAGTGGATCGGCCTGCATGGTTTGGCTCAAGTTGAACGCCGTCAGCAAGTTCAAGCCTTACTGGACATGGAAACGAATCAACTGGTCTTGAATTGGAACCCAGCGGGAAAACCTGCTAGTAACCAGGGTGAAGCCGTTGCAATTGCCCATGATTCGCAAGCCTGCCTACTGCTCAGCGATGCAATTAACAAGGCTGACTTGGGCTGTGATCTGGAGCCGATTTGCAAGCGCGATTCAGCTCTACTTGGCCCTGAGTTAACGGCGCTGGCAATTAAACTGCGCGCCGGCGGTGATCAGGAAGATCTAGCTATTACTCGGGCCTGGACCATTGGCGAAGCTTTGTTCAAAGCCGGCTCTTGGGGTAATTCATTGGAACTAACCTGGCGTCAGGGCGATGCGCTAGAAGTTAGCAGTGGTCAACATAGAGTTATCTCCTTTGTCGCTGCGCTCGCGCGCGGACCGCGTCGCGCCCTAGCATTTGCCTTGCCCGATCCGGTTAAAACCAAGCTGGCTGAAACTCCCCGGCCGAATTCAACAGCTCAAAGCGCGCAAAGCCTTAACAACGACAATAACGACTTTATTGATCCTCGCAGCCACAGCGTTGGTCTACGTCGCGGCAACCCCGACCGTATGGTGACTCGCTTTGTCATACCCTTTGATGAAAGCGGTAGCCTGGGCGGAAAAGTACCCAGTTATGCCTTGGCCAGTTGGATGGGTAGGCTGCGCGAATTAGCCCTCACCGGCATCAAGGACGCGCTGCGCGAAACGCTTTATTCGGGGCTTTATGGCATGGTGACTGAGCAAGCAGGGGTCAACTTAACGGGTGAAGCAGCGGCTTTGGATGTAGTAGAAGCACATACCTGGGTAGAGGCGCTCGCCAGTGGCTCTTGTGTACTGCGCTTCGCTTTTTATCGTGTTAACCAGCAGGAGCTAGAGACGATAGGAACAGCTTTCCAGCGTTTTGGCTGGGTAGAAGTCTATGGCCATGGCTTGATTCGCGGTGGAACATTTCCTGAGTTTTTGCGGGAATTTTTGGCAAGCCTGCACCACAACTTGCCGCAAGCGAACGTGACGCCACTGTTGGTGCCCAGCTCGCCGCTCATTGGCAAAAGTACCAACGCGACCACCTTGGTAGAAAGCAATATTGTTGGCAACCTTTACTTTGCCCATTCGTTTAAATGGCCCAATCGCTTGCTGGATCAACTCCTTTGGCAAAAAATGCCCGAGCTGTTTCGCGCGCGCGGCATGCAGGGTGAGTTAATCATTAGCACCCAACGGGTTGAATATTTACGCGAGGCCATGCCCTTCGATACCGTAGAAGTCGCGCTGCATCTGGAGCAAATTAAGGGAGCCGAAATCACTCTGGCCGTGGTCTATCAACGCCCTGAAATCAACGGCAATCCAACTCGCTTGGCACTGGGAGAGATTAAAGGGCATTGGGTAACACGCTCGGCGGATGGCACTGCAGTTAGTACTGACTTACCAGCTAACCTGCTGCAGCCGGAGGAGACTGCTCATACTCGCGCCAGCGCCACGGCAAGCTATTAAGCTAACTGCTGTGAGCTGACCTAATCTGGCCATCCCGGGCTCCGGCCCGGGTGGCTTAGGATACTTGCTGAACCCTTTTAGCAAAATTAGCGCATAAACAGCCGCGCCAGCGGCATGCTCACCTGTCCAAAATCCCAAAAATTCTCCACATTGGCGTTGATCATCACCGCAACAACCATATTTTTATCGGGAATCACCATTAGCCAACACTGGGAGCCACGCGATACGCCGCCGTGATTAGCATTGTGAACCTTGCCTAGGTCATCTTCATAATCCGCCCAGCGCCAACCTAGCGCATAGTTTTGTGGGTCTCTAGTGCCATCCGACAATACTTGTGGCTGCCAAAATGCTGCTCGCGTCTCCGGCCTTATAAAATCACTATCTAACCAAGCCGACCCAAGTTTCACCAAATCCGACGGGGTAGAAATAAATCCACCGCCCGCCAGTCGATGACTCAAATCCACTTTTTGCCAAATACGATAGGCGGGATATTGTCCGTCGTGATTCCAGTAAAAACCGGCCAGTGAATTCTGCTCCGGCAGTTCATATTCAGCCCCAGTCGCATTCATACCTAAGGGTTTAAATATCTCGTTGCGAATTAGGCTTAGAAAGGGTTTTCCCGCAACGGCTTCAAGCACAGCACTCTGCAATACCGTATTGAAACTGCTGTAGTGGTATTGAGTGCCAGGCTCAAACAGCAGCGATGTATCGTCAAATACTTCCAGTGATTCCCTCACCGAGGTATAGCGCTTGTTGAGCTTAAATAAATAATACATGCCCCAAAGATCGCCATAGTTGTCTATATAGTCGGGTAGACCACTGGTGTGTGACGCTAACTGTCTGGGGGTAATTTTGCCCCAATTTGGGTTTGGTAAATCTGGGATGTAATTTGCGATGGGTTTATCCAAGTCTATTTTTCCAGCTTGAACCATTTTGGCGAGTAAAGTTGCTGTGACCGGTTTAGAACTGCTGCCAATTCGAAACTGAGTGTCTTGGGATGCGGATCCTTTTTGTTCGATATTCGCCCAACCTACAGCCCCCGCCCAAACAATCTCCCCGTCAATAGCAACTGCTGCTGAAATAGCTGGTGCGAGAATTTTTGCTTTGTGTTGTGCTAATAATGCTAAGGCAGCAGCAGATTGCGGATGAGCGGCATAGTTTGTGGTTTGAGGGTTGTCGGCGGGTATCCCTAAATCTGTTGGGAACAGCATGGGCACCCTGCCTTCGTAGGCAAGGAACTGGTAGATCGGCGAAAGGAACCAGATAAAAACTACTAAAAATCCTATAAAACTTAATTTGCGTATCATTGTTAACTCACCTTATGTGCGCTGGATAGAGCCGCCAGATTGGTGAATTGCTGAATATAATTCTGCGCAAAAGCAAAAAAAGCTAATCGATTTTAAAAATCTAATCCGTTTCTGGTGATGCTTGGATTTGTTCTGCGGTTTGCTCTGCGGTTCGGTAGGCCGTTGGTGTGAGCCCTACTGCGTCTTTAAATGCGCGATTAAAAGCAGCAATGGAGCCATAACCCAGCTCAAGTGCAATCGTTAAGACTGGCAAATGCGATTCAACCAAGCGCTTCCGGGCTTCCGCAATTCGGTAATGATTTAGGAAAGCGTTAAAGTTGGTGTAGCCAAGCCGCTGATTTATAAGCTTGCGCAGATGATGCTCTGGGCAGTCTAATTGCGCCGCTAAATTGGTAATCGTGAGATCTGATTGCAGATAACCGGCTGAATCTATGAAGGCTTGCAACCTGATATAAAGCGCATTTTCTTGCGGTATAAGTCGGGTGTAGGAATGAGTTTCTACTTTAGTATCGCTAGCTGCTGTCGACTTTGCTGCCGTCAAGGTCGCTGTTATTAATTTAGACTGTTCATAAGCAAAGAGCATGGCTGCAGTTATGCTGGTTCCAATCAAGCAAATAGAAGCGCTCACTAGCATAAAAATTTGATTGCGATTTATGTGACTATCGCTCAACTCTACAAGATCCAACAGCAATATAAAAAGGCTCACCAAGAGCACCAACCAAAAGCGCGCAACGCGCCGCTGTTCAATCAAATCATTGCGCCAGGTCAGCAGCACACTCAGCAACAAATGCAGAGTGAGAAACAAGGCAAATAAGTGGCTTAGCTCCTGAAGATAGCCGCCACCACCTCTTATTAAAAATACATAAACATAGAAGAGCGCGAGTAAGCCCAATACCCCTTTCGCCCATAAAGGCCAGCGGCTTAATTTAAAGTCATCATCAAATAAGTTTTTACCGCACAGCCATAGGAAAACTGGCAGTGTGTGGGTAAACATCAACAAAATACTACGGGTAAATCCTTGCGGGCGCGGTGAGTAGGGTGCAGTCAACAACAAATAGGCAATGACACCTATCACTAAAAAGAGCGGAGCGACTTGCGCGCTTAGGGTTGACTGTTTGCTGTAGGGCTTATAGAGGAAATAGCCAATCAATAACATTAATTGGCCGATGCAGGCATAGCGAATAAAGAAATCTACACTACTCAAGAGCTGCCACATTGTTCAGATGTTGGTTTGCAGTAGGAGTCATAGTTAATTGACGAGGAAAATATTGAGAGTCGCTATTGTGCTGGACTTCCCTAGAGGAGAGGAGAAAAGCCCAGCGCTCATAGTGAAATTTGAATTTAATTAATTCACAAACTTAGATAGCAAGCGCAAATAGTTGCCTTGGTAGCCATTACTATTTTCCGTCACACTCCAAGAGTTAATCGGCCAGCTGGTATTAAAATCCTTATAGGATTTTTGTGCTGGCTGACTTTTGGGAGGCGCGGGAGCAGCTACTCCACAGCCAGAATTCGGGCTGCCAGAAGTGCAATTACTATCCCAATCATAAGATGGATTGGGGCCGCCGGTTAAAAAGCCAGGGGCTGGGCCATAGGTTGAAGTGCCTACTCTGTCCCACTTAGCACTGCCGTCGCCAAACCAGGTGTGATAGAACTCGTTAACCGAGTTGTGCACACCTAGGGCATACATATTGGATAAATAAACCATGCCCTGTGGATTAACCCCATGAAGATAATTCACATAGGTTAATGCATAATTTTTGGCTTCTGTCGTATCAAATCCGCTAACGCCATATTCCTCTATGTCCATAAACATGCTGCCCTTGGCAGACTTGGTGCTGTTACTGCCCCAAACATAGACATTAAGATGGGCTCTGTAGGGGTCTGTTTTAGCCGTCATAGCACCCCAATTTGCCGAGCTGTTCATGTCATTTTTAAACCAGGTTTTAATATCAGTGGCAACACTCGGTGTCACCCCAGCGAGATTGGCGTAGTAAAGCAGGCTGGTGTTTTCCGTTTCGCGAAAGGGATCGGAGAAATTTTTCAAATCCGCTTTGGTGAATTCCGCTTCTAGGTAGGCTTTATAGTCCTCTCCAGCTGTCGCGGCATAGAGGTATGCTGCTGCAATACGTTTTTTGGTGGCGCGATCTTTAACACTGGCCATGCCTGTGTTCCAATCGATTGGCTCTTGTTGCCCTGCACCTAAACCACCGCTGCCAGGTTGACGCCCTTCATCGTTATTAAAGAAAACAACACTAGGATTCACAACCGCCCATCCCCAGGCATTTTCTGCACGCATTTTTAAATCATTGGCATAAGTTGAAAGGCTATTGATATTGGAGTCTTTCATTACTTTACTCGCCAATGCAAAGGCAGCTGCAGTTGATATAGTGGCATTGGTAGAAGCCGATCCATAATAACTGGAACCCGTGGCCGCCGAGGGTGGACTGGCGGAAGCAAGTCCCACTATAGAAAGCACCGAGTTATTGCCCGTGGCGTTCTGCATCTTGATCAGCCAGTCAGTTCCCCATTTGATTTCATCGAGGATATCAGGGATGCCGTTGCCTGACTCTGGGATATCAAAGTCATCGCCCCAAGCGGCAGGATTTTCTATATAGGCATGTGAAAGCAAAATGACATACTCGGCTGTCCACGAGGTGTATTTGTTGTAATCTCCTGCATCGTACCAACCGCCAGAAAGATCTTTTTCCGTCGCCGCATTACTTTTATCACTGTAAAGGCGCGCATTTTTGTCTTGGCCTGCTGCTATGTGGCTGGCGCCGTCTGCCCAAGCAGCGTCGGCAAAGGGTTCTTGTTTCGCAAAGCCCGCGCGCTGATAAAAGAAGGCGCGGAAAGCCTGTTTTAACACTGGTTTATAAACATCAGCGGCAATTTTAAAACTGGGTGAGCGCAGCATCTTGCCGCTATCCATTACCGCGTAGGTTCCCGGTGTGGTCACACTGGAAAAATCAAACCAC
>Ga0070748_1001002_pt1 | contig 13363 bp, 10 predicted proteins | sample VirMetDEL_Nov_12_FD_77015 | JGI IMG/M metagenome (GOLD analysis project Ga0070748, IMG submission 77015) | Aqueous microbial communities from the Delaware River and Bay under freshwater to marine salinity gradient to study organic matter... | ecosystem: Environmental > Aquatic > Marine > Coastal...
AAAGCCACCGCTTCTTCGGCAGTGCGCATGTCCGGTTCGGTTACCACTTCAATCAGCGGTGTGCCGGCGCGGTTTAAATCTATACCGCTCATGCCCGCGAAATCTTCGTGCAATGATTTGCCTGCGTCTTCTTCCAAGTGCGCGTGGTGAATGCGTACGCGTTTGGTGCGACCGCCTTCTAATTCCAAATCCACAAAACCAGCACCCACAATTGGCTCTGCCAACTGCGTCGTTTGATAGCCTTTGGGCAAGTCTGGGTAGAAATAGTTTTTGCGTTCAAACACCGAGCGCTTGCCTATCTCTGCATTCACGGCCAAGCCGAACATGGTGGCGTAGCGAAATGCCTGTTCGTTGGCGACGGGTAAGGTGCCAGGCAGGGCTAAATCAATGGCGCAGGCTTGGGTGTTGGGTTCAGCGCCGAAAGCGGTGCTGGCACCCGAAAATATTTTAGTTTTGGTGGCGAGTTGGACGTGAACTTCCAGGCCAATAACAGTTTCCCATTGCATATTTATTCTCCTATTGGCTTATTCAATGCCGGGGGCGGTTTGTTGGTGGAAGTTAGTGGCTTGCTGGAATTGATGGGCCACATTTAACAGCTGGCCTTCGGCAAAAAAGTTGCCGATCAATTGCATGCCGACGGGTTTTCCGCTGACTAAACCACAGGGAATAGAAAGGCCGGGCAGGCCCGCGAGGTTAGTCGCCAAGGTGTAAATGTCTTCTAAATACATGGCGACTGGGTCTTGCGATTTCTCGCCGAATTTCCACGCACTTGAAGGCGCCGTCGGGCCGAGAATCACATCGACTGACGCAAATGCATCCACAAAATCCTGCTTGATCAGGCGACGCACCTGCTGCGCTTTGTTGTAGTAGGCATCGTAGTAACCGGCAGAAAGTGCGTAGGCACCAACCAAAATACGGCGCTTCACTTCATCGCCAAAACCTTCGGCGCGCGAACGGGTGTAAAGGTCATTTAAGTCTTTAGGGTTTTCACAGCGATGACCGTAACGCACACCGTCAAAGCGCGACAAATTGGCGGAGGCTTCGGCGGGGGCGATTACATAGTAAGCCGGAACCGACAAGTTGGTGTGCGGCAGGCTGATGCTGTGAATACTTGCGCCAAGGCTTTCGTAGACTTTAATGGCGGCCTCTATGTGCGCGGCAATTTCAGGGTTTAAGCCTTCGCCAAAATATTCTTTGGGTACGCCAATTTTTAAGCCTTTGAGCGAGTTATTGAGACTGGCGGTGTAGTCGGGCACTTCGCGCTCAATACAGGTTGAATCTTTGGCATCGTAGCTGGCCATGGTGTTGAGCAGTAGTGCAGCGTCCTCGGCGTTGCGGGCAATAACGCCTGCTTGATCGAGGCTGGAGGCGTAGGCGATCATGCCCCAGCGCGACACCCGCCCATAGGTGGGTTTAATGCCGGTAAGGCCACAAAAAGCAGAGGGTTGGCGAATCGAGCCGCCAGTGTCAGAGGCGGTAGACGCCGGTGCTAAGTGCGCAGCAACCGCCGCCGCTGAGCCGCCCGATGAGCCGCCGGGCACTGAGTCGAGCGCCCAAGGGTTTTTGGTTGGGCCGTAATAGCTGGTTTCGTTAGAGGAGCCCATGGCGAACTCGTCCATGTTGGTTTTGCCCAACATAACGGCGCCTGCGGCTAAATAGTTTTCAACGATAGTGGCGTTGTAAGGCGCGATAAATTTATCGAGCATTTTTGACGCGCAGGAGGTGCGTACGCCGCTGGTACAAAAAATATCTTTATGGGCAATAGGAACACCGCAGAGTGCGGGGGCATTACCGGCCGCTAGGCGCGCGTCGGCGGCAGCGGCCTGCGCGAGGGCAATCTCTGAGGTGACGGTGATATAGCTGTTGTAAGTGCCATCCAAACGCTGGATGCGGTCGAGGTAGTGCTGGGTCACGTCGGCGCTGGAAAAGTCCTTGCTGCGCAGACCTTTGACGAGCTCGGCAATGGTTAACTGATGCATTCAAAAATTCCTAACAGGGGCGAGCTGGTATGTCGCGGATAAATAAAAGTAGGCCTAGATGCTTATTCAATCACTTGCGGCACTAGGTAGAGGCCGTCTTGGGTGGCGGGCGCCACGGCTTGAAAGGCTTCGCGCTTATTGGTCTCAGTGATCACATCGGCGCGCAGGCGCTGTACGGCATCGAGCGGGTGCGCCATGGGCGTAACACCCTCGGTGTTTACCGCTTGCAGTTGATCAACGAGGGCCAAAACCTCAGAGATACTCTTGGCGGTGGCCTCGGCCGCTTCATCGCTAATGGCGATGCGCGCCAGAGTGGCGAGTTTTGCAATATCGGAACGATCTACAGCCATGCTTTAAGCTCCAAAAAAATACCGCCGAGGCGCCTAGGGCAAAATCCGGCGAAAACAGTGAAATCGACAAAAAAGGGCGCTCAAGGTACCACATTTGTGCCTTGCTCTGAATCCCCTGCTGTTGATAGAGTGCCCGCGCTTTGGACTTTTCGCGCAATAACGCGCGCGCGTAACTTAGTGTTTAATACGAACTTTTTTGAATTTTAATCATCGGAATACTACTGCTCTTGTTGAGAGCAGAAAAAAGTCGGCGATTTGCTGGTTTCTTGAGCGGTAAATTCATCGAACAGCGTAAATTAGCCCAGATAAAAAGCGAAATTTCACTTATACTGCGCGCTTCAAAAAATTTTTTAGGGATCTGTGCCTTGTGTTTCGCCAAGGTCATTCAAGGAGTGATTAATTTGCCTGCCGGACTTTCGCGTCGCGGCACATAAAAAGGCACAAATTTACTCGGTGCCACCTGGGCACACAAATTCATCAAAAACCCAATTCTATTAAGGCGCAGTCTTGTCATGTTAAAACTTTTACGTGGAGCCTTCTCCAACGACCTATCAATTGACCTTGGCACTGCCAACACCCTGATTTATGTACGCGGGCGCGGCATTGTATTGAACGAGCCATCGGTAGTGGCGATTCGCCATCACAACGGCACCAAAATTGTGGAAGCAGTGGGTGTGGAGGCTAAGCGTATGCTGGGCCGTACACCGGGCAACATCACCGCCATTCGCCCCTTGAAAGATGGCGTTATCGCCGACTTCCAAGTGACCGAAAAAATGCTCCAACACTTTATTCGCAAAGTACATGAAAACTCTTGGTTCAGCCCTTCTCCCCGCGTTCTTATCAGCGTTCCCTGTCTCTCCACTGAAGTTGAAAAGCGTGCAATTCGCGAATCGGCACTGGGTGCTGGCGCGCGCGAAGTGCGTTTGATTGAAGAGCCTATGGCAGCGGCAATTGGCGCTGGCTTAAAGGTCGCCGAAGCCAATGGCTCCATGGTGGTGGATATCGGCGGCGGCACCACTGAGATTGCTGTTATCTCCTTGAACGGCGTGGTTTACTCAGATTCAGTGCGTATTGGCGGCGACCGTTTTGATGAGGCGATTGTGAACTATGTGCGCCGCAACTACGGCAGCGTAATTGGCGATGCTACCGCAGAGCGTATCAAGCAAGAAATTGGCTGCGCCTTTGCCGGCAGTGAAATTCGCGAAATCGACGTGCGCGGCCGCAACCTTGCCGAAGGTGTACCGCGCAGCTTTACCCTGAGCAGCGATGAGATTCTCGAAGCTCTGCAAGACCCGCTCGCGGGCATAGTGCAAGCGGTGAAAAGTGCGCTGGAGCAGTCGCCCCCAGAATTGGCTTCCGACATAGCCGAAAATGGTGTGGTATTGACCGGCGGCGGCGCCCTGCTGCGCGATATCGACCGTTTGCTCTCCAATGAAACCGGCTTGCCCTTTATTGTGGCGGAAGATCCATTGACCTGTGTGGCCCGCGGCGGCGGCATGGCGATGGAACTCAATGACAAGCGCAATATAGACCTGCTGTCGTCTTGATAGCTCTCGAGGCGATGCAACAGCATCGCCTTTTTTGTCAGGGGAGATAGCACCATTAAACCGCTTTTTGCTCGAGGCTCATCCGCGACTAGCCGCGCTTTTCTGCTCATCTTTTTAATGATGGCGCTGGTCGTCTTTGGCCTTTATACCAATCGCCTCGATTTTCTTCGTCAAAAACTGTCGGTGCTTGCCACCCCCTTCTACCAATTGACTGATGTTCCGCGCCGTCTCAATGATTGGCGTAAGGATACCTTTGTCTCGCGCACTGATTTGCGCGCGGAGAATGACACCCTCAAAACGGAGCTCTTAGTGCATCAGCGCAAGTTGCAGCAAATGGCCTCACTCGCGGCAGAAAACGTGCGTTTACGCCAGCTGCTCAACGCCAGCCAAATGCTGCAAGACACGGTATTGATCGTTGAGTTGATTGGGGTTTCGCCCAATCCCCTCAGTCATAAGGTGATCATTAATCGCGGTGCCAGCTCTGGAGTGTTTAAAGGCCAGCCAGTGTTGGATGCCTTTGGGTTGATGGGGCAGGTTACAGAAGTGAGTGAAGATTCTAGTACGGTGCTGCTTATTTCCGATTCCACCCATGCCATTCCTGTACAGGTCAATCGCAACGGTGTGCGCGCTATTGCAGAGGGTACGGGCGATCTCAATAGTTTAAGCTTACGCCATGTATCAACCAATACCGATATTCGCGAGGGCGATTTGTTAGTGAGTTCTGGTTTGGGCGATAGATTTCCCGTTGGCTATCCTGTCGCAGAAGTGACGCAGGTGATGCGTGACCCGGGCAAGGCATTTCTTACGGTTATTGCTAAGCCGATGGCGCGTTTGGATCGCAGTCGTCACTTACTCTTAGTATTTGAAAATCGCGAACAAAATTCTGTGCCTGGTGCGCTACTTAATCATTTGGAGTCGTCAGCTGCCAGTTCCTCGGCTGCGGGGCGCTAATGTTCAGTCACGGTTCTTGGAATCTCTATTTCACCATAGCACTCAGTTTCACTGTGGCGCTCATACTTTCTGTTTTTCCTCTGCCAATGGCAATGCGTTGGTGGCGCCCTGAGTTTGTGCTCTTGGTTGCCATCTATTGGATTTTTTTCATGCCGCAAAGCCTGAGCTTAGTGATGCTCTGTGTTCTTGGGTTGTTTCAAGATCTGCTCGAAGGTGTGCCTTTTGGGCAACACAGTTTGGCGCTGGTGATAGTGGCTTATATCTGTATTCTCTCCTACCAGCGGGTGAGTAATTTTTCGCTGTTTAAGCAAGCGGGTTGGGTTTTTATTTTGATCGGGATTGCGCAGCTTACCGATAACTGGGTACAGGGTATGGCGGGGCGGCAGCTCTATGGTGCGCAATTTTTGTATGCCGCCATAACTAGTGCGCTTTTGTGGCCGCTGTGTAGTTGGTGGCTCAATTTGCTAACGCGCCGTCATCGCTTACGCTAAACCTACTCATACTGGTATTTATAGGCCGGTTTTATCCATAACAGCTTTATGACGAGGAGCGGCCCTGTGTTAGAGAATTCTGTATCAGTAGATCTTTATCTCGCCTCCCAATCGCCGCGCCGCCGCGAGCTCTTAGGGCAAATTGGTGTGCGTCATGGGGTTATTTCTGCCTCTATAGAAGAGGCACCAGCCCAAGGTGAAAGCGCTGTCGATTATGTGCAGCGCTTAGCGCGGGAAAAAGCCGCCGCAGGTTATGCTGCTTTAATTGCTCAACAATTACCGCTCGCTCCCGTATTGGGCGCCGATACACTCGGCTTGCTCGATGGAGAAATTCTGGAAAAGCCGCGCGATCAAGCCCATGCCGCTGCCATGTTGCGGCAACTTTCTGGGCGTACCCACGAGGTGATTACGGCGGTTGCACTGCACAGTGGCGCACGCCAGGCTTTTGCTATATCGACAACTCAAGTCACCTTTCGCATCTTGGCCGACGTTGAAATTGCAGCTTACTGGCATACCGGCGAACCCCAAGACAAAGCGGGCGGCTATGCGATTCAAGGCTTAGGGGCAGTATTTGTCCAAGAAATTCGCGGCAGCTATTCCGGTGTGGTCGGCCTGCCGATTGAAACCACCTGCGCGCTCTTGCGCGACTTTGGTGTTAACTGGTGGCAAGCCCTATGAGTGAAGAAATACTGATTAATGTCTCGCCCGTTGAAACGCGCATAGCGCTGGTGGAAAACGGTGTGGCGCAAGAGTTTTATATAGAGCGCAGCCACGGTGAAAGCTATGTGGGCAATATTTATAAAGGCAAGGTGGTGCGCGTGCTGCCGGGTATGCAAGCCGCTTTTGTAGATATAGGGCTTGAGCGTACGGGCTTTATTCACGCCGCCGATATGACGCCCGAGCCGCCCGAGGGCGAATTGCGTCGCGCTGAAGCACCAGATATTCGCACCTTGGTGCGCGAGGGGCAGACGCTGCTGGTGCAGATTGCCAAAGATCCTATTAGTACCAAGGGTGCGCGCCTCACCACTCATCTCACGTTATCATCGCGCTATCTGGTGTATATGCCCAATAGTACCCATATTGGCGTTTCTACTCGTATTGATGATGATGCCGAGCGCGAGCGCTTGCGCGATGCGCTAGAGCAGGCCGTTGCGGAGCAAGACATTCAAGGTGGTTTTATAGTGCGCACCGTGGCTGAAGGCGCAGATGCCGCGGCGATCATTGCGGATATTCCCTTTTTGCGCCAGCTTTGGGCCGATTTAAGTGCAAAGCTACCGAGTTTAGGTGTGCCTGCGGAACTTCATCGCGATATGCCGCTCTATCTGCGCGCGCTGCGCGATATGGCGCGTGCGCCTATCGACCGCATTCGCGTCGACTCGCGCCTGACATGGCAGCAAATGCAGGCATTTGCACGCAAGTATTCCCCTCAGTTAACGGATTTGATTGAACTCTACAGCGGCGAGCGTCCACTGCTCGAGTTGTACGGTGTTGAAGAAGAAATTCACCGCGCGCTGGATACGCGGGTTGCGCTCAAGTCCAATGGTTATTTGATCATTGAACAGACTGAGGCCATGACCACGGTGGATGTGAACACCGGCGCTTTTGTCGGTCATCGCAATCTTGAAGAAACTATCTTCAAGACTAATATGGAAGCGGCGACCGCTATAGCGCGCCAGTTGCGGTTGCGTAACCTCGGCGGCATTATTATTCTCGACTTCATTGACATGAAGGACCCCGAGCATCAGCGCCAAGTATTGCGCACCTTAGAGAAATGTTTGGAGAAGGATCACGCCAAAACGCGCATCACCGGTGTATCGGAGTTGGGCTTAGTGGAGATGGCGCGCAAGCGCACCCGAGAATCCCTCGGGCAGATGATGTGCGAGCCCTGCCCGATATGCTTGGGGCGCGGGCAAGTAAAGTCGGCGGAGACCGTTTGTTACGAAATTTTCCGCGAGGTGCTGCGTATGGCGCGCACCTATGACAATCAAAAGTTTTTGGTCTTAGCATCGCCTTTAGTCGTAGATCGCTTATTGGATGAAGAGGCCGCCTATGTGGCCGATTTGGAAGCGTTCATAGAGCGCACAGTAGAATTCAGGGTTGAAACGCTCTTTCATCAAGAGCAATACGATATTGTGTTGGTTTAGTTAGTTAACTCTGGAATTCAACATCTTCAATGACGCGCGCGCTTCGCAAAATAGTTAAGTGGTTCTACTTGCTGCTAGCCATTGCCCTAATTTTATTGGCGGTGATGGTGCAGTCTGGGCGCAGCTTTTCCCATTTAGTAGACGATTACAATCAACCGATTGCCGCCTACTTATCGCGCAGTTTTAATGCCCAGGTGAAAATCGGTGATATTAAGGCTGCTTGGGATGGGCTTAAGCCTAGCTTGGATATTCGCGACCTCAGTATCTCCAACCAAGAGCAGCAGCCCATAGCCGCTTTTAAACAGGCGCGCCTGCGCTTGGATATTCTTGAATCCCTCGTCAATCGTCGCCTTGTCTGGAGCCATTTGGGCATTCGCCAAATGTCGTTAGAGTTTGTGCAGACACCGGAAGGCCTTTGGCAGCTGGCAGGCCTGCCCAAAGATCGCAGCGCACCCGCTGATACTAAAGTGCAGCTAGATGAATTACTGGATATGCTCTTGCTCTCGCAGCGCATTGAAATGAAGGAAAGTCATTTTCGCCTGAAGTTTGCCACAGGTGAGCAGCTCGATCTGGATGCACCCTCGGTGCTGCTGGAGAATCGCAATGATTTCCACCGCCTCTCGCTGCAAGTAGATGTAGGTAATCAGCCGCGCAGTGTTTACTTGGTGATGGAAAGCCAAGGCGACCCGCGTGTAGCAGGCGAGTTTCACAGCGCCGGCTATTTACAGCTCAATCAATTTCCCACCAGCGAACCTATAGCCGCGGCCAGTGCTTTTTTACTTGGCGGCACGCATAAGGTTGGGCTAAAAAGCCAAGGTATAGTAGATGCGAATATCTGGTTCGAAAGCCGCACGCAAGATGATGGTTTTGATCTCTCTGGCCGTATTGGATTACAGCGCTTGGCACTGCCTATGGCGAAGCGCCAAGTGGCCTTGGATGGTTTTGAAACGGAGCTAACAGGATATTGGCTGCGTTCGGGTTCTTGGCGTTTGGCCTTGCAAAACACCCAAGCCAGCCTGCGTGAGCAGCACATTAGCGGTATTAATTTGGCCGTGGGTTCTGCTGGTTTTAAACAGCCACTAGAGATGAGCATGGCGGCACTAGATGTTGGGCGCTTGCTGCATCTATTGGATGGCGCAGGGACGCTCGGCAATGACAAGCTGCAAGAAATTCTGCCTACGCTCAATCCGCGTGGAAAACTCAAAAACCTGCACCTTCACCTGCCTTTGACTGCACCTAAAGAATGGCAGCTGCGAGCCAATGGTGTGCAATTGGAGGTGGATGCGTGGCGCGGTGTACCTGCACTTACTGGGGTCGATGGCTATATTGAAGCGGGCCAAAAAGGCGGCTTTTTCAATATTGATAGCCAGCATAACTTCAGTATGCACTTCTCTCCAACTTACGCCGCGCCTATGGCGTTTGAACGCGCGCGCGGGCAGGTGGCGTGGGAACTCTTGCCGGAGTTAAATCAAGTTTATGTGAACAGCGGTGCGCTGGAATTTACGCAAGGAGCAGAGCAGTTAAAGGGCTATATGTGGTTGGCGATACCCTGGCAACGCAACTCGGGCGATATAGACCTTTATTTGGATGTGGGTGCGCGTCAGCTCAGTGCAAGCCTCTATCAAAAATACACCCCAGCACTCATTGCCGATTCATTGAGTACCTGGTTGGCGCGCAGCATCGGCACGGAGAACTCTGGCATGGCCAGCAGTGCGGGTCTGGTATTTCGCGGTACGCTCAACACTAAAAATCATGCCATGCGCAGCCATCAACTTTATTTGGATATTAAAAACGCAGCGCTGGATTATCAGGCTGACTGGCCACCGTTAAGCAACATCAGCGGGCGATTGTTGCTTGATGATAATCAGGTATTTAGTTCTATAGATACCGCGCAAATTTACACTAGCCAAGTATCTAAAGCACAATTGAGTGTATTGCCATCGTCTAAAGGATCGCTGCTCAAACTTAAAGGACGTGTGGCAGGGCCTGCAGCCGATGGTTTGAAAGTATTGCAAGAGGGCGCGCTGCAGCGAATTCTAAACGATGCCATGAGCAGTTGGCGTGTTACCGGCGTCATGGATGCAACACTTGACCTAGCCGTTCCCCTTGGTGGTGCCAAGGCGAATCTGGGTTATCAGCGCGTCGCTATAGATCTCACGGCAGAGCAGTTTGCCATGGGCAATATTGATCTGAGCCTGCAAGATCTCAACGGTCATTTGACCTACAACAGCGATAGTGGTTTAGCGAGTGAACAGCTCACGGCTAATTTATTTGATCAGCCGATAAGTGCAACGATTAAGAGTGAAAAAACGCCGGCGGAAAACTACGCATCCAACACGCTCATTGATATTGAAGGTGCGGTTGATATAGCGCCCTTGGCAACCTGGAGCAAGCGCCCAGAGCTACTTTTTATGCAGGGGCTTATGCCCTACAGAGCGCAGATAGCGATACGGCACGGCTTCAAAAGTAAGGCGATTACTGCGCCGATAGAACCGCAATTAGCTCAAGAACCTTCGCAATCCGGCGCCGCTGACGCAGGGTCAGGCCCTAGCGAATCCGCTACCAGCCTGGTATCAGCTAAGGATTTTGCTGGTGCCGCAGCGGTTAGTGTGCGCGTTGTGACGACGCTAAAAAATGTGGCCGTAGATTTACCCGCTCCCTATGGCAAAACGGCCAAGGGCAAGCGTCGGCTGGCACTGACGCTGGCGCTACAAGAGCAAGAGGCGCAAGTAGAGCTGAGCTACGGTAAACAGGCGAACAGTATTTTGCGTTTGCAGCGCAGTGCCGGCGGCTTTGGTGAAAAGTCGTTGCTGGGGGTGAATATAGCGCTAGCTACCAAAGCGCAGTTAGCGGATGAGCCCAGTTTTTTAATCAGTGGCAAGCTCGCTGAATTCGATCTGGCCATTTGGCAAGAAGTATTAGCGCGCTATCAAGGCTTTGGACAAACCTTCAGTCAGGCACAGCCAATAGAACTTGTCGAATCGCCCGAGGATGCCAACTTAGTGGCAGGCCTCCCGCTCAAAATAGATCTCAACCTTGCGCGCTACGATGTAGGGGCGTTGCGCTTGGTTGACCTCGGTGTTAAAGCGCAGCGCAATGCCAGCGCTTGGCATTTGCAGTTGGAAAATCAGCAATTGGCCGGCAGCCTAGAGGTGCCCTACAACTCTTTTAGCCCACTGCAGCTTAAGTTGCAGCGCCTAGCCCTAAGCAGCGCCAGCCTATTAGCACCTGCAGTAAGTTCAACGTCAGATCCAGTGGAAAATAATGCCCCGAGCTTGACGGAGGAAGTAACACCGATTCAGCAGTTGGAATTGATTGACCCGCGCAAATTACCTCTAGCAAATATCGACATAGCCTCACTCAGCCTCGATGGCGACAATTTTGGCAGCTGGTCGGTGCAACTGCGCCCCAATAAAAAAGGTGTGGTCTTTGACAATATTCGCGGCAGTATTCGCGGGGTGCGCATCAGTGGTATTGAGGATGATTTGGATGGTGCGCGGCTCATTTGGCAGCATACAGATCAAGGTGTAAAAAGCCGCTTTATTGGCAGCTTGAGCGCCAGTGACATGGGTGCGGTACTGCGCCAGTGGGACAAGCCCGACACGATTGAAAGCCATGCTGCACGCTTCAAAACCGATTTATATTGGCTCGGCAGCCCGCAGGATTTCTCCTTAGTTAACCTCAATGGCGATATGAGTCTCTGGTTGGAAAAGGGGCGCTTTAAGCGCGACGCTACCGCAGGTGATGGCATTTTGCGGCTCATGTCGATTTTGAACTTCGACTCCTTAGCGCGGCGTATGCGTTTGGACTTTTCCGATCTATATCAAAGTGGCCTCGCCTACGACGAAATCAACGGCAAGGTAGAATTCAATCAAGGCGTTATGGTGTTTGCTGAACCCTTAGTCGTGCGCACGCCCTCGAGTGGCATGCAAATGGCGGGCACCATTGATCTGCGCCGCGAAACCATCGATACACGCTTAGTCGCCACCTTGCCCGTTGCAGGTAATCTAACCTTCTTCACCGCCCTAGCGACAGGCTTACCGGCAGCAGCAGGTATTTACCTCGTCAGTAAACTCTTCAAAAAACAAGTGGATCAAGCGACCAGCCTCACCTATGCCATTTCGGGGAGCTGGGATAACCCCACCATGCGCTTCGACCGACTCTTCGAAAGTGAAAAAAGCCTGCGCGACAGCGTGAATAAAACAGAAGAGGAAAAAGCCAAAGAAGAAGCAAAAAAACAGGCGCGCAAATTAAAGCGCTCCAACAACAAAACAGGGCGAACTAAACCCACTGCTAAACAAACCGAGCCAACAGAAACAACCGAACCAATGACAGAATAAAAAAATTATTAAGCCCCCATTTTCTTGTAGCCAATTATGATTGCTGCAATCCCTAAAACCATCGCGCGATGGTTTTATTGTATTTACATATCCGTATTAAAAAGGCACTACCGCTGCCGCATTCCCCAACAGGCTAACGCCCCCAAACTCCGGCAAAACGGTCGCTGCGACTGTTATTTCTGGATGATTTTAAAAACAGCGATTTTCTCTAGTGAATTCAGCGGGTTGCAAGCTTTCCCTAAAAAAGGGATGTGAGTCGCGGCGACCGTTTTGCCTTTTGGGGTATTGCGAAGGTGTAATGCTAAGTTATTGACGGGGTTGAGGTTTCAGCCTATGGTGCGGTGAGCGTCCAAAGACATATGAGTCGCGGGCAAAACGGTCGTCGCGACCACGACCTAAGTGTTAAGTGAAAATGCTAATGACTTACATATCTACTGCGATTTTTGGGTTGTTGTCTTTAGGCTGGGCCAATTTGGTCTATCGCTATCTTTTTGAGTTTCTTTACTTTTCCTTTGAGGTAAAGCCAAAAGTTGAGTATTGCCGTGAGTTTATTCACGGGAGCTTTTGTAATATTGTTGCCTATCTTTCCTTGTGGGTAATGGAGCTACCGTTAGCCATATTTAGTTTTATTACTTTTTCGTTCTTTCTGGTATTGATAAAAAAATATTTTTCTAAAGCGAAAATAAACGTTTTCTACATAATAGGCACCTATATCATCGCTTACTTTGTTTTTATCTTGTTAGGCCCATATGGCAAAGGAAATATATGGTTTTATTTTTTTACAACTCTATTTCACGGAGCAATTTTTCTAGTGTCAGCGTGGGCTGTGTATCACTTAACAAACCGCACCATTACGCCGCCGCAAGCGTCGGCGGGACGCTCGTAAACTTGCGCCCATGTGTGGAGCGTTATGTGGCTTCGGAGCTAGGAAGGATTATCTGGGAATTATGATCATGAAAGTATTGGTGGTGATATTAAAAGTGTCTGCGGTCATATCCATTCTCTGTGCGTTAATGGCATTTGGTAGTGATTTGCTTTCCGTAGACGGCTTTCATTTCGGAGGGCACGAATCTGCTGAAGGTTCCCATAAGTTTTACAAAATTGTTCCCACTGATGGCGTAAACCCATATCCAATTGGTGCGGTATTATTTCTTGCAGGCATTACTTTGTTTGTAATATCAGCCCTAATAAAAAAGCACTTGGTAAAGTAATGTGGCACGTAACAAGTTTGTCCATTTGACGTTTTGGTCTGCGCTCCGTTTTGGGGTGGCTACGCCACTTTACCCCAAAACGCCACTACAACCAAAACGCAAATGACAAAGGCGTTCAAGCTGTAGAAAAATGAAAATACCCCGCGTTTTTCCCCCTTCTTCATAGTAAAATTTCGCTATTGCAGTTTAGTGAGGCGGATATGGCTAATTTTATTAATACCAACATAAATCAAACCGTGCTGATGGATATTAATTATCTCGATCAACTGGGTAAAAACAATTTCGATTTTTATCTTTACTCCCTCCTAAATCAAACGAATATTCTCGATGACTTTTTGGGGCGCTACAAA